>JGI1201J43222_100291_pt1 | contig 13424 bp, 13 predicted proteins | sample MastesBC008_FD_43222 | JGI IMG/M metagenome (IMG submission 43222) | reverse complement strand
ACGAAGTTAAGACTCAAGCCTTGAACTGATGGGGAGTGTGGGAGGTGTGGAAAGCGTGTTATTTAGCTTAGTGCAACAATCCCCATTAATTAAACTCCCCTTCTCCCCTCTCTACTCCTATCCCCATACCTCCCTTCTAGCAAGCCTTTCAGGTTTCCTTGGTGCCATTCCCCTCTAAAGCCCATACCATTTGGGTATATTTTCAAACAAATTCGCTTTACATCAGGGTAATACCCTTGTTTTATTTCGGCGGTCGCTATTTAAAAGTTAGTAATAGTAAGAATTTGGTTGTTTTCGGAGATGTCTAATCTATTCTATTTAGCAACGCCCTCGTGCCAATAATGCCAAGCTCAAGCTTTGTTTTATTAGATTAATACTCAACAACTAGCTGCTGACTAGAAATAAAGATCTCAAATGGGTTCTATAGAAACCCGCTCTGAACTTCATAAGGTAGATCCTTGAACCGATCTCTATTTTGGGGTGAGATTAGTTTGAGTTGACCAAAATTTTAGAATCCTGAACCTTGACTTATTTCCCGGTCAAGGCGGAACTTGAGTACTGATTGAAAATTTCGTTCTACACAAATGCTTATGGCTTTCTGATTCAGAAAGTAAAGACAGGAATTCACATTCCGCACCCTAACTGTCATAAAAGTTTTTTTAAGGAGGAGTTCCGTAGATCATCCGCCATAGAGACTGGACCACTGGTGCGTTGTGCACTCATTCAGTCAACGGAGGTATCCGAGATCATATTGTATGGACACCACGCCATCTGTGACGGAATGTCCCTAAATTCCTAATTCAAGCAGTTCGTATCCACAAACTGCTTGATAAATCTGCCGTTAGTAAGAAATTAGTACTGATATACAACCAACGAAAAGCAATATTTAAAGATAGTCAAGATCTGTTTTTAATCAAACAAGTAAACCCAAGATATTTAAGATTAACTCTCCCACGGCATCATGGAAGCTTTTTACATATTTATTATATTTTTATGAACCTCCTTTTTTTCTTCGATCCAATCAGCAATTAACTCAGTTATCACGCTATTCATACTTCTCTGCTCAAGGGCACAAAGTATTTTTAATAGCAAATGTTGTTCTTTGTCTAAGTAAATTTTCAATGGCTGTGTTTTAGCTGTACACATTGGTCTGTAAAGGATTTTCATCCAAAACCCTTTATATCATATTACTTATGTATGTATACCATTTTACACTTTAATAGTCATAATGATATAGGATCATAATGATATAAAATTAGTGAGTAGTTAAAATAATGTAGTTTGCTGTATGCTCAATAAAAAATCTGATGTAAAGCAATTAAGTATAAACTTAAGCGTGCAAGAAGTAGAAAAATTAGAGAAATACTGTCAGAAAACAGGGAGACAGACCAACGATATTATTAGAGAACTAGTGCGCACCTTGCCAATAGTTGTCCCTCACAAACTTTAGAGACAGTGCGGTGTAAAAACAAATTCATAGGATTTCCAAGTTAAAGCCACAGGGTGTTCTCCATTTTCCTCATAAAGCTCAACTATCAAGTCTATCTGTTGGTATAGAGCTACACTTCCTGCTGTAAAAAGTCAATCCAGATAACAGCAACTTTTGATTAATTATCTTTCTTACGAATCGATTCGCCAACATAGCTGCACTACAAATTTTACAGTTGCGTAAAACTTCTAAAGCCTCGTTTGCTAGAGTAAGAGAAATGTTTCCCTATTTAGATTTGTGAATAATCTCAAGGTGTGTTTTCTCTTGCATATTTTGAGACCAGCAGGAACCAAAAAACCAACAGAAGTAAAATTTATGGGGTATATCTAAAACTTCCGCAGGTGATTCCATCAGAATCACCCGCTCAAATAACACATATTCAATAAGCAGGATGGGACATTACTATCATCCAAAGAAATAAAACTACAAGTAGTGCACCTATTTTGATGATTAAATATGTAAAGCTGTCTGTTATTAATAAATCTTCCATCCAATATTGCATAATTTTTACCTCCACTTTAAATACTTAGCCCAGCAATTTAAAGTACCTTTTCTAGCTTAATAAGGAGGCTTATCTTAGCTTCTGCTTATAAATATATTGTAGGTTATAAAGCTTTTATTTGGTGTGTTTTTTGAAATAAGTTTATCAAAATACTAGCTTCGGCAAATAAACCCAATCATAAAATAAACTCAAGAAAAAGTTCACAAGCAAGCTACTTTAGTAATAAGAACCTTAATATAGGAATCCGGTTTGAATATTGAAAAAATTTAAGTATTTGTAGGGTGTGTTAGACGTAAGTCGTAACGCACCAAAGCCCGACATGATGGTGCGTTACGCTTCGCTAACAGCACCCTACGTGTTTTTCAAAAATCAAATATGATTCCTATATTCCCGAAACGAATTACATAAGATTTTTATTAATTATTTTCCCAAATCCCCTGATTCGCAGTAATTCTATCGTTTCCGGAATTATAAGAACTTTCTCATCTAATCTTTATTATAAATTTATGTAATTTGACAACAATTGATAATAGGGACTTACCCGCCCCTAATAACTAAGGAGGAAATTACAAACAATACTTTCTGAGTGTTTCCATCAAGCAAAGCCGTTTTTGGGAAGGGAAATATATAAAAGTGCATATTTTGTCAACCTCATAAAGTATAGATAATCTTTGCCAAAAATTCAACTTCCTTAAACTTCAACACTGTTTGAACTGGATGAAAGTCTGAATTTTCGATTTAGCACCAATTTTTCGACTCCATCATTTGGGATTTATCATTTAGGATTAACAGTTTAATGTTCGTTATTTTACATGTAGTCCGAAAACTGAGTTTAAGTTCCGACAGAAATCTCAACAATGTTGTAGTGAAGCTTTACAGATACTGCAAAATTCAAGAAATACCCGCTTAGACACAAGATAAAAAGATAATGAGATCAATACCCCCATGGCTGCGATTTTTAACTGGTATCCGATCCCGGATATTGTTGTGGTATTTTCTTTTAAGTGTTTCAGCAACTTTGTGCTCTATCTATTTGACGCGACAAATATATTCGGATCGTATTGAAGTTAAAGCTGAAGCATCTCTGTTGCAGGAGATAGAGAGATTTAAACTACTAGCAAAAAAATATCAGAACCAAGAAACTAAAGGAGTTTTTGACAAATTTTTGTCCAGTTATGTTCCTAGTCGCAATCAATACTTCATCACACTAGTTAAAGATCGGATTTATAAATCTAAGCCAGAAATACCAGAGCATGTATTTTCATCTCATCCCGGCTTAAAAGATAAATGGATAAATCTCGAAAACATCAAAAGTGACAAGGTATATAACCGAAGATCGAGAGTGATTTACGCCGCAGACCCAGTTCGGATAGATAATCAAGATGCTACAGTTGTTGCTCTCTACGACACAACCACTGATTACCAAGCAGGAACGGGAGCTATTTTCTTGGTAATGCAAGTTATGACAGTTGTTTTAGGATTTTTCTTCTTGCTAGCCTGGATCAGTACTGGGCGTCTATTATCTCCGCTGCGCTTATTAAAGAAAACTGCCCAAAGTATTACTGAGTCAGATATGACGCAGCGCATTGCGGTAGAAGGTGTAGATGAGATTGCTGAATTAACTGTGACATTTAACGAAATGTTGGATCGTTTACAGTTTGCTTTTGATAGTCAGCAAAGATTTCTTAAAGATGTATCTCACGAGTTAAGAACTCCAATTACTGTCATTGGAGGACACTTAGAGATCCTCAATTATCGACCTCAAGAACAAAATGAAACCATTGCTTTGGTGATGGATGAGTTGGATCGCATGAGTCGTTTAGTAAATGATTTACTACTATTAGCGAAAGCCGAAAGATTTGATTTTCTCAGGTGCAAACCAGAAGAGCTAGATTGGTTTACAGAGGAAGTGTATTTAAAAGCAAGAACTTTAGCAAATCGGAATTGGTGTTTGGAATCTAAAGGATTAAGTCCAATAGTAGTTGACCGTCAGCGCCTAACTCAGGCAATAATGAATTTGGTAGAAAATGCAGTAAGGCATACCAAAGATGGGGACAAAATTACTATTGGTTCTTGCGTACGTGACTCTCGTGTGTATTTTTGGGTCAAGGATAATGGAGAAGGAATTGCATTAGAAGACCGAAAACGTATATTCGAGCGTTTTGTGAGAGCGACTAATCGTGATTGTCAGTTTGAAGGAACCGGTTTAGGGCTTTCAATCGTCCAAGCTATAGTCCAAGCACATGGTGGTTCTATAAATTTAGAAAGTGATGTTGGTAATGGCTCGAGTTTTACGATTGTAATTCCTTTAGCGTTTAGTGCCCCCAGTGTCCTAAGTTATGGTTAACCAGTACTGAATGCTTTGATAACTAATCTTGAAAATATGTAACCTATAGAGTTAATGTCCTATAGGTTTATAGCTAAAATTCACGCTTCTTTATGGTATTCAAGATTACCCCATAACTATAGTGAGATGCTCTGGATACCGATCGCAAGTGTAATTAGGAGAGCTAAATAGTTTAAACCAGAAAGAATAATGTCAACACTAATGAGTAATTTCCAACTTTAATGCCTGTCACCATGCATATTACGCTTTACTTTGCTAACCCGATTGTGGCTTAACTCACCCCTACTCATACATCTCAAACACTAACTCTTCTCTAATTATTACTCATTACCAATAACTTAAAACTGTACAATCCAAATCTCATGAATCGGATTTTAATTGCTGAAGATAATCCCCGCATCACCGCTTTTTTGGAAACAGGCTTAAAAGAGCACGGTTTCACAACTGCAATTGTTGGAACAGGACAAGAAGCCACAGAGTTGGCTTTAAATGAAAATTTTGACTTACTGATTTTAGATTTAGGACTTCCCGACCGAGATGGGTTAGATGTTCTATTTGAATTGCGAGGACAAGGAGAAAGTTTACCAATAATTGTTTTGACGGCGCGAGATGCTTTGGATGATACCATCGCCGGGCTGGAAGGAGGAGCTGATGATTATATGACGAAGCCATTCCGTTTTGAAGAATTACTTGCGCGAATGCGCGTACAACTCCGAAATCGACAAGTACCATCCTCAAAACAAGACACAATTTTGACAGTTGGACGTGCAAAGTTAGATTTATTGAGCCGCCAAGTTTGGGTTGGGGAACGCTCAATCGAACTTTCTGCGCGTGAATTCTTACTATTGGAAGTATTGATGCGTCACCCCAAACAAGTTATGACCAGGGAACAACTTCTTGCTCGAATTTGGGGCTATGATTATGACCCTGGGACTAACATTGTTAATGTTTACGTAGGTTATTTACGACGAAAATTAGGAGAAAATATGATAGAGACAGTTAGGGGAATAGGTTATCGTTTTCAAGCTCAGTAATAGTTATATCCCTGGTGAAAGGTAAAACACTAGAGGCTCTCTCTAATCTCAGAAAAACAATTTTTGGAGTAGGGCCTCTGTTATATTTGTTAGTTTTGCTAACTCCTGTGAAACACACAACATAATTCATAAAAGCTTAGAAAAGTTTAGAAAATTATATTAATATCGAATATTGCAGATGTTACATTCATAGCAAGTATGAACGTGAGAAAACTGCATATATAATCATGCTCGCCTACAAAAAAAAATTAAATAAAAAACAATTACAAATAAAAGTAGTACAAAGCTTTGAGGAACTCAATTTTCATGCAAACAAGTGGAATCAGCTAACCTTTGAAGCACCTCAACAATTACCAATGTCATCAATTGCTTGGGTTTCATCATATTTTGAACATTATTTAGAAGATGATGAATCGTGGGCATGTTTATTTGCTTATGATGGAGATGAGTTAGTGGGTGTAATGCCACTGGTTATCAAATTGCGTCGTTTGCTTGGATTCAAATTTGCTTTATTAGGTACCCATAGATCTGCACAAACATGCTCAATTGACCTTTTAACAAAACAGGGAGAGGAAAATATAGTCATTCCATTTCTGATTGATGCTGCAATTGAATATTTTCCCTACCAAGTTGGAATAATCTTCGACCGATTACCAGAAAATTCCCCAACTATTGGTGTTTTAGAAAAATTATCGGGATTTACTCTAACTGAAGAATTGGATAGTGTGGGAGCTTTTTTAAGAATTAGAGATAACTTTGCCGAATATCGAGGTAGCTTGAGCGGTAATTTTAGAAGCAACCTCAATAAAGCTTCCAAAAAACTCCATAAGTTACCAGATGTGAAGTTTAGCTTTCTGAGTGAGAACAAAGCAACAGCAGAATATTTAACTCAGCTGATAGAGGTGGAAGCTAAAAGTTGGAAAAAAGATGCAGGTACAGCAATAATCGACAGCCCAACCGCCATTGCATTTTATCAAAGTCTCACCCAGAGATTGTCAAATGCCGGTTTCTTAGAATGGCACATATTAGAAGCTGAAGGTAAAACAATTGCAATCAACTTAGCAGTTCGTTTGAAACGTTTGATTCTAATTTGGAAATTAGCTTACGATCCTGCTTATTCTAAATGTTCACCTGGGAGTATGCTTTTAGAAGAAGCTGTCAAATTAGCATGTGAGTCTGAAGATATTGACGAAATTAATTTAATGACAGACCATTCCTGGTACGACAATTGGAAAATGGAAAAACGACTATACTATAATCTCAGATTATATTCTCACAAACCAATCCCATTTATTTTTGGATATTTGACTACATCTACATACCAGATTATACGCTCTTGTAAGTATAAATTATTAAGTCTGAGTAGGAAAATATTTAGTTTTTCCCAATCATAGGGTGAGTTTTTTACTCATTTCTAATTCAACCATTGGACTATTAGAGTAATAATTCGATTAATAACAAGATATCGCCCCCTGAATCTCGCTAATTGGTATAATCTAGAGAGTTTATTAGAGGGCGAAATTATATTTTTCAGTCAAATATTTTTTATTTCGTTTTACCTTGAACTTTTGCTTGTTCTAGAGCTATTTCTTTCATAGCTTGATAGGAAGTAAGATTAGCATTACCTTCTATCGCCTTAACAGCCAAATCTTGTACTTGCTGAAGTGCTGATTCTAATTGTTCGGAAAGATTTACAATTCGTTCTTGCTGATTACTAATAGTATTTTCTAAAGATTGTAATCTTTGTTCGTAAAAGTTCTTTTGTCCTTCGACTTCTGTAGCATACAAATCTGATTTTACCCTAGCCTGATACTGAGCAATACCTTTACCTAACTCAGTTGCTTTTTTGATTGCAGCTTGTTTCTCGCTGGGAAATGCTTCTACTTTACTTTTATATTCTTCAAATTCTTTTTCTTGCTCAGAAATTGTATTTTCCCTCTCTTCCCACGTTTTTTCTGATTCCTGTTGTAATTCTTCTAATTCCTGATATGAATACGCTTGCTGTTGCTCGTATTCTTCTTTTTCTAACGTGCGCTGAATATCTAAGTTATACTTGTATTCAGAATCATCTCTGCGACGGTTCCTATTAAGACTATTATTACGCTCTTGAACTGTGACATTATGTTCGTCTTGCTCTTTATTCCAAGTATTTTTCTCAGCTTCTATTTCTTCTAACAGTCTTTCTGATAATTGGGAAAATTCTTCCTGATAAGATTTAGAATTATTATTATATGACTGAATCAGACTATCTAAGGTATTTTCTGTAACTGTCAAATTATAGAGTTGTTTTAATTCTTGTAATTCATTTTCTACAGCTTCCTGAATTTCTCCTAAATTAGATGCTTTTTTTGTTAACCTATCTGATAACTCATTAATCGCACTACCGAATCCTAATTGAATCTTACTTAAACTTTCAATTGTAGAATTCATTTTTTGTTGAGCTTCGGTTGATTGATTAGTTTTTGAGTTTTTCACTGGTACTTCGTTCGAGATTGGGGTATTGATATTATTAGCTTTACTAACTTGTAATTTCTGCTCGTATTCAGCTTTTAATAAAGCTTTTTCTTTTGCTAATTCATTATAAGCCTGAAGAATTTCTGCTTTAGTATTTTTTTGATTAGGTTTTTTTGCTACCATAATAAAACTCCTCATAATTTGTGGAATAATTTATTTGTGGAATAATTAGTAAAAGGTATATTTCCACCGCTTCCCAGGAAAAATCAAATAATAATTATTATTTTGCAGAGTTGGAATTACCAAAAGCTCTCATTGCTAAATCTTGTGCTTGTTGGAGAGTTGATTGAAGTTGATTGGAAATACTTTCAATTTGCTCTGATTGTTTGTTAATGGTTTCTTCTAAAGACTGAATTTTTAATTCGTAACTTTGTTTACTTGCTTCCCACTCTTTTTCAAATAAATCAGCTTGTACTTTTGCTTTTTGAGCAGTTTCTTTTATTGCTTCTTCTTTAGCTTTTTTAAATGCTGCATCTAATTCGCCTGGGAAACCTGAAGCTTTTTGTTTGTGTTCTTGTAATAAATTTTGATTATCTTGCAAAAATTTCTCTCTTTCTTGCCATTTTTTTTCTTTCTCTTGAGTTGTATATTGAATTTGTCTTTCTACATTACGTTTTTTACTCTCGTAGGTATCTGAATCTATTTTGTGAGTATTTTGTAATTTATATTGATATTCTTCTTCTTGCTGCTGTCTTTGCTTTCTTAATGACTCATTATACGTAATTACAGCTTCTTCAAATTCTGTCTGCTCTTTTTCCCATTCTTTGCGGGTTTGAGTAATTTCTTTTTCAAGTATTTCTCGCTTAGATTGAATATCTGCTTCTAAGATCGCTAACTTTTCTTGGTGTTCTTTAGTCAGTAAATCTAAAATATCAGCTACAACTCTGATTTTTTGCAGTTCTTGTAAATATTGATTTTCAATTTCAATTGCTTTTTCGAGTTGATCTAATTTAGAATTTTCTGTTACTAACTTTTCCGATAAGGAACTGATAATACTGCCAAACTCTAACTGTAGGTCAGCTAAACTGGTGATAATACTATCAACTGTGTACGCAGAAGCGGCTTCTAAAACTTCTTGATTTTTTTGCTTTGCAGCTTCTTCCTGTTTTGTTGCAATTTTTGATTCCAGACTTTGTCTTTCGTTAATTATTTGCTCAAACGCTTGTATCAACTGTTGCTTGTTTCTCGTTTCCACAGCTGTTGTCATATTCTAACTCCTGTTAATAAATATTTAAGTCATTCTTAGGCAATCGCCTCAAAACTTACCCGATGCTGAAATCGAGTTGGCTTTGACATCAAAACCCTTGACGTAAAATAGTACTTATGTACTAAAAATAGTCTAATCGAATCTGCTTTCTCTTGTCAAGGAAAAAGTTCAAGAATAACTATACGAGCTATTAAGCTTTCCTGAGGTGAATTAACAGGGATTAAGTATATTACAAATCAAACCAATGAATAAATTTTGGCAAAGAATGCTTCAAAATCGATAAACATAGGGTTTGCGTATAATAGCATACATGTTAGCTTGCAGAATTTATGAGTGAAATATTCTTTAAACCTAGCTTTCAGATACAAATATTAATGTTTAAGTATTATTGCAAATTCACCTATTTATGGCATAAGTTCTTTTGCACAACAACTAACATACCGTAAACATATAGAAATCAAAAAAATGCTGTGAACAAACACATTAAGTTTGCGACATTTATCACTCCTGTTCTCCTTTACATTAGCCACTTATTAGTACCAGCCTCTGCAAATGCAGATGAATTCAACTGTTTCCAAGTTGGGAATTGTACTCCACCGGCACTGTCTGACTCCCAGCAATGTGTTGAAGGTACAGACTACACAATTAGTAGTGTTAATATTCCCAACCGGAATGTTGTTGTTCTGTCTATTCATGGTGGCAAGATTGAATTGAAGACTAGTAATATCTCTAACGATCTTGCTAATCTTTACAACTGGAATCGGTATGATTTCAATGGTCATGGTAGTTCTAGTTGTTTAGATGGACTTAGCCAATTCAAGCGTCTTCACATTACTTCAAGTAATTTTGATGATCCTCAAGCTCTTGGACTAGTGCAGTCTCATCCCAAGTCTGTCTCTATTCATGGCTATGGTGATCATCGCGGTTATTCCAATGGCACTATTTGTGTTGGAGGGAAAAATACGGCTCAGAGATCGGCTTTTATTGACTATATTGCAAATAACCAAAGTACTTTCAGCCATTACACATTACAAGGAATTGATGCGACACAAGCTCAATCCGGAGAAGTTTGTGAAGGATTATAAGGTACATCATCTCAAAATATTGTCAATAAGAATACAAATGGTATGGGTCTCCAACTGGAATTTAGCAAAACCATGCGCAGGGACTTAGCTAATAACAGTTCTACCTACAATGAATTACGTAATATTGTTTATGGTGCAATTAACCACGCGATGAGTCAGTAGGCTCTTGTATATGGTTGATTAGTTTCGTATACGTTCTAGTCTTTTTAGTTAGCTTAGTCCTTGTTGACACAGCGTATTTATTCGCTAAAGTGCTTTGTGCTTTACTTGCTGGAATGCTATTTGACATCTGGGAGAATCATAGGGCTGCTAACAGAGCATTAGATTGAAGTCCCCCAGGTAAAAAAAGAGTTAATATGATATCTCTTTAATGGTGACTTTAGATGGGTAGGCTCAGTTCATAGTTGCACTAATTGTTATATCAAGCTTTTAAGACTTGAGTTGTAGGTATGTTTTATGACGATTTCAGATTACAAGCTTAAACATTACTGCTCTTTTTTATAATTCCCCGGAGTAGTTCCCACCAAACGCTTAAAATGTAAGGCGAAATGACTTTGATCATAAAAACCTATTTCAGAAGCGATCATTACAATTGGTTTTCCTTGAGCAAGTAACTTTTTTGCCTGATCTATCCGAATCTGCATCTGGTAAGCACTTAAAGATACTCCCATCCCCCTGCTAAAGGAACGACTAAGGTAGTAGCTACTCAAGCCTGCAATATTGGCTAATTCCTTTAATGATAAGTTGTCAGCATAGTGACATTGAATAAAGTCCCGAACTCTAGCGATCGCAGGTTTGACAATTTTGGGTATTTGTATTGAAGGGCGTTCTTGAGCGTGAAGAATAATTAAGGACGCAAATAAATCTAAAATTAGAGAATCTCTTTCGAGCTTAGTTAATCTTTTGGTTTCGGGAATATACAATTCTTGAAACATACTGATGATTTGGCGATCGCGGATTGATACTTGAGGGAAAAAAGGGAAACTAACTCGTTTACAAGCTATTTCTGATGTAATAGTTTTTAATAAATTAGAATCAACATGCATCATTAAAAATGATACAGGTGTTGGTAAACTATTTCTTTGACTAGGGGAATGGACTTCTCCAGAATGAATAATACTGAGGCTACCAATAGGTATAGGATTATAACTGCCTCTATAGTAGTATTCTCCTTGACAATTAAAGCTTAACCCTAACTGATATTCGTCATGGGAGTGCTTCGGAAGGGGTTCTACAGTTCCCGAAGTATAATCGTATTTCTCCAGAAGAATTCCTGGACTTTGCCATGCTTTGACAGTAATTTTCGACTGAGTTCTCATCTATCCTTTCTAAATCTAAAGAGGGATGCAACTATAGGATTTTTATATTCCATATTGAGCATCCCTCACTAAGCTTTTATTATTACATTGTCTGTTGTTTAAGCTTTTCTCACAAAAATATAAACATTGATGTCTGATACCGTCAAAACCTGCAGTATTGCTTTTCAAGCACTCAATAAAAGTACTTGCACCTTCTGTACATCTAAACAAGAGATATTCGTTGATATCATCGAGAGTCAATATTTTTTTAGTGCATCATTGTCGTGACTTTCCTCACACAAATAAACACCATGGAGTAGTTCTATTACTTGTAGGTGATCATTAATCGATAAGGTTTCAGGAGATACAGATCTTGGATCGCAAGAACCTTTTGGTAAGTTGGTTATATCGTGAAATGACATATCTTCTGAAACTTGACACTATCTAGCAGATAGCACAATAGCTTTCGAGAAGGATAATACCTTAATTCCGCAATATTCATTAGCCTACTTACTATCTAACACCCGAATTACAGCTTTACCAGTAAACTTACGTTGGAGAAATTCTGCAGCAATTTTTCCAGCCTCTTCCCAAGTACCTTCTCTACCAATATGAGTTTTTAGTTTTCCCTGTTCTACTAATTTTAAAAGACGAGTTAAACCAGAACTTGCAGTTTCAAATTCTACCTCTGTATAGAGTGCCAAACCGTAGAGAGTATGCTGTCCGCCGTTCATATGCATTGATGAGGTAGACAATGTAGTTTCATCGCCACCTGTTGAACCATAAGTAACAATGGTTCCTCCTTTCGCAACAAATTTGGTTAAGTTACCGAGAAGTTCACCACCAACACCATCCACAATTAAACGATAAGGTGCAAACTGTTTTGCTGCTTCACCATTGCTTGTAATAATTACATTATCTGCGCCGAAACTGCTAACAAAATCTACTTGCTCTGGTTTGCGGACTTGAGCGATCACCTCTGCTCCCATTAATTTTGCTAATTGAATCGCAAATAAACCAACACCGCCGGTTGCACCAGTACAAAGCACTTTACTTCCCAGTAGTCTTGTCCCCTTTTCCAGACAATGAAGTGCAGTTAAAGCTGCAACGGGTAATGTCGCAGCTACATCATCAGAGACACCATCAGGGATGGGAGCCAAAAAATTACTGGGAATCGCCACATATTCAGCCCAACCATCCATACGAGTACAAAAACCTACAACTTTAGTTCCAACTTGTGGACCACTACCGTCAATTGCAGCTTCTTCAATAGTACCAGCTACATCCCAACCAATAGACTTTCCAGCATATTCATTTCTTTGAGCAAAACTAATTTCTCCACGATTCATAGAAAAAGTAGTCACGCGGACAAGACATTCATTTGGTAGAGATTTGGGTATTTGCGCTTCTGTAAATTCTAGACCACCTGTTGCATTTGGGGAGCCAATAAGTTTACGCATTATTATATTTGTTGAAGGTTAGACTTGATTACTGAACTGTATGTTTTCAGATCGCCCCTGTTTATAAGCAAAATAAGTGAAGGAATTAAGTCCTATTGGGGTTAAACCAAGTTAGACAAACTGAGAGCACGTTATATTCATCGAAAACTATAATACCAATTCTCTATGAAGATGCATATAATAATGCTTCATAAAATAGAGCTTCAAGGATAAAATCATAGCTTGTCAAAGAAGAGATTAACTCAGAAGACATTTGAGTTAACTCGTTTTGAACTCGTTGACGTAGTTGTTGTAAATCAGAAAAACTTTCNCCCTTGAACTGGTGTTTAATGAACTGCCATAATCGCTCAATTGGATTGAGTTGAGGGCTATGAGCAGGTTGAAAGATAGGAATGATATTTTCAGGCCAAGACAGTGCCAAAGCTTGATGTGCTCCGGCTTGATCCATTTGCATCATTGCCATGTCATCAACCAGTTCCCGGGATAAA
>JGI1201J43222_100290_pt1 | contig 13472 bp, 7 predicted proteins | sample MastesBC008_FD_43222 | JGI IMG/M metagenome (IMG submission 43222) | reverse complement strand
TGCAACGTCTCTACCGGAGAATCTGTTGCAATGATTTATCGAATTGGTACGATGACTTAAGTTGTGATTTACAAAATTAGAGTTGCAAATATCAGAGTTGTGGATTCTCCTACCCCCTTGAAAATGAATAATTCAAAGCCCCATTTATTAGTGAAATTGAGGTTATTATGAGATATTTTATTTACAACTAGCAACTTGAGTTAATATTTATTTGTTTTTATAGTTGAATTTGATTTAAATTGGGCAAACTCCTTTTTGCTTCTTGATTTGGCATAACTTTGAATTCTCATACAACTGAAGAAAAGAATGTTATTTTAAGGCTCTTTAATTTTAAATATAACTAAGATGTGGTAATATCTTTAACATAAATCTGTAAATTAATCTTCAGTTTTTCTACGAGAAAGATGTTGCATATATAAAGTAGTTAAGCTATGTGTGGTTAATAGGGGTTTGAGAATTTGAACAAGTTGGTAGTTTTGAAATTTGGAAAAGGTAGCTTTGAAGAGGGTTTTCCAGCTATTTTTCAAATTGGAGAAGAGAATGCTCCACCTTCCACTGAAGTTATGGGGGAACTTCCCGCCAATGAAGTCTTACCTCAAACTTATCGACGTTGGCAAGAAATTTACTCTAATATGAGTTATCCAGGAAGACCTATTGGTGTTCCCAAGGGACGAGTAAGAAGTTCTACCTGTGAAGAGTGTTTGGTTGCTGCGCAGAAACTCAACAAACAACTCAATAATTGGTTAAAATCAAGTTCTTTTCTTCCTATTCGTGAAAAATGGTTGGAGAAGTTACTCCCATCTGATGATTTACAAGTAATTATACAAACTCAAAATTATCAACTTCAAAAATTACCCTGGCATTTATGGGATATAGTGGAACGTTATCCCAAGGTGGAAATAGGGTTAAGTTCTCCTAGTTATGACCGCGTATTTCGGGAGCAAGAACCTGTAGAAAAAGTTAAGATTCTGGCTATTTTAGGAAACAGTACGGGAATTGACATTGAAGCAGATAAAAATTTATTAGCAGAATTACCTAATGCAGATATCAATTTTATGGTGGAACCACCTCGTAGTAAGTTGACAGAGGAGCTATGGGAACAAAAATGGCAGATACTTTTTTTTGCGGGACATAGCTTCAGTCAAGCAGACGGTGAGAGCGGACGGATATACATTAATCAAAATCAGAGTTTAACAATTGGTCAATTAAAGTATGCTTTGAGAAAAGCTGTAGATAACGGTTTAAAATTAGCAATTTTTAATTCCTGTGATGGTTTAGGACTAGCAAAAGAATTTGCAGACTTAAAAATTCCCTATTTGATCGTGATGCGGGAAGTTGTACCAGACCAAGTTGCTCAAGAGTTTCTTAAATCTTTTCTCAAAACTTTTGTCACTGATATACCTTTATATCGAGCCTTACGGGAAGCCAGAGAACGATTACAAGGTTTAGAAAGTAAATTTCCCTGTGCAAGCTGGTTACCAATAATATATCAGCACCAAGCAGAAACACCTTTAACTTGGAAAAGCATGATTGGAACAGTTGCAAATACTGGAACTAATCGGAATGCGGTCAGAAAAAAGGGGTTGAAAAATGTCTTATTTTCTAGCTTAGTTGTAAGTAGTTTGGTGGTTGGAATGCGTTTATTGGGACTACTCCAAACCTTAGAATTACAAGCATTTGACCAGATGATGAAATTGCGACCAAGCGAAGGGATTGACGAACGTTTGTTATTGATAACTATAAACGATGCTGACATTGAAGCCCAAAGAAAGAGAGGAGAAGAACTTAAAGGTGTTTCTCTTTCCGATAAATCTTTAGAAAGAACGCTGGAAATTTTACAAAAATATCAGCCAAGTGTAATTGGTTTAGACGTCTACCGTGATTTCAAAACCAACCCTAAATATAAGAAGTTAATTGCTGGGTTAAAAAATACAGAAAACTTGATCGGTATTTGTAAGGTCAGCAGTGTAGAGTCAGATCCTTATGGAGTCCGTCCTCCGAAAGAATTTCCTGTAGAACGTTTGGGATTCAGTGACTTTATAGATGATAGAGATAATGTATTGCGACGACATTTGTTGTCCATGAACTCAAAACCGAGTTCTCATTGTCAGTCATTATATGCTTTGAGTTTACAACTGGCTTCTCGCTATCTGCTGCAGATTCACAACGTTCAAGTTAAATTAACTTCTGATCGTCAAAACTGGCAAATTGGTAATGTAGTTTTTCATAAACTAAAATCCCGTAGTGGTGGTTATCAAGGTATCGACGCGAACAGCGAACAGATTTTACTTAACTACCGTGCTGGTAATGATATTGCTCAAAAATTAACACTCCAAGAACTGTTTGATGCTGAAAATAATTCAGAAGCTTTAGAGAAATTTATTAAAGACAAAGTTATATTAATTGGTATTACAGAAAATAGTAATGAAGACCGCTGGCTAACTCCCTATGGAAAACTCTTTAAAAACCAAATGTTTGGCGTTGAAGCACAGGCGCATATGGTTAGTCAAATACTTGCTGCAGTGTTAGATCGACGCCCTTTAATAGGAGTTTTACCAGTATGGGGAGATATCCTATTTATTTGGGCTTGGTCTTTAGTTGGCGGTAGTATTGCAGGGTTATTATGCTGGCGTAAAATACTATTGAAACAGTTAATTACCCAATTAGGATTAGCTTTTTTATTAAGTTGTGGTATTCTCTACAGTGTTTGTTTTTATATTTTAATTAAAGGTACTTGGCTCGCATTTACCCCATCATGTATAAGTTTATTGGGAAGTATAAGTATCGTCTTTTTATCGTTGAAAAATAATAAGTAATTTTTCATGGGTGTGCATTAACTTATCAAGATAGTAAGAAGCTATCAGCACCAAAAATTAATTTGTAAGGATAATTTCATGAAGTTGATTTGGCTATTGATAAAATTTAGTCTGGTATTTACTTTGAGTTCTACAACTCTAATTAGTTATTTTTTAATACAAGATAATTCAGCTTACTCAAGTAATAAGGGTAGTAAGAAAATTAAATTTTTGTTACCAGCACCACCACCAGGAAAACCCGTCGGTGGACGTACTCGTGGTGGTGGAAGTAGAGGTCCATGTCTAGGTGCTGAAAATACTTTAACTGCTCTAGTACCCTCTAGGAAACACACGTTAAATTCGGTAGGTATTGAAGAAGAAAATGTCTGGGGATTAACCACTAGCGATCGCGCAGTATTTCATTTCTATGTTCCTTACAGCAATAAAAATTCTTTCCACACAGAATTCCTCTTAAGAAATGAGGAATCAAGGAAAATAGTTTATTTATCGGAAATTCCGTTACCAAGTAAACCCGGGATTATTTCTGTTTCTCTTCCTGAGACGGTCAAACCTTTGGAAATGAATAAAAATTATCGCTGGTATTTTAATATATACTGCAAACCACAAAGACCTTTTCCTTCACTTACAGTAGAAGGTGTTGTGCGACGGGTGAAACTGAGCGAAGAGTTAACCAAAAAAATCAATGCAGCAGAACCCCACAAACAAATAGAAATTTATGCAGCAGAGGGTATCTGGTTCAATGCTCTCGATATTTTGGCTGAATTACGAAAAAAGGAACCAGAAAACAAAGAACTAATTGAAAATTGGAAAAGTTTACTTGGAAGCGTAGGTATGGATGATATTTCCGAAAGTTCCCTAGTGGAATATTAGGTTATAGGGCAATATGGTTCAGATAAGACTAATCAGATAAGACTAAATAGATTGATTAGTAGAGATGTCGCAGAGGCTAAAGACGCCACAGGCTCTGCAACGTCTCTGCAGGCTGAAAATAGTTGTGCTTCAATCTTTGAACCGTATTGGTTATTGAGTATTGAGTAAAATTTTCAACTAAAATACGATCTTGTGCTGTTAAATGACGTAATAAAACGTAACAGCATAATGTTATCAAAAATACTATTTTGCATCATTTAATCATGTTAAATTCACTGAACCTTTTAAAGATTTTTTACCATGAATACAAATCCTTGTGACAAGCAATAGTACTTAGTACTAAATTTAGGTAATTATATTTAAGAGCACTTTTATACTATGAAATCAATATTCAAAATACTAAGTATTTCTACCTTCGCAGCTATATTAATTACACCAAAAGTACAAGCGCAGATTACAGTAGAACCTAATAGTACTAATACAGTTGTTAATCAAAACGGCGATACTTTTACTATTAAAGGTGGGACTCAGGTTGATAAAAATGTGTTTCATAGTCTGCAAAAATTTGGGTTAAATGAAAATCAAATTGCAGACTTTGTGACAAATCCTGGTACTAAAAATGTTTTGGGAAGAATTACCGGGGGAGATGCTTCAGTAATTAATGGGTTGATTAAAGTAACCGGTAGTAATGCAAACTTGTATTTGATGAACCCAGCTGGGATTATATTTGGTTCCGGTGCAAGATTAGATGTTCCTGGTTCTTTTACTGCGACTACAGCAAACGGAATTGGATTTGGGGATAACTGGTTTAATGCTACGGGTGCAAATAATTATGCTGATTTGCTTGGTGAACCGAGTTCCTTTGCATTTACTATGAGCGAACCGGGGACAATTTTTAATGCTGGTAATTTAGCTGTAGGTAAAGGAAAAACCTTAAATCTACTGGGAGGAATCGTAATTAATACCGGAACTCTTTCTAGTCAAGGGGGTAAGATCGCGATCGCAGCGATACCAGACAAAAAGTTAGTCAAAATAAGCCAGGAAGGTAATCTATTAAGTTTGGGTTTACCGACTTCAACAGCGAATAATTTAAATCCGGTCAATTTTAATCCTTCATCTTTACCGCAATTATTGACGGGTGGTAATTTCAACAGCGCGACGGGTGTAACGGTAGAAAACGGAATTGTGAAATTAACTGGTTCTGGTGTGGAAATTCCCAATGATGCTGGAACTACGGTTGTTTCCAATAAACTAGATGCTGCTGGGGAAGTTGGGGGTGAAGTTAATGTTCTAGGTGAGAAAGTCGGAGTTGTTAGCGCAAATATTAATGCTTCCGGTAAAAATCGTGGTGGTACCGTGTTGATGGGTGGTGACTATAAAGGAGAGGGAACGGTACCAAATGCACAGAGAACTTTTATCAGTCAAGATTCTGTGGTGAAAGCAGATGCTGAAGATACGGGTAATGGTGGTAAAGTAATTGCCTGGGCTGATAAGACGACGAGTTTTTATGGGGAAATCAGCGCTCGTGGTGGGAAGGATGCTGGTGATGGTGGATTTGTGGAGGTTTCCGGGAAGGAGAATTTAGCCTTTGATGGTTTTGTGGATGTGGGAGCAGATTTTGGTAAGGGTGGTGAGTTGTTATTAGATCCTAAAACAGTAGAAATTGTATCTTCTGGTGATGATGATAATGAATTAGACGATCAAGAAATATTAAAAAATGAAAGTTTAGGTAGTACATTTAAAATTTCTGCGGATAAAGTCGAAGATGCTCTAGAGACTGGTGATGTGAAAATTGAGGCGACAAATAATATTGATGTTAAATCTAGTATTAACCCCTTTTTAAATATTAACTTTACTGACGAAAATACTTTTGATTTAACTTTAGATGCACCTTCCATAAATATAAATAATTCTATTAATGTTGCAGGTGGTTTAAACCTAAAGGCAATCAATGATTTAAAAATAGAAGATAGCCAGTTAAAAGTAGGTGAAGATATAACCTTAGAATCAGAGAAACGAGTTGAATTAACTGAAACTGGGGCAGATTCGTTTATTATACAGGCAAAGGGAAATATTACGATAGCAGGTAAAGAAGGTATAAAAATTACAGCATTTAGTAATCCAAATTCTATTCTTCAGAGTGGTGGGGATTTTAGCTTAATTAGCGACAACGATATTATTGGTAATGCTCGTATTTCTAGTGGTGGTAATTTTTCTGCTGGACCAGGAAAATTTAGTCAAAGTAATGAATTAAATTTGAATGGAGTTATTAGTTCTAATGGTGATGTCAGTTTTGATGACTATACAGGTTCTTCATTAAAGGTGGAAGCAAAGGGAAGTATTCGAGGTGGAAATATAAATATCACAGATGCAGGTACATTTCCTCAAACTGGCGGCGATCCAGATGTCAATATCCTTAATGCTGTTCCTGCATTAATTTTACGTGCAGGTGTGACAGAACTGGCAAACTCTTCTTCTCCCGCGGCAAACCTAGGAGATACAAGTTTTCAATCCACAGTAAACCCTTCTTCACAAGGAGGAATTAAAGTTAAGAATATTGATACAGATATTGGTACAGATACAGATACTAATAAGACTCAAAGCTCTGTAATCTTATCTGCTAAAGGAGATATTGTCACCGGCTCAATTAAGGCTAGAGGACCTTCAGGTTCAGACATAATAATAGTAGCAGATTCTGTGAATATTGTTAGTAGCACTGGAAAAGTGATTGTTGATCATATTCAAGTTAGTTCTAATGATAATGCTTTTCTAGGTGATGTAAACATCGATTCTTTTGGGGTATTTCAAGCACGGGGTAGTGAGAATTTAATCACCGGTACAAGTTTTGGTGGATCAACAAACCTCTCAAATTTTAAAGCTAGCATTGCAGCACCCGGTAAAATTTCAATTAAACATGGTGGCGAAAGCTTTAAAGCAGCTTTAGGATTAGAAAAAGATTCTAATGGCAAACTAATATTTAGAGTATTAGGAGGTCCAAATGATGAAAGACAAGTTGTAGTTGTGGGAAGAGATCAAGGAGGACCCACAGTTCAAGGAGGATCCACAGCAAATTTAGTCTTTGCGGATAATGGTGCTTCTACAACAACAGCGGACATACCTGGTTTAACTATTCGCAATGCCACTTTTGATTTAGATAATCTTTCAGAGAATACTAGCTACACAGTAGGAGGTATGTTTATCCAAGCCTCTACAGATGCAGGTTTATATGGTTCTTTTCGAGATACAGAATTATCTAACAGTTCTGACATCAGTGTAGTCGCTATTCCTAAGCCCAATATAAAATCTCCAGGTGGTTCTTCTGGTAATGGAACATCAAACGGTCAACAGTCTTCTGATAGTTCTTCTGGTAAAAAAACATTAAATGGTCAACCATCTCTCAACGAACAAGTTGTCCAAAATCAGTTAAATCAAGAACAGAAAAATGATGTTTGTCCTCCGAAAAGTTCAACAGTAGCTCTTAATCGCGGAGAAAACACTAGTAAAGAAAGCTCTACAAATAACTCCCAATCCTCAACGAGTAATCCTTGTGGGACAGCTGATAACAATAAAAAGAATAATATCCTCACAGTAATTCCAGATCGACGATTAGATTCCGATTCTGCTTTACCTACATCTTTGTTACGATTGGGAGAAAAATGATGTTTTGGAGTAAGTTTGGTTTAAGGATTGTAACCAATGCTGAAAAATAATCCTTCATCTTGAGCATTCGTACCCTTATCATCTAGCTTGATAAAGGGAACAGCATAATCAACTCGAATAAACGTATTTGATGTGGGCTGTATAATTAATCCCAAACCAGCAGCGCTGAGAAATGTTTGGTCGCTTAATTCATTCGGATTATTATCACTATTCCAAACTGCACCCATCTCAATAAAAGGTGCTAACTGCAAAGATGATGTTCCATCTTTACCTTCAGAAATTGTTATGCGGTCTTCTAGTGAAACACGAAAACCATTATCCCCAGAACGAGCATTTTGTCTGTAACCCCGTAGAGATTGTCCTCCACCAAGGAAAAATTGCTGATTGCTAAGTAAACTATCTGGTGTGAGTTGTAACTCAGCTTGAGCTATTAAAACATTATTTTTACTCAGCCTTTGCACCCTTTGAACCTGTCCAAACCAACTGAAAAAACGCCCATCTGGCTGAGAATCAGAATTAACTGTAGCATCAAAAACATCTAAACCCAGATTAAATTGCGATCGCAAAGCCCAAGCACCTTGTAAATCTCGTTTTATATAGTCTTGTCCGAATTTTACTATCCTGGTACGACTGTTACCTTGGTTGTCGGGACCTTGACCAAAGGGTGTTGGTGTACCTCCCAAGAAAGTTTGACCATTCTGTAAAGTGAATGCTAAATATAAAGCAAATTCTTCTCTTAAACTACGAGTTAGTGGTTGACGATAACTTATCTCATACAATTCACTATCAGAGGTAATATCAAAAGGAACAGACCCAGAAGCCTCTATTTTACTGTTACTGGGAGCATATCTAAATCTAACAGTTCCATTTTTCGGATTAATCGGAACTTGGTAATTAAAGTCGAATGAATTGGAACCTCCAGTGGTCGAGCGATAATAGGAAGCACTAAACTGGTCCCCAATTCCTGTTACATTGCGATAGTTAACACCACCTCCAAACCTCTCGGAACCAACAGCAGGAGTTGAATAGTTATCAACACCGAAGGAAAGATTAAATGCAGGAGCTTCTTTCAGCTTAACTGTGAGAATACTTTCCCCTAAATCAGTACCCGGTCTTAAAGTCGCTTCAACATCACTTAATAAGGGATCTGTTTTAAGTAATCTGAGTTGGTTTTCAATATCAATTTGATTGAGTGGTGTTTTTAGACCTGGTTTGATTCGACCACGTATGTAAGATGAATTGAGACGTTGATTACCTTCTATATCAATTTTTTCTAAAGAGCCTTCTATTACAAGTATTTGAACCAAACCATCTTTGATTTCTTGATCTGCTAGAACTGCTCTAGATGTAATATATCCCTTTTCCACATATAGCTCAGTAATTGTATTAGCAATACTTCTGAGTTGTTTTAAACTTACAGAACGGTTTTCGAAGGGTTTAATTATTTTTTCAATAACATCTGCATCAAATATAGTATTACCCGTGACCTCTATCTTACTTACAGGGATACTAACATTTGTTTTTGGTTCTTCCAGTTTTAGTCTTTCTGGTTGAGGTGAGACAGTTGGTTCCTCATTTTGAGGAAGAGGTTGAGGATTGGGAATAGGTAGTGGAAAACGATCTATATTGGGATTACCTCGATCTTGCTGTAATTTCTGCACTAAACTTACTCGAGCAACCGCAGGAGAAGAAAGTGCAAGTAAAAAGGTAACAAATAAACCCGTTATCTTCAAATTCCCTAAAATAAGTGATTTAGATAACATAAAATCTACAGATACTTAAATTTAATAGCCTTATAATATAGGTCCTAATAAGATTGACCCTTTTAAGTTTAGAAATTATTTATATCACCAATAGATGTTTGTTGAGCACAGCGATGTAAGTATATATTTTTACCTTGAAATTGTAGATTTATCAACTCAATTCATACCAGGGTGCTTCATTGGTATGCACATACAGCAAAAAAAATAACTATCAGTCTTTTTCATTAATTGTGATGGGTTGTAGAGACGTTGCAGAGCCTGCGGCGTCGGCGTTAGCCTCTGCAACGTCTCTACCAGGTTTTGTGGACAAACTAACCCATCATATTTAATGGGACAAAGCACCAGTACTCCAATAGGTTTTAATAATAGCTTTGACTTTTCAGATACCGTAAATATTCAGAAGATTGCAGAGTTGTAACCGCTTGCTAGCAAAAGATCCGAATAATTTTCAATAAATTTTCACTTCAACTTTATTTCAAGTGCATAAAGGCTAAAACCCATCGTAAAGGGTGACATACAGAGGACTGAAATTCACACCAAATAAACTTCTTAATTCGGAGATAAGCAAATGAAAAAACTATTAGCTTCTGCAACCGCTCTATCATTAGCTGTAATTGGAATGAATGCACTAACATCATTACCTGCTGAAGCTGGGTTGATGGGAAAAATAAAAAGAATAGGTCGTAAAATAGATCCTACTAGTAGAAATTCTAGTACTAGAAAAATTTTACGCAGCATAGATCCGACAAGTCCAGGTTCAAAAACATATAGAACAAAAGGATGTGGAAGTGGTGCAAGTTGGTATTTTGTACCAAACTCTCCTCGATTTGGAGCAAATTTTAAACCAGCTTGTAATAATCATGATATATGCTATGAAACCAAAGGTAAATCTAAATCAAGTTGCGATAAAAGATTTCTTTTTGAAATGAAATCAGCTTGTAGAAGAAAATATAATTCGATAGTTGAAAAAGCATTTATTCCTAAGTGCTATGCTGTGGCTTATACTTACTATCAGGGTGTCGTTAAAGGCGGAGCAAGTGCTTATAAAAAGGCACAAGAGGCACACAGATAAAATCTATAGATCTAAGTTTTTCAAGTATTTAAAATAGTTGTTAGTGTGTGTTATGGGTATTTCATAACGCACATTTATATATTTTAAGGAACTGAATGATTTTCAATGAATTTCTATTTCAATTTTGTTTCAAGTGCATGAAAGCTAAAACCGAATTCCGCTCGCTACCACTAACTTAAGGCTCATCCGCACGCTAGCTAGTGCGCGAACAAATCTTGAACTGGTGGGAAGTGTGGGAAGTAATTTTATGCAACAATATGCAACAAGCCTCATTAATTAAACTCCCCCTCTTTCCACACCTCCTTTCTAGCAAGCCTTTTAGCTTTTCTTAGTGCCATTCGGCTAAAACCCATTTTAAAGTATGACATACAGAGAAAAGTTAAAGTTTTCACCAACAAATATGATTGCTATAGTTTGTTGCTCTGAGTTTAAATTCTCACTAATGCTTCAATAAAGTCAGATTTCTTGAAACAAATAAAACTGTAGAGATACGTTAGCCTAATAACGTATCTCTTCTACCAATAAATTCAGTTCGTAATTAAAACCGTAAATTTAAAACTGTAAAATCTAAAACCATAATATTTCTTGCTCCCAGTCATCCGATACTGGTTCTGTTTCCCAAACCAATCCTTCCCCAGCTTCTAAAATAACTTCCACATACAACATTTCCACTGGATTTGTTGCTATATCTTCATTGTTTTCAAATTCTTGTAAATCTTCGGTTAATAATCGCAGTTTGAAACCAGCAGGAATTTGAGCATCAATTTGTGTACCTCGTAATTCAAATCGCCAAACTTTATCTTCAGGATTACCTTGAGGAAAAATACGTAACTCGTATGTATTATCTGCAATTATTAGTAGACGGGATAAACCTTGAACAGTTTCTGCACTCCTTATCCCTGTGGGTAGGATTGTAAATTCTCGGTTTTCCCACCCCCACTGTTGAGCTAAGCTTGCTACCCCTGTTTGCAACCATTGGGAAATAGACCACTGTGTCTGTACACCTTGACGTAACTCGTATAATTTTTTTCGCCAGCCCCCATGGGTTAGTAATGCACCCCAAAGTGAAAAGGGAACAGCTAAGCGGGGAAATTTAACATTGGAATTACCCAAACGTTCTAAAAGATTTTCCACCTGGGTTTGGGATATAAAATCTAAAGGTGCGATTTCTGCTCTCAATTCTTCTACATGGTTTAGTTGGTGAGTAACCCAAAGTACATTTATATCTGGAATTAAATCTTCATTTTCTAAGCTATAAGTTCGGTCTGCAACATCATAAACCCCTTTGTTTTTCAAGTTTTGATGGGTTGTGTAGCCAGAAATTTTAATCCAGCTATCATCAGGATTTACCACAGCTGCAATGTAGTAATCAGCTACTAATTTGGGAATATCTACCCATTCTTGTTGTACCCGCAACTCATCCCCATCAACCGCTAAACTAGGAATTAAGATCAAGCGATATTTATCAAAAGTAATTGTTGTACCATTAATGAATTCCCAAAAATTTGGTAATGCTGCGGTATTGGGGTAAATTCTTGCATCTGGAGCAATTTCTTCCCTAAACCAAGATAAAAATGCTTGCAAACAAAGTTGATTAATCCAAGCACGTCGAGAAGCACCAGGTGTTGAGTACAATTGTTCTTGTACCTGAGGAGATGAGGGAATTTCCAAGTACAAATGCTGCGAATCAATAGACAAAGACTCAGATGCGTTAGACATAATTAAAATTGCTCCATAAAATACAACAATAAATAACCCCAAACAGAGGAAATAAAAGAAACAAACTTTCAACTTTTGATTTTGAAATCTTAGATTCTAAGTCTTGATTGTTAAATCTAAGATTTTAGGTTTTAAATTTTCAGTTTTCCCTTGTATTATTATTTTCATAGTGAAATTTAAGCCATTCTTCTAAGCTATTATTTATGGCAGCCACTACGTCTGGTTTTGGAGAAATATGCAAAATTTTTTCGCTCCATTGAGTAAGAGCGAGCAATAATGACTTTTTAACTCTGCTGAAGCGACGGGAAACCTGGTATTGTTTAATTTCTAATTGCGCAGCAATTTTCGTTTGAGTCAGTTGCTTAACATAGTAGAGTTGTAATAGCTGTTGTGACTCATTATCTAGTTCTGCTATTGCTTGATTTAATACCTGGTTTAGCTGAGTTTGTTGATTTTTGAAATTGTTAGCTTTTTCCTGTTCAATGATTTGAGCAAGTAAAGAACTTTGTTCATCTACAGGTAACATATCTAACAAGTTACCATTTCCATCATCTTTTAGGGGAGCATCTGCAGAAACGACTTGAGGATAAAGAAAATTACGAACAGCTTGAGCGGATGATAATAACCATTTTTCTATAGTCTGCGAATCAACTGCAGGGGAGGAAAAATTTAATCGACTTAAACGCTCTGAATTATAAGCACTAGTAATCGCTTCCCAATACTTAGTATCTGGTTTGCGATGTTGACGAATATTTGTATTATCAGTACTGTAAAGTTCCTGGAAGCATTCCCAAGCTAAAACATAACTCTCAACATTTTGAGTATTAAAACCCATATTCTGTAATGACTTTACCAATCTTTTACGGCTGATTTTATGTAATAAACCCCAATCTGAACAAATGTCTGTTTCTCGACGCAATCGCAATTGATCTTTAATAATTCGCTCAAAAGATAACCCCGCGTAGCTTTTTAAATGGGAACTGTATTGGGGATTAAAACCTTTGAGAACTTTTCCAAGGTGAGCGATCGCAATTTGAAAATAATCTGCAAGGGAAGAATGACTAGAAAAATTAAGGATAAACTTTCTTGCGCTCCAGTAACAAGCTTCTTGTAAGTATGCGGACAGATGGGAAATCGCTAAAGAACTAGATTGAGTATGCCAAGCTTGATACCAGTAAATCGCCCAGAAACTATCTGAATTTTGACTCGGAGAAACCTCCAAGCAATTTCTCATACTGCGCCTTAGTTTTGGGTCTGCTATCCAACCGCTAAACCGGTCTAAATCAAATTTTATAAAGGTGGAAAACATTTCCACTTTATCCTGTCGCCGTTGCATGGAATACTCACTTATGTTTGCATTTTAAGTGATTTTAATTATACAAATATGCTTCCAAAAATAAATAAATATTCTTAACAACAGCTAATACTGTTATTTATAATACTATCAGGACTTACGCAAAATGAACGTAACTACGTCATTACGTTAGCGCTTAGCGGAAGCGTACCGTAGGTATTGCGTTTCCTTTAGGAAAAGCGACAGCGACGTATATGTCCTGCGGACACGCTATAGCT
>JGI1201J43222_100289_pt1 | contig 13478 bp, 17 predicted proteins | sample MastesBC008_FD_43222 | JGI IMG/M metagenome (IMG submission 43222) | reverse complement strand
CTACAAAGAAAGGAAAAATACGCCGTCAGCTTAGAAAAATAGATTTAGAAAAACCGTTTAATTCACCTTTTCATTGGGCTGCATTTACCGCAATTGGNAAATAGGAGGATAATTAATATAATGTCTGATTATGAATTAAATATTAACAATTTTATTTTTTTACTAAAAAATCAGCCGAACTTATTTTCGAAAAAAGAAAAAGCTGAAACATTCCAATTAATAAATTCTCAATCTGATGATATGAAATCCCTTTCTAATGCAATTTCAGATTGGTGTGCAGAACATCCACGCATTGATGATGCTTTAGCAGACCTTGAGGAAATTACTACAAATGAAGTCACTTCAAGAGGACCGGGAAGCACTAAAGTTAATTCTAAGATTCCTAAATATCAACTGGATAAAAGAACTTTACTTAACGCAATTCAACAAAGTTCAGCGACTGAAGTGGATGAGAAGAAAAATAACGGTAAAATTTGATTTGCAAATTCGATAGTTCACCTGCAGTTGCAAACCGCAGACTAATAGCATAAGTCTTATAAATAAGACTAGAAAAACCTTAGTCCATTTAAATGGACTTCTGCTATTAGACTTGGACTGTAAGTCCAAGGCGGTTATTATATACGACTTATAATCACAAAATAATGGATTATCCAAAAGTAAAGGTTGCTTATCCCAAACTCACACTTTACGCCTTTCATCTACGCCATAACCTAGCCCAAGGTCACAAAAATTCACTCGAAAATGCTGCTCATCTGTGGCGAAAATGTCAAGAAATAGGTAAAATTTTGGGAATTCCTAAACTGGAGAATTTACCACTAGATAATAAGGGGAAAATATCAGATGAAGATATTATAACTTTTACAGCGATTAAACATGAAAATAATCTTCATTTAAGTGGAGAAGTTAACCGTTTAGAAATTCACGATACTTACGCTCTAGATTTAACTTTCCGCTGTAAACATCCAGAAGTAGAAACTAATAATTTAAAAATATTAAATCAAAATAACTGTTTACTTCCAACTAATATTGATGCTTCCTTAGGGCAAACTTTAGTCTTTTTTGCTCAACCTGTAGGAATAATTGATAACTATTACAGGTATGCTGATACTTGTGTAAAAGCTTTAATATCTGAAGATAAATTCAAGCAATTAGAACTTTCATGTCAGGAACAGGGAAAATTATTAAATAGCCCTATATTTGAATATAACAATAATGCTGTTAATCCTAGAGAACAGTGCCATATTTTAATTTGGTTAAACATAAACCCACAAACTACAGACTTAGAAGAAGCTGGGGAATATTATTATCCTTTAATTGATATTTTGAACTGCCGTAGTAAAATTATGTACGCCCATTCACAAGCTAGGTGGTGTTATCAACAAGCAATAACATTTTATAGCAAGTTGGAAGAGAGAGTAAATAAATTTAATCTAGTAAAAAGTAAACCTATAGCTGAAAAGTTAAAAGAATTTGAGCAATGGTTAGATGAAATACCAAAAACATCTTTTAATTATGCTCGCTACCTCAGGGATTTAGAGTTACATAAAAATACCATTAAAACTAATGTTAAAAACTATAAATTATATCTAGGCAAAATGAAACAAATTTGGCTCGAAGATGATTTAGATTTTTTATCTAACTTTGTGGAGCTAGCTGAAGATACCTTTATTGAACAAATTAATACAGACCTAGCTTATCTGACTTCCGGTCAAAATCTATTTGAGCAACTGATCGAATCTATTCGCGGAATTGTTGAAATCGAACAAACTAGACGCGACCGTTCCTTAGAAAAAACAGTACAAATAGTTGGTATCGGTTTGGGTGGTGGTGCGATCGCTTCAGGAATCATCACCCAACATATCGATAAACCCTTTGCACCAACAATTAATTTTAAATATCCAGTTCATCCCATTGTATCTTCCTTGTTTTGGAGCGTACTAGCTACTGGAGTTTGTCTTTTATTGGGTTGGTGGTTAACTGTGTGGAGAGAAAATAAAGCTTCTAGCTCTAAAAAATGAACGGGGCTTGAAATTATCTCATACTTAAGCAAAAAGTTTGAATTTATCTGTTAAATATACTTCTTAAGTATATTTTTTTAGCATTCGCCAATAATGTAGCTTTATCAATAATCAGCTCCAATCTGGTTTTTTAAATATTTTTAATTTGCACCAATTTGGTATTTTAGTTCCCTTTTCTTGGGAAGATATTAAATATATCCAAGTATCTTTATGATTTTTATTATCTTAGTCAGCAATCATGTTACCTTCTTTTAAGCTGCCTTTCCTTAAAACTCACTTATTTGCGCCACTCTACACCAGTCTTGCAATATTAACAGTCCTATTACTAGGACAGGAAGCTGTAAGTTTTATGGTAGAAGCTTCCGAACAACAAAATGTCAATTTAGTCAATCGCCGTCAAGAAATAAAACGTGAAGGAGAACATCTACTAGGAGCAATTTTAGAAGAGAAGATTGCCTTAAGAGATTACGTCATGAATCGTGATGATTCCAGTTTAAAAAGTTATCGCAGAGGAGAAGATAAGTTTCGCAATAGCATAGCTAGTTTGTCAGAGTTAGTGCAAGAAGATTCCTTCCAGATTAAACAAATAGATGAAATTAGAACCTTTTACGCTCGTTGGAAAGTTCAATTAACTCAAAAAGTCTTCGATGGTTCTTTAAATTTGAATGATTTAGTTAAACAAGACTCTGTGGAACCCTTAAGAGTCTCTGTTAGGAGTATACTCGACTATGAAAAAAAGCTTTTGACACAACATCAGCAAAAGTTGAATCTACTAAATCAAATCGATATGGGTTTAAGGGGATTTAATATCATTGTGGTTCTAGCAGGAGTTGGAATAAATATCTTACTAATGCGCCGAAGAATTGAATTTCCTTTAAAGCAGTTAACCGAGGTCGGTCAATCCTGGGGAGCAGGAAAATTAGATACTCAATTCAACTATTTATCTCCCGACGAAATCGGTAGACTGACTGAAGTACTCAATGCTATGGCTCGAGATATTGGTACTCGTCAGGAACGCATTCAACAACGCAACCAACATTTAGAAGATTTAATCGGCACATTATCTCACGATTTACGCACTCCGCTCTTAGCAAATCGCAGTACGCTAGATGCAATATTGGGAGGTGCATTTGGTCCCGTCAACGACACCTTAAAAGAGTTATTAAAAGAATACCGCCTGGCTAATAACGATTTACTTAAACTTCTCGAAACTCTATTGGACATTAGCCGTTACGAAGCTGGACTGAGTCAAATTCTCAATCGAGAACCATTAAATTGGGAAAAACTTTTCGGTCGTGTTATATCTTCAAATCACGCTGTAACCAAAAAAAAGTGTCAGTTATTACAAAAGATTCCACCATCATTACCAGTAGTTTACGGCGACATTGTCGAAATCAGACGAGTATTACAAAATTTACTTGATAATGCAGTGCAGGTGAGCGAACCGGGTAAAAGAGTATGTCTTGAAGTCAAAGCGATCAATTCCCAACAAGTTGAGGTCTGCGTTCATGACGAAGGTCCTGGAATACCTGATCGCGACAAAGACAAATTATTTTATCGTTTTGTTCAGGGACGAGGTCGAAAAGGAAAAGCAGGTTTAGGACTTTACCTCTGTCGCCAAATCGTAGAAGCTCATAAAGGAACTATTCGGGTCGAAAGTAAGGTTGGTAAAGGAACTAGGTTTTGTTTCACTCTACCAGTACAAGAAGTGCGATCCAGGTCGGATTTAAAACAAAAACAAGAAGAAACAACATGTCTGAAGTGAGAGAAAATTCACCTATTCGCGTTCTCCTTGCAGAGGATCATAATCTCATACGTCTGGGTTTGAAAGGACAATTTAGCTTAGAAAAAGAGTTTGAGGTTGTTGGGGAAGCTAAAAATGGACAAGAAGCCATTCAATTGACCAATGAAATCAACCCAGATGTGGTGCTGATGGATATCGATATGCCGGTAGTTGATGGTATCACAGCTACCCAGGAAATTAAAAATGGGGCTAATCCTCCTCGGGTTATAGCCCTAAGTGCTTTTGGTGAAGACAGTCAAGTAATTGCAATGCTTGCAGCTGGAGCAGATGGTTACTGTCTCAAAACTATTGAATGGCCTCAATTGCTAGCAGTTATACGCTTAATTCAAGGTGGTGGAACTTACCTCGACCCTCAAATTGCTTACAAAGTAGCTATTATGCTTAAATCAACGGTCACTCCTTCACCAAAACCTGCTATCGGTGACTCTCCAGTTCCTGTATTGAGCGATCGCGAACGAGAAGTACTACAAATGATTAGTGAAGGAATGTCAAACCCAGAAATTTCCAAGCAACTATATCTTTCTTTGGGAACAGTTAAATCTTATGTGCGGAATATTCTTAATAAATTAAGTGTGGACGATCGCGTTCAAGCAGCAGCAAAAGCAGTAAGAGAGGGATTAATTTAAATTTAAGTTCGATCGCAAAAAAGAATTTCACAACCATATCTTAGAAGAATCCATTTCTCAGAGCAAATGATTTTTTGGCATTGGCGATTAATTATTTTTTCAAATATGTAATGCCTATTTTTTCTACTGCTTTTGTACTATGATATATTTTGCTTTAAATGCTAGCAAGGCATAAAATTATATAGTCATTTACTATAACCATGTGCTATGGCGAAAGTTTTGATAGAGCGAAAGTTTTGATATTCTCAATTCTATTGTTTCGAGGGATATAATGAGGAAAATATTTGTAGTAGTATTTATATCTATAATCCTAGCTTCTTGTAGCGGTGGCACTTCAAGTAATAGTAAAAGAACTACTCGCAGTACAAATACAGTCAGTAGTAGCAATCAAATTGTAACTAATGATGGCTCATCCGTACAACCTGCTAATGGGGATGCCGTTCTTCAAGTGAATGGCGCTCTTATTGGACCAGATTCTAATGGTAAGCCTGTTATTCTTGAAGATCCTAACGGTGATACTACCCTTACTGAAAATCCTGACGGTACTTTCACTGTTACTAATGGTTCTGGTGGTACAACTATATTTACTAGTAATCCTTTCTCCCCTTGACTGTCCCAACAGCAATTCTTGATTTTTGATGTTTTCACAATTTAATTGATTCGTAAAATTAAATATTGCTTTGAGAAAGAAAAATATACTTTACTTTCTCAAAGTTAATTTTTTATGATAAAGAGACTAGTAGATTTGTTTTTTAGAATTAATTTTAGGATTACTCTTTTAGATCGATACATTATTAAAGAGCTAATTCCAAAATTCTTTTTCAGTGTCGTTATTTGCTCTATTGTTGCAGAAGTCGTAGGTATATCTTTTGAAGAAATCAAATTTGCAATTGAGGAAGATTTATCTACTGCGATCGCAGTATATACTCATTGGTTAAAACTACCGGCTTTTATTTGCATTGTTCTACCATTTACTTTATTAATCTCTAATCTTCTTGTTTATCAGAAGTTATCTAGTAAAAATGAAATTATTGCTCTACAAAGTATTGGAATTAGCTTGTATCGTCTCAGCATTCCTTCATTGGCGATCGCCTGTGTTGCAATGATATTTATGTTTACTATTCAGGAAGTGATTGTTCCTCCTGCAAATTACGAAGCAGCGATAAATCTAGAGCGGGAATTAAATGTAGATCGGACTCAACTAGCTAAATATAACAAAAAGGAAATTATCTATCAGGAATTTGAAACTGAAGAAAATCGTAAACATTTAAAAATACTATTTTTCGCTGAGCGTTTTGATGGGAAAAAAATGCTCGAAATTACCTTACTTAAATTTAAAAATAAACAACTCAGACAAATAATACTTGCTCGTTCCGCACAATGGGATAAAAAACAACAAAAATGGCAATTATTTTCTGGTGTTTCGAATATATTGAATCCAGAGGGTGATTATATTAGTACCCGTAAATTCGAACAATTACCCTTGAATTTAGGCAGAAAAGTTTTTGATTATGCTAGTGACGATCGCGATCATCGTGAGATGAATATTATTGAACTATATCGCAGATTAGCACTTGTGAGAGATACCGCAAATACTAAAAAAGTTCGTGAAATCGAAATTAGTATTCAACAAAGGTATGCTGCACCAGTTTCTTGTATGATATTTACCCTGCTTGGTTCAGCTTTGGGAATAAACTCAAAAAGAAAAGCAAAATATAACAGCTTTACTGTTGCAGCAATTGTTATTGTAGTTTATTGCTGTGCTCAATTTGTGAGTACAACTTTAAGTGTTTCACAGGCGATTTCAATATTTTGGGGAGTTTGGTTTCCCAATTTATTAGGTTTATCTATTGGTTATTTTATACTAATGCGCAAGAATTAAAAATAGTCAATAAAATCAAGACATAAAAAGGAATATTATGTCCTAAAAATAGAGATTTTATTATTGACTTATTATGAGAATAACTAGACATTAATAAGTATCAGAGGTTTGCTTTTTCACGAAATTATTTGTGAAACAAAGCATTTATATATTTGACTCAATTGTATTAAAGAGGTTTAAATTAATGTCTGCACTTCAAATTTCTCAATTAGCACCTGTAAATGCTTTGAATGAACTAGATGTGTTAGATCAAGAATCTGTAAATGGTGGTTTCTTCCTTTCATTATCGTATTCAGGTGGTACAAAGCTGACAAGAATAACCGAATTAAAGAATGTGTTTAGTGGAGGTAATCCACCTAATCTAAAAAATCAGGTAGTAGCTACTGGTGGTTCTACCGTAGTTATTGACAGTTCTATTCCTTTACCCGGATAAGTTTAGCTAATAAATTGTTAGGAAATATTCGAATTGCTGTTTTCGTTGATTTTTAAGACAGTATGTGACAAATTTTCATCAAAAGATATTCTTGATTCAATATCTTTTGATGAGTAAAATTTAATCAAATTTATTTCATTCGTTAGTTAACTGAGAGCAAATCAAATAATGATCAAATTTCAAGAATTAGATTTGAATCCAAATAATTTTTTGAATGAGTTAAATATATTAGCTCAAAGCAAAATTAATGGAGGCTTAAAGGCAACAAACTCTATGAGATTATATGACAATGGAACTGTTTCTGCGATGAATGTGGTTCATTTTGAGGCTGGCGATATTAATAAAGTCGTTAATCAAGTGAACGCACCTCCAGGAAGTTTTGTTTATCTTCCCTATAAAGATAATGGCAATGTACTTAATCAAGTTAATGCTAGTGGTTCTGATACTATGGTAATTTTGCAAGGATTCTAGTTGTCATTCCAATCATATCTAGCTTCATGAGCAAACATCTTCAATTCACAAGGAATAATATCATGGTTATGCACATTTATAATCTAGATAGAAACAGCTTTCCGTATGAACTAGATAATTTAAAACAGGAAGAAGTAAAAGGAGGTTTTAGTGGAGATAAAACTACTGAGTTTCATGCTACAAAAATTCCTTTTACAGATGGATTCAGTCTTAGTATCAACGGCGAGGTAGTTGCTAGTTTAGATTTTAAGCCTTTTGGTTTGAATGTTATTTTAAGCCGCAAAAATAATAACCAAGTTTTAACCTCTGGTAATTCTCAAGTAACGATTGATGGACAAAAGTTCTAAGTAAAATCAATCAAGGCTGTAATATTGATTCCTCTAGCCTGCCCATAATTATTTGTTGACAGGAAAAATAACTAATTTTTTATTTTATATAACTAGATGCTTCTAAAATGGCTATCTAGTTTTTTAATATTTGTTCATATAAAAATTATTCTCTAGTTGCTTAATAATTCCCGCTTCGCCCATTTTTTTTTGAAGTTAGAGAAATAGCCAAAAAGCAGAAAAGTCTATTTACTGTAAGGGTTTGAAATATTTATAATAATTTTTCTCAAACAATCACCCAACTCTAAAAACTCTATTTTTATCTAATCTGATAATTAAGGTGGAGTAGTGGATCTTTGTTATAATCAAACACCTTGATTAAATCGTTGAGCTTTTTTCTAACTCGATTTTAAATGGGCGAACCGTGAGTAATAACATGATATAACAAGGAAAATTCAAATAATTATTGTGAGCAAATTGTACATTATGCTTAAAAAATATCATAATATGCATAATTAAAGAGTTGCATAAAATAAGTTATAGCTCAATTTATATCAATCGGGAAAAGACATAATATCACTATTTTTTGTCTTATTCATTTTAAATAAATTATTGATTAATCAGTTTTTAATTAATAGAATTAAGTTAATTACATCAGAGGTGTAGTTAATCAAATATTTAATGAATGGAGTAAGTAGTTAATGGCTGATATTAAATTGACTCAACTAGTTTCTAGAACTGAAGAATTGACACCAAATGAATCTCATGCAATCATCGGTGGAAATTTTATCAAGACAATTACTGGAATTACTCAAATAGGAACAGGAATATTATCATTACATGCAGGATTAAATACTCTACAAAGTGGCAATACACAGCAGCCTAATGCTCCTAGTGGTGGTAGCAACCCAACTCAAATTTTGGCTTATCAGGAGTTTTTTGCACCCGATACTATTGCTGGGATTTAAAACCGCATAACAAAGAGGTAAAAGCTTTCTAGTTTATTAATTTTGTAATTTTACCTAAGCCTAATTTGCGAATTCATGCATTGAATCATAGAAAATTATCGTCAAAATAACTACTAATTATTTGACTGAGTTATTAGTTACATGAGCTTATAAAAGCTTACCATGATTGCGTTCTACTTCGCCACATCGGAGGGAGGTGAACGCCTTCATCCTACTGTAATTATAGTGTGGGTATACAAGCTAACTATTAACAGCAATATTCCTTTTTTATTAGTAGTTAAAATGTTTACATTGCTGAGTGAATAAAGGAGGTATTTTAATGTCAAAGATTCTAATCGAACCTTTGAACTTCAAGAACCATGATCATTTATTTCAGTTACATCGTTTGGAAACAAGGCAGGATAATTTGTCTAAAATAGATGATGCAATTCTTAAGCAAGTTTATGGTGGTGGTAGATTACCAGATGCGAATGAATTAGCAGTTATAGTCGCTTTAAGAAATACAGACCCATCACGCATCTTGACAGGTGCTATTTTGGACGATAAATCAATATCCATCAATATCGCGGTATTCGAAGCAGGTAGTTCTGGGAACACTAGTCATCAAATCAACGGATAAAGTATTTGTCTAGTTAATTAATCAAAATTAAGAGGTAAGTATGATGGCAAAACTTCAAATTGCTCATCTAAATTTTAATGAGTATGCTATTAGTCTAAATCACCAGATACAAAGACAAGTAAAAGGTGGATTTAACACTGAATTGTTTAACTTACTGGAACAAAACAAAGAAAATATAGTGGGTTCTTATGGAGATATTCCAAATGCAAATGCTTTTATGTTTAATATTCAGATAGATATTGGTTCTAATAATCAGATCTATCAATCTCCCGTTTAATTTCCAGATAGTTAACTCAAAAATTGTTAAAGTCAGGGCTTAACTATTTACAGAGTAATATTCAATACAATCATAGTGAGAGCAAAACAATGGCAACACTTCAAATTAAACAATTAATAAACTCAACAGTCCAAATTACTAGTAAACAACAACAAGAAGTACATGGTGGTGGTGCAAGCGAACTTTTGGAAGGATATGCAAATGGAAGTTACCGCTTGGAACAATCAGGTTCACTATTTAATTTTGTAGATGCTCCAGGGAATAAAGTTGGTACTCTCATCAACAAGGGTGGTTATAATTTTTTCATACACAAAGGTAGTATTGAAGCTGTCAAAGGTGGGAGTATAGATTCAGTTCTAAATGTTGGTGCAATATCGAGGTTTTGATAAAAAAAAACTCTAATAAAGTTTTCAGGGAACAGTGAACAGGTCGTTCTTCTCTCCTGTTCCCTGTTCCCTTCTTGTTGAAAACTAATCAAGATAAGCATAAAAACTTTCTCCCCCTCTAAGTATTAGGTAGATAATATAATTTTTTAGGTAGATAATATAATTTTTAATGTAAAAGTTACGTAGTTATTACACCATAACAAATGAAAAAGTATATATTATTTTTGCCATTCGTTTTTGTTAGTGTTTTTGTTGTTATAGTTTCATCGGTTTTTCTACCTCAGATTAAAGTAGAAATCACTATACAGCCTCAATCTCAATCAATTGTTAAAGCTGATAAACCAGACAATTCAGTTAAAAATAAAGCACACTGCATATTTTTATATCAAGAAAGAAACGTAGATAAGATTATTGACAAGATCAATAAATATTACGATCGGGGATATCGCCTCAAAGGTTTTTCTGCTACATCTACTGGTACGGGATTAACAGGAGTAGGAGACACGATCACATTTTATGCTCCTGTTTGTAAAGAGTAATAACTAAAAAACGGGGAATAATTCTGGTGTAGAAAGTTATTTTTTCTTTATTTAAACGAATACAACTAACGCAACCGATAACAAGAATTTGGTATCAGTTGCGTTAATTTGTGTGGAAATAAGGAACCACTAAATATATGAAATATTAAGATTATCGCTCGCCTTTACATCAAAAAGTAATGCCAGCGTATTGTCTCCACTATTGACAAAAGTGAAATTATCGTCTGATGTAGAAAAAGTAATATCTGATTTATCTGCTATCCCAGAAATTGCTAAAGTGTCATTATCTATCTCAAAATCAGATATCAGTGCAGTTCCATTATTATCTAGCACAAAAGTATCTTTTTCTTCTCCACCTATAAGCAAGTTGTAACCTTCACCTCCAACGAGGACATCATTACCACTTAGCCCTAATAAAATATCGTTTCCTTCTTCACCAACAAGATAGTCATTACCTCCATATCCCAACAAAGTATCATTTCCTTTCTGTCCGTAAAAATTCTCTGCTTCAGAAGTACCTATGAGCAAATCGCTACTTTCGGAGCCTGTATACTTGCTGCTAAAAGAGTTTATGACCGCTTGGTCGGCTTGAACTAGGGGTGCATTTGTCTGCGTTGAGGAGAGTTGCAATCCTGTTTCTTGTAGCACTGAACGCACCACTTCAGGAGAAAGATTTTCTGCTCCTCCAGCCCTTTCTAACATCAAAGCTATTATTCCTGCGACATGAGGAGCTGCTGCTGAAGTACCTCTAAATGGATTAAAGGAAGTTTCAGTATCAAAATTAGTTACAACACCATCGGTTGCAAACACCTGAGGCTTTTCTCTGAAAATTGGTTGAGAAAGTTTTTGACCTTCTGAATCAAATAAAATAGGTGCGCCACCAGTACTGGAATACTTTCTAGGTTCTAAAGGATTTTCAATATCAGATGCACCTACAGCAATAACACCTCGAGCATTAGCTGGTCCAAAGACCGTAGAATTGATTGTGTTTTCATCAATATATTCATAATCCGTATTCCGATCAGAACCATTAGCGGTACTAATCCACTTGATTTGGTTAGATGAAGAAGTAGAATCAGCCTGTTTAGCAATTAAAAGATATAGTTCCTCATCTGGTTGAGCAGAATAAGTAAGAAGTTGTCGTAACGGATCGTCTAATGCCTCTTTAGAAGGAATAGTAGAGACACTTAATATATTATTTTCATTGGGAAGCTCTGGACTAGAGAGTAAAAACATCTCATATCCTGAGTTCGTATTATCTATTGGTTCATCCCAAGTAAGAAGTGGCTGAATAGTACTTCCTTTCTTAGATACTCGAATGTCTTGAAATAAATCAACGTTATTTCCTGGGTCAAAATCATGAGCTTCAAAAGTCGTATCGCCAATAGAAAAAGTGGTACTGGGACGAAACTTACTTTCGTAAGATATATTGGCATTATTACCAGCTGCAGAAACATAGACAATCCCTTCAGAAACAGCCTTATCTATGGTCTGTGCTGCTTTTCCATCTTGATAAATTGTAGTGGCAAACTGAGCATCATCAACGATGATATCTACATCAGCAGCAACAAGTGCATTAACTGCATTTGCATAACTTGAATCATTAGTATCGATAGAATTTTTACCTTCACCACCAATAAAGGTATGAAAATATAACTCAGCACCTGGTGCCATATCATGAACGATTTGGGCTAAGGCTCGACCTTCGTCATCTGCAAATGGAGAATCTTGTCCAATATCTTGAAGAATTTGAATGGGTGTAGTTCTTTCATCTGGATTTTCTGCTCCAGGTAAATCACCAGTGATTACATCATCTGAAAGTGTTTTTTGTGAATTAAAACTGGTAGAAATAATTCCTATTTTTATTCCCGTACCATCAACATTAAAAAGCTGGCGAGCAATATTAGCTTTTAATGCTTTATCGCCTTCTGTTATTATTTTGCCACTCATTTGAATATTTTTAACTAGACTATAGTTTGTAAAAATAAAATATTTGCCGCTAATCGAAATTTATTTTTAGATAGATAATCAGTTACCATAGTAAAATATTTTTGATTTCTCCTTGGGAAATGATTCAAACAATTGATAAGGGCTGAATAAAATAGTAATTTCAGCATTTCCAGCTATAGTGCCGGCGTTGCATATTTTCAGGATGATAAGCAGATTTGCATAAGCTGAAACAATTGATAAATAAGGAGAAATTTTTTTGCGTATATTTGAATCATCTCGTATTGATGCAACGCCATAGTGTCTCTACTAATGACAAATGGGAAACCAATGGTCGCAACAAATACCATTTGTTTATTTTCATAAGATAGTTTTTCAAATTCTTCATTATTTATATTTAATCAAGACTTACACATTCGTAACGTTAGCATTTAGCTTACTGTAGTGTTACGGATCCCAAATTAAGTATTTTGGCTTAGCCACTTTCTTGCATCGTAATAACTGTAATTATGTTGTCCGTGCGTAAGTCTTATTAGTTAACAGTTTTATGAAGCTATCTCAATTTTTTTAATATGTTGGCTAACTGTTTTGTTTTTTAGAAAATAATTGGGTATAAAAAAGTACGATTAATTTTGACAGAATAGGAGCAACCAGTCCAAAGCTTACTGTAAAAAGAATAATCATCTGAATTGGTTTATTCTCTTTCAGAGCAAAAGCATAAAATATTAGACCCAAAAAAAGTCCCAATGTGAAAATTGAGATTGTATATTTACTTAAAATTTTTCTGATGTTTATGGTGCGATTTTTGACAATAAATATTTCAAATACATCGTCGATAACACTAGACAAAATAGCACAAAAGCATCCGCCAGTGATTGCAAACACTATAATATTATTTGACTCTGCTAAATGGAACATTATTAATTTATCCTCTATTTATTTCTGAAATAATGCTAATCATAACCTTTAATATTAAGCAACACTTCAGTATTTGTTAACTCAGTTTTGTGTGAGAAACCTCTAGCATAAGCTTCTTGGCATTTAGTAGCATTACAGGCATTGAATTATTCAATTTAAATGTGCTTCAGCTTAACTAGAGGTTGTTTTTTGAGTTTATAGCAGAATTTAGAAGCCAGGAGTAGAATCCGCTTTATAACTGACTTTCAGTTTTTGAACTGTACC
>JGI1201J43222_100284_pt1 | contig 13532 bp, 5 predicted proteins | sample MastesBC008_FD_43222 | JGI IMG/M metagenome (IMG submission 43222) | reverse complement strand
AATTCAATAAATCATTGCAACAGATTCTCCGGTAGAGACGTTGCAGAGGCTAACGCCGACGCCGCAGGCTCTGCAACGTCTCTACAAAATCTATCTGTCTCATTATTTTTCCAAATTGGTATAAGTATGTTATTTGACGTATTACACCACAAAATAATTTAAAAAATTAGAAATTGTAAGACTTGGGTCTCAATAAGGGAAATAAAGAATTTTAGAATATTTACCCTATCAACGGTTACTCCTTATTCAAGACCGTAAAGGTCAGCAAGAGGAGAAAAATTTTATTTTTTGGTATGAGTGATGCTAACTTAATTTCTATAGAAAAGTAATAACAATTATTTCGCTGTAATGACAGCGAAATAATTGTTTGACTCAATACCTATTAACCGATCTCTAAGAAACTCAATATAGAAAAATTTTCTCCTTTTAAACCCTATGCAAGCCTACCCCAACAACTCAACAAAAGTAGAAAAAAACCTAAATTTTTCCGTCGCTCAACTTAAAGAACAACTAGAACAGCAAAAAGCATTAGCAAGAGTAATTCAGCGAATTAGAAAATCGCTCGACTTGGATACTATCTTTCAAACCACTGTTAAGGAAGTACGCAATTTACTGGATTGTGATAGAACTGCTGTCTTTAGGTTTTACCCCCAAAACAATTGGGAGGGAGAATTTGTTTCTGAAAGTGTTGCAAGTGGTTGGGATTCAGTTATCGAAGCGAAAGTCCAGGACCACTGCTTTGGAGAACAATTTGCAGCGCATTACTTCCAAGGTAGATGTCAAGCTGTTGCAGATATTTACTCAGCAGGATTAAGTAAATGTCACGCAGAAATTTTAGCCAGATTTCAGGTGAGAGCAAATTTGGTAGTTCCTCTACTCCGAGAAAATGAATTATGGGGACTGTTATGCGTTCATCAATGTAGCGATACTCGCGAGTGGAAAAAATCTGAAGTTGAATTTGTTAAACTAATTTCCGAACACTTAACTGTTGCAATTCAACAAGCTGAGCATTTGAACAAGGTAAAATCCCAGGGAACAAAACTAGTTCAGGGAGCTCAAAGAGATGAAGTGATAGCGCAGATTATTGAAAAAATTCGTCTGTCACTTGACATTGATTCAATTTTTCAAACTACAACTCAGGATGTACGGGAGTTATTACAAGCCGATCGCGTAGCTATATTTCAGTTTAATCCCGACTGGAGTGGGGATTTTGTTTCTGAGTCATTTGCTCGAGGTTTTAATGCTTTAGTTGGCGTCCAACCAACCGTCCATGATACTTATTTACAAAAAACCCAAGGGGGACGCTATGTTCGCAATCAAACATTCTCTGTTGATGACATATATCAAGCAGGATTAACTGATTGTCATATTACTTTGTTGGAACAGTTTGGTGCTAAAGCCTTTTCCACTGCTCCGATTTTTCAGGGAGATAAACTTTGGGGAATAATTGCAGCTTATCAAAATACCTCTTCAAGATTATGGTTGCAGTATGAGATCGATCTACTCGCACGAGTGGGAACACAAATTGGTGTAGCACTACGACATCACGAGCTATTAACTCGAACTCGACATCAAGTAGAACAACAAAAAGTCTTAACTAATGCACTCATCCGTATTCGTAAGTCTCTGGATTTAGATACAATTTTTCAAGTGACTGTAGCGGAAGTTAGACAGATGTTGAAAGCTGATCGAGTTGCAATCTTTCGCTTCGATCCCCAAAAGGATTATCAAGGAAAATTTATTTATGAAAATGTCGCTGAGGGTTTTAATTCTGTTTTTACGGAAAAGTACTACAACTATTGTTTTGAAGAATCCCATCATACAGGCGAAATTGAATCCTTTGTAGATATTGAGAAAGTCAACCTCAAAGAACAACGCTACGCTCAAATTTTAGCTAAACTTCAAGTTAAAGCAAGTTTGCTTGTTCCTCTCTTTAAGCAGGGTAAATTATGGGGTTTGTTATGCATTCATCAATGTACCAATACACGGGATTGGGAATCAGAAGAAGTTGAATCTGTCAAACAAATTGCAGATAATCTAGCAGTTGCTTTGCAACATAATGAACTTCTAGTAGAAGCTCAGAATCAAGCACAGCAGCAGAAGGATTTAACTAGCGCGATCGTTCAAATTCGCCAGTATTTAGATTTGGATAGCATTTTTAAAACTACAGTCAAAGAAGTACGTCAACTACTTAAAGCCGATCGAGCAGGAATATTCCGTTTTGATGCTGACAATAACTGGGAAGGAGAATTTATTTACGAAGATGTTGCTGAAGGTTTGAGTTCAGCGGTTGCTGAAAAGGTTTACGACCACTGTTTCAGTGAAAATTTTGCACCTCTTTATCGTCAAGGTCGAGTAAATGCGATCGCCGATATCTACCAACAAGACTTTAAAGATTGCTACATACAAATTTTAGAACGATTTCAAGTACGAGCAAATATTGTTGCTCCTTTACTCAAAGAAGGTGAATTATGGGGTTTACTTTGCATTCATGAATGTAGTGGACCCCGAGAATGGGAATTTTTTGAAATTGAATTCGTTAGTCAAATTGCAGATCAATTGACGGTAACATTCAAACATGATGCTTATTTAAAGAAAGTCCAGTCCAATTTGGACTTCATCAATGACAATTTACCAAAGACCCTCGACTCGATGGAAAACGAGGTGGATCGTATTAGCCAAATAATGATGTCGTTACGAAATTTTTGTCGTCCGAATCAAGCTGAATTAACATCAGTAGACATTCATCAATCATTGGATAATACGTTGTTAACTTTAGAACATCGATTGAAAAGGAGTGAGGATTTCCCAGGCATTAAAGTTATCAAAAAATATGCTCAACTACCATTAATTGAAGGCTATTCTAGCCAACTTAATCAAGTATTCATGAGTATATTTAACAATAATGTTGATTCTTTAGAGAAGAAGTTTAAAGCAATTCAACAGAAATATCAAAATCTATCAACAGATTGTCCCCAAATTCCCCTATACATTTGGATTAAAACTCAAGAGAAAGACGACAAAATTAGAATCGAAATTACTGATAATGGTCTTGGAATTGCTGAATCCTTACGTGAATATATTTTTGATTCTTCATTAAATAGCGAATCAGATACTCGAAATATAGAAAAGGGGTTACCAATTTCTCATCAAATTATCAACGAAAAGCATAATGGTCAAATGACATGCTCTTCCAAACCAAGACAAGGAACAGAGTTTATGGTTGAAATTCCTGTCAAACAGGCTGGTAGTAGTTGAGCAATAAGTAATGTTAGCGGACTGAGGAAAACGTACCGGAGCCGACCCATAGGAGCTGCGCGGCTCTGGATCCTCCGTAGGTACACAGCTATAGCTAGAGCCTCTCTTTTCCGACGACGCTGCGGGCTAGGCTCTAGCCGTAGGTATTGGGGATGGGGCGCGCCGCGCGTACAAGTGCGTAAGCATACCTTAGGTATTGCCCACGTTAATGAGTAATTATTACTAGCAAGTTCAATTGTAATTAAATATACTGACAATCATCCTTCTTACCTGAGAAGGCATTATATTTATCAGCAGTTGCATAATTAATTATTATGTTTTCTTATATCTGCCTGGGTTTTAGAAAGAGCCTGGGCACTTTTTATGCTTTACCTCTACAGAATTAAATTAGTTTTTTAAATATTTATCATAATAATAAATGATTGTTTTTGGACATAGGTAAATCGATTGGTAGATGCGGTTTGTCAGAATTAGTAATTACTTTTACTGCTCCAGTTCAACAGCAAGAATTACATAAAAATTCACTACGAAAGTTGGCTTTTAAGTTAAAAACAGGGACAATTAATAATTATCAAAGAGAAGAATTTTGAAACTATTCTTAATTTGTTTAAACCATCAAATCAATGCTAACATTGCAAGTAATTTCACTTACGTGCGTCTAGCTTTCATAGTTCTTGTGTATTAAATTGTTTATACATTAAATGATTAATAGATTCAGGGAGGATACTTAATTATGACAAAATAAATAAAAACCAAACTACTTCAAGAAATGGTAATAAATCTTAAAAAAATATTATTTTTTTAGTAAAATAAAAGATACACTTTTAAAAGCAGTTTTTTTGCACATTCATTAAAAATATTTTAATGATTTTATATAACAAATTATTTTGTTTTTTTAGAGCGATTACTGTTTTTTGCTATTGAAAGGCAATAGAATAGCAAACCAATAATTACATTTGGCAAGAAAGCTTGATGTATATTTAAATCTAAAAATTTGACTCTCAAGGCTATTTATAGTTCCCATTTTGGTTCAGCATATGTATATTTTCGACTTTTTGATCGGCATTAAAAAGCATTCATCTTATAAAAAAGATAAGCAATTTATCCCTTGAAAATAGATATTTATAAGAACTCTAAGTATTAAATGATTTAAATTAGCACATTAATATTATCTATGAACCACATCGAAGAAATTTTCGTTCAAATTGTGCATATTTAATTATTCGTATTTCTTGACATCTTGCAGTACAAAATTATTGAAAAAATTAGAGTCTGTGGTGTTTATACTTCATTTAGCTACACTGCTGCACCGTTCGGTTATGCTACGTAATCACAAGCTAGCATATACAGATATAGGTTTAAATCCTAATTTTTCTAAGGTTTACATATCTAAGGTTTACATTGCTCGCATAACTATTACTAAGAAACTGTCTGCAGGTGCGTTTAATTTAATAAATTAGCTGATTAACAATTTGGCTGAATTGAACGAAGCTCGTTTAGAAAACCTTGCAAAACACTAATTATCACTACTTATGCAACCTTATTTCATAATAGAAGCTGAAGAACAACTAGATTTTTCCATAGCTCAATTTCAAGACCACATTGAACAACAAAAAGCTTTAGCGGGATTGATTAAGCGAATTCGAGAGTCATTGGATTTGGATACCATCTTCCAAACCACTGCGACAGAAGTACGCCGATTGCTAAATGCTGACCGGGTCGGAGTTTTCCGGTTTTATCCAGAAAAAGATTGGGAAGGAGAATTTGTTTCTGAAGATGTTGCAGAAGGTTGGGGTTCAGCAATAGAACAAAAAGTCTACGACCACTGTTTTGGAGAACAATTCGCCATTCATTATTCGCAAGGTCGGATACAAGCTATTGCTGATATTTATGCAGCAGGGCTGAGTCCTTGTCACGCGGACATTTTAGCTAAATTTCAAGTCAGAGCGAATTTAGTGCTCCCTTTGCTTAAGAATAAGCAATTATGGGGATTATTGTGCATTCACCAATGTAGCGAAACCCGTGACTGGAAAAATTCTGAAATCGAATTCGTCAAAATAATTGCTGATCATTTAACAGTTGCAATTCAACAAGCTGAGCATTTAAATCAAGCTCGATATCAAACCGAGCAGCAAAAAGCATTGACCGGTGTAATTAGCCGAATTCGGGAGTCTTTGAAATTAGATACTATTTTTCACACTACTGTTGTGGAAGTTCGTCAGTTACTCAAAGCAGACCGGGTGGGAATTTTCCGTTTCGATCCTAAAAATAATTGGGAAGGAGAATTTATATACGAGGATGTAGCTTTAGGCTTTAATTCCGCAATCAGAGATAAAGTTTACGATCATTGTTTCAGTGAAAATTTTGCTCCTCTTTATCGCCAAGGTCGGGTAAATGCGATCGCTGATATTTATCAGCATGAGTTTAAAAGTTGTTATATACAAATCTTGGAAAGATTCCAAGTTCGTGCAAATATTGTTGCACCTTTACTTAAAGAGGGTGAATTATGGGGGTTATTGTGCATCCATCAATGTAGCGGACCTCGCGAATGGGAACCTTCCGAAATTGAATTTGCTTATCAAATTGCCGAACAATTGGGGGTAGCCTTAAAACAAGATATATATTTACAGCAAGTCCAAGTCCAAGCAGTCGAGCTAGCACAAGTTAAAGAACGCACTAAGGCGATGGAACGACAAAAATTGTTAGCTGTAACTGTAGATAAAATCCGTCAGTCACTTGATATTAAAACAATTTTTAAGACTACGACCGAAGCAGTAAGAGAGTTACTTAAAGTTGATCGAGTTGCAATCTATCGCTTTGATTCCAATTGGAGGGGGAAATTTGTTGCAGATTCATTTAAACATGGTTGGGAACCTTCAGCCACTGTGCAACCACTAATGATGCCGGCGATGTCGGATACGGATGATAATAATCTACCACGTAACGAAACTTTTGTTCCCATATCTCAAGGTGATAAATTGTGGGGTTTATTAGTCGCTTATCAAACTTCCCATCCACGGGTTTGGAAAGATGAAGAGGTGGATTTACTTGCTCAAGTCGGGGTGCAGTTAGGAGTTGCGATTCAACAAGGAGAATTACTCCAGCAGACCAAAGATCAAGCCACACAACTTGCAGAAGCTTTAAAAGAAATCAAACAAACCCAAGATTATTTAATTCAGGGTGAAAAAATGGCAAGTTTAGGAGAATTACTTGCAGGTATTGCCTATGAAATTAATAATCCTGTTAATTTTATTCTTGGTAATCTTACTCATATGAGGAGATACGCCCAACAGTTATTACAAACAATAAATATTTACCGCGCAAATTCTCCCGATACATTGTCTAGCATTCAGGAACAAGTGGAAGGACTTGGTTTGGACTTCATTAATGAAGACTTACCAAAAATGCTCTATTCCATGGAAATTGGAGCAAAACGTATCAATCAGATTATGCTTTCACTGCGAAACTTTGCTCGTGCAGATGAATCCAAGTTAAAAGCAGTAAATATCCACGAAGGATTGGATAATACTTTACTGATTTTAGGGCACCGGTTAAAAGCTAATGGTAAATATCCAGGAATTGAGGTAGTCAGAAAATATGATCGCTTACCATTGGTTGAATGCTATATCGCCCAACTCAATCAAGTTTTTATGAATATCCTTGCAAACAGCATCGATACTCTAGAACAAAAGTTTGCCAACATTAAGCAAAAGCATTTGAATGCTGGTACTGAATGTCCGGAAATTCCTCTATCGATCTGCATTGTTACCCAAGTTATTGATGACAGTGTTTTAGTCAAAATTACCGATAATGGTTTAGGAATGCCAGAATTTGTCAGTAAACGTGTTTTTGAACCTTTTTTTACTACCAAAGATGTGGGTCAAGGAGCAGGGTTAGGACTATCGATTTCCCATCAAATTGTTGTGGAGAAGCACAAAGGTCAAATCCAATTTAAATCTCAATTGGGACAAGGAACAGAATTTCTCATTCAAATCCCAATAAAACATAGGGTTTGAGAATTACGGATTAGATATTAAGGATTAGATATTAAGGATTAGTAATTGGTAATTGGGGATCGGGGTTGACTGTTTTTGTTGGAGTTGGGGTTGGGGTGGGTTTGGGTGTTGGTGTTTCTGTTGGTGTGGGGTCTGGGGTTGGTGTTTCTGTTGGGGTTGGGGTGGGTTTGGGTGTTGGTGTTTCTGTTGGTGTGGGTTTGGGTGTTGGTGTTTCTGTTGGTGTGGGTTTGGGTGTTGGTGTTTCTATTGGTGTGGGGTCTGGAGTTGGTTGTGGAGGTGTCTCTACGCTTAAGCGGAGTTGATAGTCTTGGGATTCTGAGGATGTAGAAGCAAGGACAAATTCGTAAAAACCGTTTTCTGGAAGTTTTAGTGATAAGTTACGTCGAGTAGAATCTTGTAAAAACTTAATTTTGCCAGAAGGCGAATAAACTGATAGCAAGATAGGCGAACTCGCATCAAGCTTCAGATTCATTAATTGTTCTCTTCGCAAGTCAGCAATAAAAACCTTACCTTGTCCCGGTCTAAAATTACCACTTACAGTTTTACTTGTAGCATTAACATCAAAGGTAATTTTTTGATACGCACTACGGGCGAGGATCGCATTAAGTTTGTCAGCAACAAATCCGTGCCATACTTGTCCCATAGGAGTTTCTATAAAACTGTTTCCTTGTTGTTCGGGAAAGTATTTAAATTTTTGAAAAAATGCTGCATCTCCTAGATCATATAAGGAACGGCTACCAACATTAATATTATTGACCCTCACTTTCCAGCGATCGCGATCTGCTTTGCGATAAAAACCAAGTCTGCGCCGAGCATCGGAGCTCAGTGTGGATAGTTTATCTAATAGTTCACTGGCAATTTTATCTCTTTTTGCTCTCAGACTGGAATCTTCTATGTTGTTGAGATTCTCCCCTTGGAAGTTGGGATTTTCACGTTTAAATTCTTGTTCAACAAGGGCTGTGAAGAAATTTGCATCAATTCCAAGTTGATTGCGACGTGTATCTAATTGTTCTTTTCTTTGTTCTTCCTCTGTTGGTGTGACAATATTATCACCACTGGAAAAACTATTTGCGGCCCAAACACCTATACCCACCGCACTGATTATAACTATAACAGGTATTATTTTTCCTAATATGCCTAGTGATACTCCCTTACTGGGATTTGATGGAGGTGGAGGGAAATTAGGAGGAGGAGAAGTCGAATTTGCCGGAGACTTCTTCACTGGAGAATTAACTGCAGGAGATACAGCTACTGTTGCTTCCGTGGGCGTTGTTTGCGGTGTAATGTTTGGTGCTTGAGTTGGATCGATACTTGGTAAGTTTAAATTATTTAATGCTTGCAGTACTTCCGTCGCGCTTTGGTAACGTTGTGTCGGCGAAGTAAGGAGCATTCGATCTAAAATATGCCCTAAAGCAGAGCTTATAGTCACTTCTTGTCGCCACTGCCAATTTAAAGTATATGTATCGATTAGCGATGTTGGCTGCTTACCTGTTAGTAACGCAAGTACTGTTGCAGCTAAAGCATATAGATCGCTGTGGGGTGCGACTAAACCAGTCTGCATTTGTTCTGGGGGAGCATATCCAGCTTTACCCAAAACAGTCGGTTGGGGTAAAGATACTCCCGCACCTGGTTGATAGTATTGGGACGCAACTTCTGCTGCAACTTGTTTTACTCCACCAAAGTCAATTAAGACTGGTAATTGGTCTCTCGAGCGTAAAATTAAGTTGTCTGGAGAAATATCGCGGTGGATAACACCTAGAGAATGTATATAATTTAATACTGGTAATATTTGTTGTAAAAGTTGAATTGTTTCTGCTTCGGAAAAGCACAATCCTTGCTGTAATTTTGTCTGTAATAAAGAATTATAAGTTTTTCCCTCTACGTAGTCCTGGACTAAAAATAAATATTTTTTACCATTAGAATTAGTACGTAAAAGTTCACGAAATCTGGGGATTTGGGGATGTTCTAGCTTGTAGAGAACACTCGCTTCCCTTTGAAATAACTCTTCAGCTTTTTGAATCACATAGTCAGTTTGGATTTGAGGAGAAAATTCTTTGAGTACGCATGCTTCGTGAAAGCGGTTGATATTCTCAGCTAAGTAAGTTTTACCAAACCCACCCTGACCCAATTGACGGACTATTAAATAGCGACCATCTAAAGTTTGTCCTGACTGGATACTTTGATTTACCGGTGTATTTGTCAATGATTCGCCACACTGGAGACAAAAGTGGCTTTCAGAGGGGTTTCCATGTCCTTTAGAGCAATATTTAGGGTTCATTTACTAAGGTAATAATTAATATTGTGTCATTTGTCATTCGTCATGTGCATTGTAAGCACACACAACATCTAATGTAAGTTCCCAAGACTTGTATTGCTTGTATACTTTTTAACTAGCTAGCGTTGACAAGTGACTAATAATTTTAATTTATAGATTTTAACTATCTAAATTATTAGATTTTAGTTTCCAGATTTTAGTTTCCAGATTCCAGTTGACTAATTTTATCTGCAGCAATTGCGTACCAAATTTGACCAAATGTTTTTTGGTCGAGTCGTTCGCGTGATTGATTGGGAAATAACTGATAAAACTTGTTATTGGTATCCCGATCCAGTCTGTTAGTCGTATAGTTACCTAATCTACCTGTTTCAATTTGTCTCCTCCAATTTTCGTAATCTCTGCCGCTATAGTTCCCTAGTTTACGACGGTTGGCGACACTCAAGTCAGCTTGTTCAAGTTTTTGTAACAACTCTTGGGCGCTCTCAAACCATTTTTCACGCAATTTAGCATCTTCTGCAGAAGAAGTTAAGCTGCGTCCTTCCGCTTCTGGATTTTCTGTATAAAAAATCTGATTGACGGTTGTATAGAAAAAGCCATCTGGAATTTCTAATTGTTCGCGACGACTGAGAACTCGATTAACTAGGGATGTATTTTGATTCTTCGACCCCTGATCTGATGAACTCCCTGCACCTGGTAGTTTGGGTAACTCTAAACTTGGAAGTGAAATTGAAGGTAAAGAAATTGAAGTTACTGCATTAATTACGCCGGTGACTGCAGCCCAAACACCAGCAAAAACCAAGAGAATGGCGGTAGTTGTAATTAAACTAATAGCAAAAGGACGCAACCATATGGGTAAAGGTAAAGCTTGGACTACGGCTTGGGTTTTATTATTAAACTGAGTTGCAATTGCACTAACTTTTTTCCGGTGGGGAGCTGCAACCATTGTTCTAATCTTACTAATTTGAGGATTGGTAACTTTGGTGTTTGCAGCTACTTCTAAATCTTTAAGTACTTGCTCAGCTAATGGATAGCGATCGCTAGGTTTATAGGAAAGCATCTTCTTGAGGATGGATGCAAATTGGGGGCTAATTTTGATTTCTCCCCAACGCCAATTACCCTGATAACTGTCATACAGCTTTTGTGGTTCCTTACCTGTTACTAAGACCAAAGCTGTCACCGCTAAAGAATATAAGTCACTGGAAGGAAAAACTTTACCTTGACGCAACTGTTCTTCTGGTGCATAACCTTTCTTACCCAAAATCGTGCGGTTTGCAGCTAATTGGGTAAACCAAAAACCTTTTGATGCTGGTAATTGCTTGACAGCACCAAAATCAATCAGTACTGGTAAATTATCACTGCGTCGCAACATCAAGTTATCGGGAGAGATATCGCGGTGAATCACATCTTTAGCATGAATATAAGAAAGAACAGGTAAAATCTTTTTTAATAATTCAATAATTTCTGCTTCAGTAAATTTTCCTCCCCGTTCTTGCTTATTGACTGAAAGGTCGAAATAAGTTTCACCATCTACATAATCTTGAACCAGAAAGAAAAAATCTTTAGTTCCCAGCTTTGGTTGTAATGAAGAGTGAAAACCGGGAATTTGTGGATGTTTGAGTTGTCGGAGAACATCTGCTTCTCTGTCAAATAGTTCTTTAGCTTTTTCTAATTCTTCTAGTTGTTCTACTTGGGGAGCAAATTCTTTAACCACACACTTTTGATGGGACTGCATTAAATCTTCAGCAAGGTAAGTACGTCCAAAACCACCTTGACCCAATTGTGAGATAATCCGGTAACGATTAACGAGAATTTCGCCTGAATTTAATGGTAAAGGTTCACCGCACGTAGTGCAAAAGCGATGATTTTTCTGATTTGGATGTTGTTTGCTGCAGTATACGTGCATGGCGTTAAAGTATTAATGGTTTTTATTATTTGCTACACGAGCTAAAGCTATGATTACGTAATTTGGATGTAAATTGGTAATGGGTGATGGGTAATTGGTAATGGGTAATTATTAACTGTTAATTGGTCATTGGTTAATTTATAAAACGTATATATAAATGGTGAATGATTCTACATCAGGATAGTAATCGGAATTTCTTACCGTCACAAGAGTTATGAGTTACGAAAACAAACAGCAGCGCGCTATTGGAGCATTGACCAATTTTTTACAATCTCCTTTAGAAAAATTGCTTGCAGGTTATTCCCAAAATAATACAAATAGGATAATTTTAGATTTATTTCATAATGTAGTTGCAAGTGTTCCTGCTTACAAAGAATTATTAAGGGAACATGGGATCGATCCCGCAACGATCCAAAGTATTGAAGATTTTCAAAACTTACCCCTCTTAACAAAACAAAATTACTTGCGTCGTTACCCTTTAGCTCAATTATGTCGCGATGGAAAACTAGAAAGCTGCGACACGATCGCGGTTTCTTCTGGTTCCACAGGACAACCAACTTTTTGGGGACGATTTTTTGCAGATGAACTAGAAATAGCTGTCCGGTTTGAGCAAATATTCAACGACAGTTTTTACGCAGATACCAAACGCACCTTAGCTGTTGTTTGCTTTGCTTTGGGTACTTGGGTTGGAGGTATGTATAGTGCTAGTTGCTGTCGCTATCTTGCGAGTAAGGGTTATCCAATTACTGTAATTACCCCTGGTAGCAACAAACAGGAAATTCTACGGGTGGTAAAAGAACTCGGTCCACAGTTCGAACAGGTTGTGTTACTGGGATATCCACCATTTCTCAAAAATGTAATTGATACAGGTATTAGTGAGGGTATTAACTGGCAGCAATATCAAATAAAATTGGTCATGGCTGGGGAAGTATTTAGTGAAGAATGGCGGAGTTTAATTGGCGATCGCCTGGGTAATGATAATATCTGTTACGACAGTGCATCTCTTTACGGTACGGCTGATGCTGGTGTTTTGGGTAATGAAACCCCGTTAAGTATTTGTATTCGCCGCTTTTTAGCTAATAATCCCGATGCTGCTAAGGCTTTGTTTGGCGAATCTCGTTTACCAACTTTGGTACAGTACGATCCCAGCAGTCGCTTTTTTGAGGTTGAAGATAGAACCCTATTATTTTCTGGGGACAATGGAATTCCTTTGATTCGTTACAACATTTTGGATACTGGCGGCATAATTAGTTATGAAGAGATGCTGGAATTTTTAGCTCAATGGAATTTTGACCCCATAGCAGAGTTAAAGGATATTAGTAAAGACCCCGATGCGAGGGGAATTCGTCATTTACCTTTCGTCTATGTCTTTGGACGTTCCAATTTTACAGTTTCCTATTTTGGGGCTAATATCTACCCGGAAAATGTCACCGTTGGTTTGGAACAACCGGTAATTAGAGAATGGGTAACTGGTAAATTTGTCATGCAAGTACGAGAAGATGCAGATAAAAACCGGTTTTTATTTATTGCGGTGGAATTAGCTCCGGGTGTAGAAGCAAGTGAAGATAAGAAAACAACCATTGCATCTTCTATCTTGACCCAACTCAAACGTCTTAATAGTGAATTTGCGAACTATGTTCCTGTGGAATATCAAACACCGCAAATTACATTACTTCCCACAGGCGATCGGGATTACTTCCCTGCTGGGGTTAAGCATCGGTACACAAGAAAGTGACTTTTTCAACTGCTATTCTATTTGTTACTCGCTGCTTGTCTCTGGCAAGGAACACCTTACTGGAGGCTCCGCCTCCGGTATAATGTAAGATGCAGAGTCTCTTGATATGGGTTCCAAGGCTGAGCCTTAAAACAAGATGATGGAATAACAAAAATAATTTATTCATCATCCAAAAAACCGCTTTTTTAATCTTCCTAGCCAAGAATCGTTTTCGCTTTCTTGTTGCTGTGTGCGTAAATATTCCAAATTTTCCCGAATAGTTACTGTGTTGGGATGTTGGGATCCCAAAATCTGCTCTGCAATTTCTAAAGCTTGAATATAAGGGGGTTCTGCTTGCTCGTACTT
>JGI1201J43222_100286_pt1 | contig 13550 bp, 10 predicted proteins | sample MastesBC008_FD_43222 | JGI IMG/M metagenome (IMG submission 43222) | reverse complement strand
GGTAATTGGTAATTGTTAATAACTTTTCTTTGATTAAAACCCAAGTACTCCTATTGTTTGTTAATTAAAGCTGGATGTAGTTTTTATCTTTCAGCATTTGCAAGTACAATTGCTCCTTTCTTATCTATTTTCACAGGAGTTTGGGGGAAATCTTTATTAATCAAATAACGCAATAGCCCTACTGTACGGAAATTTTGGTCGATGTAAGGAATACCTTGACTGTTAAGATGTACCGGGATAATTTTTGCTCCTAGTAATTTTCCTTCCCGATTGATTTTTGTCTCCAAAATCATTGAATAACCAGTTTGGGCTCTAGTTGATAAAGTTTTATATCCCAAAAAATTACCTAAAGAGTAAGCTATGAGTTTATCCTTATATATTTCCATAGCTCTGGGAACGTGAGGACCATGTCCGAGTACAATATCTGCTCCCACATCAATCATTTGACGAGCAAATTTGATCGAGTTACCGCGATTTTCCCCGTAGAAAAATTCTGTTTGATTTCTAACTCGTAATGCTCCTGTACCCTCTGCTCCTGCATGCATTGAGACTATAACTATATCAGCCTTTTGTTTTGCAGCTTTTACTAATTTTTCTGCAGCTTCTAGGTCGTGAATAGAATTATAAAATTCGTAGGGCGCAAACCCAAGCATCGCAACCTTTAAATTATTAACCTCTACGATAAGAATTTGATTTTTATGACCGACAGTTTCAATTCCCACTGACTTGAGATGATTCACCGTGTCTTTCAAACCTACCATCCCAAAGTCAAGGGCGTGATTATTGGCAATATTGAATACATCGAAGCCCACATCTTTAAATAACTTTGCATAAGCAGGTGGGGAACGAAAAGCGAAAACCTGACCCCTACTTATATCCTTGCTACTGTACCGATGCTTGGTAAGGGTACTTTCAAAATTACCAAATAACAGATCTGCTCTCTGTAAATATCTTCTAACTGACTGGGGAAACAGTTGATTTTTATTTCTAGGTAACCTGTAATTGGGGTAATTAGTTCCTGGAATAATATCTCCAACTGCTTGAATTGTAATGTTTTGAGTATTAATTTGTTGATCGATTATAAGTTGTTTCTGCAAAGATGATGAAACCGGCTCGGTAGATCCTGGAGTATCTGATGAGTTGATTTGATTAAGAACTGGTGATGTTGTTGCAGCTTCTAATGTTTGTATTCGTCCAAAGCGTATGAATATTCCTATACCAATACCTGTACAGAAACAAAAAATAATAAAGCTAAATGACAATATTTTTTTTAAGTGATGATTTGTAGTCATTAAAACCCTCAACTCCCTTCCATACGTATTGGATTTTCAGTTATTGACACAAACAAACAGCCAAAAATCAATAATCCCAATTCATTGAGACTATTGATACACAAGCCTTGAGTAACTTTGTGAATCACCTGTTATTCATCACTCACAGGTTATGTTATGAGGAAACTTTTAGCACCAATAAGATTATTTTAACCCTGAACACCGTTGCTTTCAGTATTCATTGTGGTTTTCTATTCACATAATTTAAGATAAATTTAGCACTCTAAAAATTTAAATGTACGTGTGGTTGAATTAATTGAAATAATTTTATTTAAGAAAATTTGATGCGAGCTATTAAGTAGTGTCACTACAAAATCAAGGTACAAACATGTTTTTATTTATTCCTAGTAGCCACTTAATTTAAAAACGCTTCAAGTTATGAAAATAGATAGTATTTAACTAATGACTAATCTTTTTTTGGCGGTTAGCATAAAGCTATATTCACTGAATCAAAATTTACACACTCATATCCCAGTAAATTTCTTCGAGTAAGTTTGAGCTTTTTTGCAAACCATGTCTCCTCAAAATCATTCTCCTGCTTCTGTACGTTATCTTAAAGCCAGGTTATGGAACTTAGCCCGACCTAGTTTTTGGGGTACGGCAATTTTTTTATCTGTAATCGGTTTACTAATTAGACAATATTGGATAAATCCTAATTTTTTCTCTACTGTTAGAACAGAAAATCCAGAAAGTACCCAACCACTTGAATTCTTTTTATCTGAGGAAGACAAAGCGATCGCCGCTGATATTGATAATTTACCAGTTTTATTTTACGAGTCTAAACAAAAAAATCTTTCCGATAAGGTAATTAAACTTAAGCAACAAATTAAGGCTGTTAAAAAACAAGCAGCATCTGAAAATCAAGCTAGACGGCAGAATAATGCTCGAAATCAAATTAAATTAAATTATGAGGCAATAACCAAACAAAATAGACTAAACTCAAAAGTAAAAAACCCATTTTTACAGCAAGCAAATAAATTGCTGGAATTCAAGGATTCTTTTGATGGCGGGCAGTTTACACAAAATCAATATCCAAATAGCGGTTCTTCTGGAAGATTAAAAACGACGTCATATTCGGGAGCTTTTACCACTACTCCCAATTATTCTCCTCAATATCCTGCTGGGATAAATGCTTTACAGATTGCGATCGAAGAACTTGAGAATAAAAATAAACAACAGCTGCAAATACAATCTGGTTCGCAATTACAAACTAATGTTGCTGTACCAGTTGTTCCTTCATATAATTCCAGTAATTTGAACCGGAATACTAATAATTCCAACTTTTCAGGAAATTTTCCTAATCCAGTTCGTATAAATACCCATTTAAAAAGTCCTTATATTAACTCTGTTCAGTCATCTCCCCAAAGCTTTGTCAATACTTCCGGTCAAGTTAATCCTCAAACTAATATCAGAAGTTTTTCGTCAAATCCTTATGAAAATAATTATTCAAGCCCTTACAAAAATTACGTTAACAACTCACAGCAGACTAATATGAACTCCATAAGGCAGCTAAATAGACCTGTCGTCCCAGAAGTAAATAATGTTACACCTGGAAACTCAGTTAATATTAGACCCAACACCACTAGATTTTATAGTGTGCCAAACCCTAGGCAAAATATTGTCACTCCCAATAATTTAACAACTCCTAATAATTTAAAAAATTCTAATACTTACAATCAAAATTTAAGGTCTTACAATCGACAACCTTCTAATATCACAAACTATAACAATTCAACGTATTCAACATCGCCGCAAGTTCCAAGCCAAACTAATGGCTACTCTTACCCCTAAACTTTTTATATTCAATTGCTTATACCGGCATTTTAAAATATATGCTATCTCCTTCAGATCTAAAGTGTAAAAATTAGGTCTATAGAAGAACATTTGATGTCAGTTAGAAGAAACTGAGTTAGATTGATTTTGGTTTTTAGTATCTCGTTTTCCCCAAGGTTTAAGAAAAGAAATTGCTACGATCGCTAACAGACAAGAAGTCTGAATAATTGCACCTATAATTACACCACTACGGTCAAAAGCGTATAGAGGATTTTGTAGCGCTTGCAATCTTTCATCAGCGGAAATTGCAGTCATCGTATTTGTCCAAGGACCAAGCCAAATTGTACCTGCAACAATTAGAGTTACTGTTGCAAACCACTTAGCAATTACCCAGTAATGCTTGAAAAAACCCCAAATTGTCAGCCAGCAAAGCAAACCACCGGAAAGTAAAGATAAATTTGCTGAAGGAATAATCACAAAATCATCCAACAGTTTCATCACTGAATTAATCGCGTACAGTTCATCACCATTGGTAGTGTTGCGGTTCATCAGGGCAATAACAATCATGCATAAAGCTGTACCAAACCAAATTCCAGCAAATACTACGTGAATGGATATTAACCACTGCTTCTGCTTTACATTTAACTTTTTCATATTTCACTTTCCTTGAAAATTGTTAGGTAACTAATAGTTAGGTGCCTAACTAAATTATAAAGCAATGTTTGTGAAAATATTTATTTGCCATACTACCGATTATGGCTCTCGCATAGCGGAAGTGCCTGTACGAAGTTTACTGAGTAACTTAATAAACTGCTTCTTCTCAGTAGCGTTGAGATTAGCCATCATGGCACTAGTACGGTAAAAATGATCTGGTAGCATTTTAGAAATCAGCTCTCTTCCCTTATCTGCAAGATGAATGCAAAGCCTACGCCTATCACCTGGATGAGGTAGGCGTTTGACTAATTCTTCTCTTTCAAGTCCATCTAAAAGTCCAGTAATCGTAGCACGAGTTACATTAGCACGTTCGGCAAACTCTGAAGGTGTTAATCTTCCTTCAGGAGCAATAAACAACTGCATTAATAAACTAAATTTACCCATCGATAAACCATAGCGAGCAAAATGAGCATCTAATGCTTGGTGAACATCAGTAGTCGTATCCAAAAAGCTAAGACAAGTTTCAACTGAGGAAAGATCTAATTCCGGGTAGCGTTTAGCAAGTTGTTCTAATGCTTGAGGAGAAGAAAAGCTACCAGAATTTACCATGGATTTTTTAGAAGTTAATTTAATGAGCGCTTTACAAATTATTTTAATTAGAACCGCACAAATAAATCTAACTCGTTTGGATCATAATTTGTCTACTGAAAAGAATTTTGAGTTTTTTTATTGATATTGGTTGATAGTGATGCTCAAATTCTCCATACTTTAAAAGTCTTCCAGTTGATTGGAATAAAAAATAAATTCACACATAACTTGATCGCAAATAAAAGCCCGCACAAGCGGACTTTACAAATTTAGTGCCAGTTATTTGTCTTTGTGAGAGTATGATATCTAACTAAAACGCTTAATAATTGCTTCGGCAAACTCGGAACATTTCAAAGGTTCAACTTTGGGTTCCATCAATCGTGCTAAATCATATGTAACTTCCTGATTTGCGATCGCTTCCCCAATTCCTTTTTTAATTAGATCTGCAGCTTCTTGCCAACCTAAATATTCCAACATCATGACGCCGGATAAAATGACTGAACCGGGGTTAATTCGATCCAGACCAGCATGTTTTGGTGCGGTACCATGGGTTGCTTCAAAAATCGCTGCAGAGTCACCAATGTTCGCACCCGGTCCCATTCCCAATCCACCAACAATTGCAGCAGCAGCATCTGAAAGATAGTCGCCGTTGAGGTTCATGGTAGCCAAAATTGAGTACTCATCTGGGCGAGTCTGAATTTGTTGGAAAATACTATCGGCGATCCGATCATTCACCATGATTTTATCTTTCCATTTGCTGTTCCCGTGGCTGTCCCAAATGGAGTTGAGAACTGCTTCGACTTCCTTGACAATTTGCTGTTGTTTTTCTGGAGTTAGAGCATCATAACCGGGATCTATCAATCGCGCGTTTTCTTCCAGGGAGATATCAGGTTTATTTTCTTTGTTACTTAAAATCCAAGATTCCCTTTCGGTGACGCATTCTTGACGAAATTCACTGGTTGCAAGTTCGTAACCCCAGTCCCGGAAAGCACCTTCAGTGTATTTCATAATGTTACCCTTATGCACCAAAGTCACTTGCTGCTTATTTTTGGGTAATTGTAAGGCGTGTTTAATGGCGCGACGAACTAAGCGCTGAGAACCTGTTTTACTAATGGGTTTAATACCAATCCCAGAGTCAAGGGGGATTTGTTTTTTACCGTGTTCTGGGGTCGCAGGAATTAAATCTTGATTGAGAATGGAAATTAATTTTTTTGCAATTTCATCGTCCCGTTTCCATTCAATTCCCAAATATATATCTTCCGTATTTTCTCTGTAGACGATTACATCCAGTTTTTCAGGATTTTTGTGAGGCGAAGGAGTACCTGGATAGTAACGACAAGGACGGACACAAGCGTAAAGTTGAAAAATTTGTCGCAAAGCTACATTTAAGGAACGAATTCCCCCACCAACGGGAGTTGTTAATGGACCTTTAATTGCAACACCATATTCCTTAATTGCAGCTAAAGTATCTTCCGGTAAATACTGATATGTCCCATATACATCGCAAGCTTCATCGCCAGCATAAACTTTGAACCAGCTTATTTTACGCTTCCCTTTGTATGCTTTTTCTACGGCTGCATCCAATACTTTTTGAGTCGCAGGCCAAATATCTATGCCTGTTCCATCTCCTCTAATAAAAGGAATAATTGGATTATCGGGAACAATTGGTTCGCCACCTTTAAAAGTTATTTTCTCTCCAGTTGTAGGGGGAGTAATATGTTTGTACATTGTCCATTCCTGGTGACTAAAGTTAAGAGAAATTGAACCCTCGGGCAGTTACCCTGAAAGCTTTATTTCGTAAGAGAGGTACTAATTGTACTGTTCCTTGTGCGAACAAACTTATTATTGTCCGAACAATATTATAAAACGCAGATTTTCCCAAATATTATTTACTAATTTTCAGTATTAATTTGCCATTAAAAATTGGCATTACTAAATTTATATAAAACTTAGATTTAATGCTTATAAGTTATTAGTTATCAAGAAAAGGAATCATAATTACGCTAACAGTCACAGCAAATTTACCGGAATCGCAATTGATGTGACAGTTTTTTCTATTTTTACTATCTATTTAAGAGCTTCAACTTTAAACTTAAATTCAGGTTTGAAAATAATGTTCTCAACACCAAATATGACAAACCAAAATTACAGATAGATGCTTCACTAGTTTGCTATTTCAAATATATAGCAAAATACAAAAAATAAAGCATAAAAAGTGCAATAAAGTTAATTTATACATCTCAGACATCAAGTAAGAATCTAAAAACCATGTAGCATTAGAGTCTAAATTGAAATAATATTTATATCGGCAATTGAGTAAAAATTTAGTCTTTACCTTGTGCTAATCTTCTAAAAATTACGATCGCAAATATGAGAAAATGTCAATTGCTCCAATATAATGTTCGGAGTAAAAGGTTAAGCTTTGGCTTGTAATTGAAGCTCTACGACCTAAGATAGGTTAAGGTCGCAGATTCTAAGAGATAAGTGCGATTCGTTGCTTAGAAATAAGTACATAGTATTTAAGGATTAAGCGCAAAAGTTGTTAAACAACAACATTTGATAACTGAATATCCATGTAGGTGAAACCCCTGCCCCGTAGGTATGACGGAGACAGCAATTCCCTTAAGGTAGCGACTAGCCATCAATCCTTAAAGCAGGGAGTAAAGGTGCTCAGTACTAACAGCCCAAGTAGGTACACATCGAGCAGGTGTCTATGAGTAACGAAAGTGAAGATGCGGTTGAGCCATCGTTATAGAAAACCAGTGAAATAAGGCTGACACACTGGAGCCAAAAGGCAAAGGATACAAGGGATTGGCAATCTTCTCTTTGACCAATAAATACCCCCAATAAACCCGGTGGAGAGCATCACTCTAAGGACACGACAAATGGATACTCGGAACGAATTAACCCTTCTATAGCCCTTGAAAAGGTCGAATATTTCAAGTAGGTGCTAACCGGATGCTATTTAAGGGAGAGATTGAGTAAGAAGCTAATGTCTGAATGTAATGTACAGAATACGCCCACGTACTCACTGAGCTTAGGAAGATAAAGGAGATAGTAGCAGTACATATGGTTTATACGAGTATAAAGACTACGGAAACATGGGCATCTATCAACTGGCGAAAGCTGGAAAGACAGGTGTATAAGCTGCAAAAGCGCATTTATCGAGCCGCTCAACGAGGCGAAGCGAAGACAGTACGCCGACTACAACGATTATTGTTAAGTTCCAAAGCAGCAAAGCGTCTCGCGGTGCGCAGGATATCACAAGATAACCAAGGGAAGAAAACAGCTGGAGTAGATGGTGTGAAAAACCTCAATCCTTCTGCCAGATTACAAATGGCAAACAACCTGAAGCTAACTTCAAAAGCACAACCCACCAGAAGAGTTTGGATACACAAACCAGGGAAAAGCGAGAAGAGACCCTTGGGGATTCCCACAATCCACGAGAGAGCAAAGCAAGCCCTAGCAAAGTTAGCTCTAGAACCTGAATGGGAAGCCAAATTTGAGCAAAACTCATATGGGTTCCGCCCTGGAAGATCATGTCATGACGCCATCGAAGCAATATTTATAGCTATAAACCATAAGTCGAAATATGTGCTGGATGCGGACATTGCAAAATGTTTTGATAAGATCAAGCATGAAAAACTACTCAACAAGTTAAATACTTCATCACAAATACGTGGTCAAATAAAAGCTTGGTTAAAGTCAGGAGTCATGAACGGGGGTCGATTATTCCCTACAGATGAAGGAACTCCACAAGGAGGATGTATTAGCCCACTGCTGGCTAACATAGCCTTACACGGTCTAGAATCGGTCATCAAAGCTAAATTTCCTCGAATGTCTCACACAGGGAAAAATACCTGGTTTCACAGAAAGGGAACAGAATTCAAATCACCAGACGTGATTAGATACGCAGATGATTTCGTAATACTACACTCCGACGAAAGGGTGATCCACAAGTGCAGGGAAATAGTTGAAGACTGGCTAAAAGAAATGGGGTTGGAACTTAAACCCAGCAAAACTCGATACAGCCATACATTAAAAGGCATTGGGGAGGAAAAACCAGGGTTTAAATTCCTAGGATTCCAGATAACACAGTACCAAGTAGGCAAGTATCAGTCAAAACAGGAATTTAAAACGATAATCAAGCCAAGCGAAGAAAGTATCAAAAAGCATTATGAGGTTATGTCCAATATAATAGAGACGCACAAATCAGCATCTCAGACAAGCCTTATTGCTCGTCTTAACCCTGTCATAAAGGGATGGACAGCATATTACTCAACCGTAATTAGTGCTGAAATATTTTCAGTTTTAGATAGTTTAATCTATCTAAAACTGAAAGCTTGGGGTCAAAGGAGGCACCACAGCAAATCCCGGACTTGGGTATCTAACAGATACTGGCACAGGCACGGGAACGCAAACTGGGTCTTTTCAACAAATAAAACCGAAGAAGCGATGAAGCTTCTGAAGCACAGTGATACATCAATCATTAGGCACGTTAAAGTGAAGCAAGATAGGTCACCTTTTGATGGCAACCTGGTCTACTGGGCTACCCGAAAAGGAAAGAGCGCATCGCTGCCAACTCGAACTGCCAAATTACTGAAAAGACAAAAAGGAAAATGCGTACATTGTGGACTACTCTTCAGAGAAGATGATGTCATGGAAGTAGACCATGTAACACCCAAATCCAAAGGAGGAAGGGACGAATACAAAAATCTACAACTATTACATCGTCATTGCCACGATGAGAAAACTGCAAAGGATGATTCACATCCAACGCAAAAGGTATGCATAACAAGCACCTAAGCACAGAGGAGCGGTGTGAGGGGAAACTTTCACGCACCGTTCTGAAGACCAACGGGGTTGGTGACAATCTCGTTGAGTTTAATCCTTAGAAAGTGATGCTTCAATAGCTCACTTAGGAGACAGTAGTCGTTATTACTAAGTTCTAAGTCTTCAAGCGTTATACACGTATAAATACTTCACTAGTTTGAATCTCTGGAGTTTCTGGAATCTCAGAAAGCCGGATAATGCCGGGATACGCGCTTGTTGATGAGCTAAGTTACTTAAAATCTTATTCTTAACGGCTAATAACCTTTATTTTTGACTTTATTCCACGATTAATGACATGACAGACCCGATGATTTTATCAGGCTCACTCAATGACATCGAAGCTCTTCGCAGCCAGTTAATCGCTGGGTCTGAAAAAGTCCAACAGCAAACGATCTCAGAATTAGCTGAGTTACAAAGCGCAGGGCTCGATATATTAATGGAATTTTTGCTGCAACGTCGCGAAAATCCAGCAACTTGGATTGATGGCAAAGCCTACACTGCTCTTTATAATTGCAATTTGCCTGCGGTTCAAGAATTTTTGCAAACAAATTTTCCCCAGGGAGTGATTCCCCTGACTTCGGAGCGGGAAATTGATTATGCTCCTTTGCAAAAGTTATTAGCAAGCCAAGATTTTCAAGCGGCTGACCAAATGACTTTACAAAAAATGTGTGAACTAGCCGGGGAAGACGCTATTAAGCGTAAGTGGATATATTTCACAGAGGTTGAAAGTTTTCCGATTGCGGACTTACAAACAATTAATAAGTTGTGGTTAGTCCATTCGGAAGGAAAATTTGGTTTTTCGGTGCAACGGGAACTTTGGCTGCGTTTGGGGAAAAACTGGGAAAGTTTATGGGCGAAGATTGCTTGGAAAAATGGTAATAACTGGACGCGTTACCCTGGGGAATTTATTTGGAGTTTAGATGCTCCTAAGGCTCACTTACCTTTATCTAATCAGTTACGAGGGGTAAGAGTGATTGCTTCATTATTTGCTCATCCTGCTTGGTCGGCAGATTCTAAGAAATAATTCTCTCACTTAAATAAGACTATAATTACCATGGCAAACGTTCGTCTGGAAGCTATCAAGCGCCGATTTAGCAATGTCACTGCTATAGAAGATATTACTTTTGAAGTTCCCGATGGCGAATTTTGGGTTTTGGTTGGTCCATCGGGTTGTGGTAAATCTACGATTCTAAGAACGATCGCTGGCTTGGAAACAGCTAGCTCTGGAGACCTCTACATCGGCGACAAGTTGATGAATCAGGTACCTGCAAGACAAAGGGATGTGGCGATGGTTTTCCAAAATTATGCGCTGTATCCCCATATGACTGTGGCGCAAAATATTGCTTTTGGTTTGCAGATGCGCAAAGTTGACCGGAAAGTAATTCGCGATCGCGTAAATTCAGTTGCAAAATCCCTGGCTTTGGAACATCTTCTGGAACGCAAACCAAAGCAACTTTCCGGGGGACAACAGCAAAGGGTAGCTTTAGGAAGAGCGATCGCCAGACAAGCAAAAGTTTTTTTATTGGATGAACCCCTATCTAACTTAGATGCTCAACTGCGAGATGATACAAGAGCAGAATTAAAACAAATACATCAAAACCTGCAAAATACTACGATCTATGTAACTCACGATCAAGTTGAAGCAATGACCTTAGCCGATAAAATTGTCGTATTAGATCGAGGTCAAATTCAACAAATTGGTACTCCCGAAGTAATTTATAATCAACCTCACAATCGGATGGTCGCTACTTTTATCGGTAGCCCACCAATGAACATCTTACCGGCTAAGTACAAGGGTGAAAGCTTTGAGGTTTGCGGTCAGCTTTTAGGAATAGATTTATCAATCCAAGAAAAACTTCAGTTACTCTCGGACAAAAATTATGACTTGGGAATTCGTCCCGAGTATATCAAAATCAGTTCGGAGAATATCAACCCAGAAATTAGTGCTGAAAATACTGCTAATACTGCAGCACTAAAAGTGAAAGTAAAAGTGGTGGAACCTTTAGGAAGAGAAACTTTAATTCGGGCAAATTTACCCAATGAAAGAGTACCATTAGATTTTCCAGCACCTGCGGCTGTCCGTCCTAATCCCGGCGAGATTTTGACTGTTAAATTGGACTTAAATAATTTATTCGTTTTTGAAGTGGATACAGGCAATAAATTATACCCTTATTTGCTTGAGCGATAGCCTCTGGCTCTTTACTCAAAGAATTTTGAGTGGTTAAGTGTTTCCGGATTGGGATAAATTATTTTTGTGTGCCAAATTGTAAAGTTCTAAGGCTCGGGAGACTGACATGAGTAAGGGTGCGATCGTCATAAATGATTCAGAATTTGAAACTGAGGTTCTTCAAGCTGAAGAGCCAGTATTAGTTTATTTTTGGGCTACATGGTGTGGACCTTGTCAACTTATGTCCGCACTAGTCAACGCCACTGCGAAAGAATATAGTGATCGCCTTAAAGTAGTCAAAATGGAAGTTGATCCCAATCCGGCTACTGTAAAGCAATATAAGGTTGAAGGGGTTCCTGCCTTCAGATTAATTCATAAAGATAAGCTTTTGGGAGCTACTGAAGGTGCTATTGGTAAGGAAAAATTACTCAACTTTATTAATACTAATCTGGAATAAAATTGATTTTTGGTAATAAATAATAGGTAATGGGTAATTGGTAATTGGAAAAATTAAGTTAAGCTAGTTTAGCCTGTGTCTATAGCACATAGGACAAAAAGTAACATGCAATTTGCTACACGTTTAAAACCTTTGGAGTCGAATGTATTTGCTGATATGGATTCAGCGAAAGCGAAGGCTTTGGCGAATGGGAAGCAAGTAATAGATTTATCTTTGGGTTCTTCGGATTTACCTGCTGCACCCCATGTCGTCGATGCGATCGCTCAGTCTTTGAAGGATAGCTCTACCCACGGTTACTTGTTGTTTCACGGTACTGCAGCATTTCGAAGAGCTGCGGCTCAGTGGTACGAGAAAAAATTTGGTATTTTCGTAGATCCAGAAACTGAAGTTTTACCTCTAATTGGTTCTCAGGAAGGTACCGCCCACTTACCTTTAGCAGTACTTAATCCTGGTGATTATGCTTTACTGCAAGATCCAGGTTATCCATCCCATGCAGGGGGAGTTTACCTTGCTGCGGGTCAAATTCATCCAATGCCGTTAAAAGCAGAAATGGATTTTTTACCGGTTTTTGCTGACATTCCATCGTCTGTTTTAGCACAGGCACGGATGATGGTATTAAGTTATCCCCATAATCCGACAACAGGGGTGGCAACACTAGCTTTTTTCCAGGAAGCAGTAAAATTTTGTCAGCACCATGGTATCGTTCTCGTCCATGATTTCCCATATGCAGATTTGGTGTTTGAGGATGATGACAAAGGAAAAATCGTTGGCGAGCCGGGAATAGATATCATTCCTGCTTCATCCTTTGCTCCTTCTATTTTTCAAGCAGATACAGATAAAAGCACTTCCATTGAGTTTTTTACCCTGTCTAAATCCTACAACATGGGTGGATTCCGTATTGGTTATGCGATCGGTAATGCAAAATTGATTAAAGCATTACGTCAGGTCAAAGCTGTGGTGGATTTTAATCAATATCGAGGAATTCTCAATGGCGCAAGTGCAGCACTCACTGGTCCCCAAGATTGTGTAAAAGCTGCTGTTGGGACTTTTTGCGATCGTCGCAATGCTCTTGTCGCTGCTCTGAATGGTATTGGTTGGGATGTTCCTACCCCTAAAGCGACTATGTATGTTTGGGCACAACTACCAGAAGCTTGGAAACAAAATTCGATTGATTTTTGTATTGAATTGGTCGAAAAAACTGGAGTAGCAGTTTCCCCTGGTGCTGGATTTGGAAAGTCTGGAGAAGGCTATGTTCGTTTTGCTTTAGTTCGCGAACCAGCTGTTTTAAGAACTGCAGTTGAAAGAATTGCCAAACTTTTCTAAGTTAACTCTGGATTGGTTACTGGAGAATTTCAAACATTTTATTTCTTGGGATATGTAGAGCTTAGGTATTTAATTATCCAGTAATTTTATGTGTTGAAATTCTATTTTTTTAAAGTTTATGGATGATTTCATGGATCATTACTTCATGAATAACTCTTTCATGTTCTTTTTACTGAATTTAAATTTATTTGGTTCAATCTTCTAGGTAAAAAATTATCCGTAAAACAGTTATTTAATACCTTTGAGGTTAACTACAGTTGATTATTCTGTGGTCAAAGCATACACGATTATCTGCATAGCCTAAATCCTAAATGTGGCTATCTAAATGTGGGCACACAAAATATGGGTGAATAAAAATCTCATTACTTGTTGTATAACTAATTATCAATTATCGATTACCAATTACCCATTACCAATTACCCAT
>JGI1201J43222_100288_pt1 | contig 13563 bp, 8 predicted proteins | sample MastesBC008_FD_43222 | JGI IMG/M metagenome (IMG submission 43222) | reverse complement strand
ACATCCTGTGCTGTAACACCACGACTCGCAAGACGCTTGGGATCTATCCACAAACGCATAGCATAGCGACGTTCCCCAAAGGGTTGAACATCACTAACACCTTCAATTCTTTTAATACTATCTACAACATATAAATCAGCATAATTACTTATAAAATTATTATCATACATACCCTCTTCTTTACTGAAGATGGACATACCAACAACAACACTGCTGGATTGTTTAATGACATTTACCCCAGTTCTCTGTACGGCTTGAGGTAACTGTGCTTCAGCAATCGAGACTCGGTTGAGAACGTCAACAGCGGCAATATCGAGGTCATAACCCTGTTCAAAAGTAACTGTAATGCTACTGGAGCCATCATCGCTACTAGTAGAACTCATATATCTCATACCTTTGACGCCGTTGATCTGTCTTTCTAAAACAGTGGTTACGGTATCTTCAACAACTTGAGCGCTGGCACCGATATAGTTAGCAGAAACTACTACTTGTACCGGACTCACATCTGGGTATTGTTCTACAGCTAGGGTAGGTATACTGACTAGCCCCACCAATAAAATTATGATGGAGCACACGATAGTTAAAACTGGTCGGCGAATAAAAAACTCGACAAACATAGGAGTAGTAAGTAATGAGTATTAAGTAACAAGTAATGATTAGTAAGTAATGAGTAATCATTACCCATTACCAGAACTCAAGTCGCAATTCATTAAACGAGCCAAAAAATAATTGGTCATTTTAGAGCCAAAAGGTGAGTTCCACCATCGCGAAGGATGACACCCAGGAGGAGCATTTAAAGTCCAATCTAATTCGTCACATTTTCGCCAACGGTTTTCAGCACGCCATCCCAAGCGCTTTCCCCATTTCTTAATAATGTCGCTGTCCTGTTCGATAGTTGTTTCTATATTTCCTCCTTCTTCTTGGTAAATACGCGCCTGAATGCTAAATCCAAAACGTCCTTTGCTGTAGGTTAACCATAAGTTATCAATGACTTGCAAATGCACGCAGGGAAAATGTCGTACTTCATCAGGACGAAAATCTTCCAAGTCCGTATGCCCGGCGATATCGGCAATCAAACGAATAGTTTCCTTGTCTGCGTCCTCCCATTTTTCCATAGCAAGCATATCCCGTAATGGTTGATAGCGTACTACGTCACTTACCAGTGAAAGATTATTCTCAATTACAGATAGCTTTTGAGATAAATCAGAATTTTGATTGACCTGTTGGGAATTGCCTTGGAGTTGGGGTTTTTCAGAATTTTTATTTACCTGTTGCTGTAATTCAGATAACTGAATTTTTAATTGATCTAACTGTTTTTGAATATCAAATAGTTGAGTAGAAACAGTATCAATTGGATTATCTAGTTCATTCATGAGTTGGAGACTGGTGACTGGGGATAGCACTGTGTACAGCCTTGCGGCATATGGGCTGGCGACTTGTAACTTGGAAATTATTCCTTCTTAATTTTTACTTTTTACTTCTTACTTTTTACTTCTTACTCTCAAATGTTGGTTCTTCCGGTACTATGGGCGCACCGTCAAATAAGTTGAGAGTACCTGAAGTTACAATTGTTTCCCCAGCTGTTAACCCTTCCAAAACTTGGTAATTATTGCCTTGAATTGGTCCCAGTTGAACAGGCTTTTGCTTTGCAACTTGTTCAGCTTCCCCTGACTGCGGATTTTTTTCTGTTTTTGCAACAAAGACAAACGCCTGATTTCCGACACGAGATACTGCAACCGTAGGGATCAATACCGCCGGACTTTGATCCCATATCACCCTTGCTCGCACAAACTGGTCAGATCGTAACTTTCCCTTAGGATTAGAAAAATTTGCTTTAGCTGTAATAGCTTGAGCATCATCATCTACTTCCGGTGCAATAAAACTAATTTTTCCTATGGCGACCGGTTTACCTTCTTTTTTGTTGACCCTCAGTTCTACCGGAAGTCCCCGCCTAAGTTGGGTTCCTCGTTCGGATGGTACCGAAAATCTAACTTCTAAGGTGTTGTTCAGAGTTAGCGTAGTTAATTCTTGTCCCACATTGACGTAATCTCCCACCTTAAGAGTAATATCTCCCATGATCCCAGCAACCGGCGCAACAATTTTAGTATCTGCTAAATTTTCAATTTCAACATTGGCTTGGGATTGGGCTTGCTTGAGAGCAGCATTTTCTCGATCTAAATTTGCTCTGGATGCTTTCACTTCCTCTTGAGAGGCTATAACTGTTGCTTCTGCAGCGTTCAGGTCTTTCTCAGCTGAGTTACGATTAGCGATCGCTGTTTTTAAATTCCTTGTCTGCAAATCTAACTGTTGTTTTGATTGTGCGCCTTCTTCTACTAAAGTTTTTGTACGCTCGAATTCTGCTTCTTGCAGGGTAACTTCGGCTGTTTGACGCTCTAAGTTGGCTGCTGCAGATTCTCTCCTTTCTTGAGCTTCCCTGAGACGAGCTTGTACATTTCTCAAAGATGCTTCAGCATTCGCACGGGCAGCTCTTTGCACATTAATATTAGCCGTAGCTGCATTTAATTGAGCACGACTGCGATCAAGACGTAATTGCATAATAGGTGCACCCGCCTTGACAAATTCCCCTGATTTTGCAGAAATCTCTATAATTCGCCCAGCAACCTCTGGACGTAAAGTTACTCTTTGCTGAGCCTCTAAAACCCCAACGTAATCAGAACTATTCTCAAATAAATCTGTTTCTACCTTCTGCACATTTACTGGAAATCTTCGCGCTTGTTGCTGTGCTGCTCCTGGATCGTTACGCAATAGAAAATACCAGGCTAATCCTCCACCGAAGAATGCAACAAAAGCAACAATAAGCCAAGACCGCCACTTGCGAAGACGCGGTTTTTTTGGCGAAGAGGGTTCAGAATCATTGTGGACAGAAACCGGCGACTCGGAAGTACTCATAATCTCTGAAATAATTCAAGACAATGTAATAAATAGAAATAAACAGATATAAAAATTATTTTCTATTTGGGTCAAACGATCCTTGTCAAATTAGTTTTTAAACCTACTTGGCATTAAATTTATCAAGTATTAAGTCTATTGACGATCAAATTTATTGATTATCAAATTAATATTTGTTCGATCTCAATGAGGTTACCATCCGGATCGCGAAAGCAAGTAGATATGAAACCTCGGTCGGAAAAATTCCACGGTGGGTTAATCAGATGAACTCCTTTAGCTTTTAGTTTTTCTAGAATTTCTTCCAGGTTATCAACCATAAAAGTCAAAACAACTCCAGCATAATTTTCATCGTAGGAAATTTCTCCATTGCTACCGACAAATTCTGATAAACCTTGACGATTAAAGATAGTTATCTTTGTTTCACCTGTATCGAGTTCTGCATATTGATCGTTATCATCTACGAAACTAACTTTAAAGCCTAGAACCTCTTGGTAGAATTTTTTGCAGGCTTCATAATTAGATACATTTAATCGGGTGTATTTGTATTTTAGTGTCATACAAAATTGAAAAAAAAACAACTAAAAATTCGTGTAACAAAAAGTTAACGAGTTGGTTTTATGTTTGCAATCTATGCTTTAAAATCTGCACTTTTGCAAAACTAGTAGAATCTAATTTTGTGCAGCTATTCGCACCGTGATATTCATCAATCAGATTACAACAAATTGCGGTTGATAATCTGGTGTATTATTGCTCAATTTATTCAAATATTGCTCAAATATATCTTTTGATTGAGTGGTTGAAGGGGATAAATAAAAAATATGGCGCTTTAGAAACGTGTTACCCTGCCCTAAGAAATGTCCTGGTTAACCACTTTCGAAGCCCCCATAAGCTTTATTTCCTGGTAGCTAGTGGAGTGTGACGTGGGTATTGGGAATTTGAATTCCCCCAGAATAGGGGGACTGGGGAAGTAAATCATCCCAAAATACTACAGCTGAAATGCTAATGATATTTTTTTATTCTGATTCCTGAGTTTTTAATGCTGAATTCTCAGAAAAAGAAATTCTTAGCAAAAGCGGTGCAACTAGGGTGGTAGCAATTACCATGATAATAATTGCTGCATCTAAAGAATTTGATAATACTCCACTAGCTGCGCCTAAACCAGCAAATACTAATCCTACTTCACCCCGAGGTATCATCCCAAAACCAATTGCTAATCGGTTTATGGGTTCTTTAGAGATCGCAGCAAAACCGGCTACAACCTTGCCGAAAATTGCGATCGCAATCAAACAAGCAGCAATAATCAAACCTTGACGATTTTCTGGAATTGCAGGATTGAGAACGCTTAAATCAACTTTAGCTCCGATCGTAACAAAGAATATTGTTGTGTAAACATATACAAATGGTCGAAATAGCTGCTCCAATTTTTCTTGAAATTTAGTTTCTCCAAGGACTAAACCGGCTGCAAAAGCCCCTAGGATAGCCTCCAAACCAATTGCAGATGCACTCAACGCAAATGTATTGAGAAATACGAGAGCTAACAGCATCAGTGCAGCAGGATTAGATAGACGGTCAATAATACTGACAAAAAGAGAACCAAAAACTCTATTGAGTACAACTGCAACTAACACAAAAGCGATCGCGCTTGCAATTAGGTAGAAAATACTAATTATTTCAACTTCACCAGTTTTTACCAGACTAAGTACAACTGCAAGTACGACAATTCCGAGAATATCATCAAGAATTGCTGCACCAATAATAATTTGACCTTCGTCGGACTGTAGTCTCCCAATATCCTTAAGGACTTTAGCAGTAATTCCAATGCTTGTAGCAGTTAAAGCAGCACCTGCAAATACAGCAGGAATAGTTGCAACTCCAAATATTTTTATCAATACTAAAGTTCCTAAAGTAAAAGGAAGAACAACTCCTGTTAGAGCTACTGTTGCAGCTTGGGAACCAACTCGAATTAAATCTCTTAAGTTAGATTCTAAACCTGTAGTAAATAACAGCGCTAAAAGCCCGATATTTGCACTTTCATCTATATATTCCTCCATTTGAAACTTGTATGCTTCCTGTGCAACTGTGGAGGAAGTACCGGTGGTAAATTCTAAAAATTTAATTAAAAGACCGTTAGCTTCTCCTCCAGATTGGGAAAATATTAACAATCCCAGCACAGAAGAACCAAGCAAGACCCCGGTAGTTAAATCGGCTAATACCGACGGTAAGCCAAAACGGGTACAAATTTCTCCCAATATTATGCTGAAAACAAAAATAATGGCAGCAGTAATAACCAAAGCTCCAACTATGGCTTTATCATATCCTTCTTCAGTATTTGCTGCTGCTAAAAGAGGAATGGGTTGTTGAAAAATTAGCTGTGCTCCCCATCCATAAAAAATTGTATTGAATGTCAACACTTATTCTCCATTAAAGTAAAGCTAACGCTTGGATTTGAGAGCATTTTATCTTGCTTGGGCTATCAAAAATTCTAGAGACGTAGCAGAGACTACGTCTCTATTAATGATAAAACCAAACGAAAAAATACCAATTATGTTACTTCATCTATTCGGAAAGAGCTATGGGTAAGCAAACTTTAAAAGAGGTTTTTCCTGGCTCCGACTCCAGGTATATCGCTCCTTTATGACGATTTTCCACGATTCGTCTGACATTGTCTAAACCAAGTCCCGAACCTTTTCCAACAGGTTTTGTTGTGTAAAAAGGTTCAAATATTCGCGATTCAATTTCCGCAGGAATACCAGAACCAGAATCGATAATTTCCACGCTGACAAAATCTTCAAAACGAGAAGTTTTTAATTTCAATACTCCTTTATGATCCATGGCATCAATAGCATTATCAATTAAATTAGTCCAAACTTGATTGAGCTCACTACCATAAGCCATAATTTTTGGGAGATTAGAAGCATAGCAACGATGAACTTCAATTCCATACTTCAACTTATAGGAAAATAGTCTCAGGGTATCTTCAATACCTTGATGAACATCAACTATTTGACTGACTCCGCGATCCATATAAGAATAAGATTTCATTGAACTGACTAAACCTGAAATCCGCTCAGCCCCACGCAAACCGCCTTGAATAATTGACATCACATCAAAAGACAGCGCCAACCAACGTAGCCCCATATCCCTAAGTTCAGTAGGATCGTCTTGCCAACGTTCCATAAGTCGTTCAAGTGTATTAACTTTTACCCCNCCAGCCGCTAATGGTTCAGCTAAATTCCAGGCATTTTCCACCCCATAATCTTCTAACCATTCTAAAATTTCTTCTTCGCAATTGCTTAAGAAGACTGGATCTAAAGTATTATTAATGATTGTTTCGTAACCTTCATCCCTAACTTTGGTCCATTCTTGTGTATGAGCGTCATCCACGTTACGTTGTCCATAAACAAGATTCATCCTTTGCAGTTCTATAATTGCTGGGGTGACATCTTTAAGAGCGCGAACCACTGCTGCTGCCGGATTATTTAACTCGTGAGCCAAACCTGCAGATAAAGTACCAAGAGCTGCCATTTTCTCTCGGTTACGAATGAATGATTCCAAACCTCTGAGTCTTTTTCCTACAACTCGAAATATCTCGCGTTCAAAATCTCTGCAATCATGGAGTAATTCGAGAAAATCCTCACCCTCAAGTTCGTAGGTAACACAGTCAGTCAGTGCTTGCAAAGTTACAGGTACGGCTTCATCAGTTAAAACTTGAATTTCACCGAAAAAACCCGGTGCTTCATGTTGTCCCAAAGGCATTTCTACACCTTCTGTCAGGCGAGTTATTGCCATTCTTCCTTTTGTGAGAATAAAGAATCCCCTTCTCGGATCACCTTCAGAGATTAATTTCTCGCCAACTGGTATGTGAATTTGTTGAGAGCGATCGCATATCCATTCCAGTCTACTTTTAGGAAGTATTTTAAATAACTCCACACTTAAAAGTTCTTCTACACACAACACAACAGGATATTCCCCTTATTACAAACCAATTTATCCACTATTGCTTCTCTATAGGCTGCATTCATAAGGAACCTATCTTTAAGTTTCCAATTTTATCATTACAGATAATTGTATGTTACAAATATGACTGATGATACCAGTACTTAGAGCTAGTATCAAAGGTGTGTTCAGACTCAACAACTTTAATCATAACTGTTGTCCTCTCATCTATTTCACTATACTTGCGACCGCTAAATATGAATAAGTGTGCTCAAATTTGTTCATTTTTTGCAATAAAGTAGAAAACACCCCGAAAACTAAATCTTCTACGAGTGGGAGAAACTCAACCTTATTTTTGACCTGCTAAACACCCAGTTTTCTTCCTCGCTTCGGGATAGTCAACAAAATAATCTTCCAACCAGTCACACCCCCGTGCTAGCAACTCATCTAAGGTTTCTAAATATAACACTCGTGCTTTTGTGCCGGATATAATCACAATATATTTACTATTGGGGCTAAAGGTAACATTCCTGAATCCACCCTTTAGAGTTTGAAGCAGTTTACCGCCAATATCCCACAGGAAAACTGTTCCTGTTCTGTCTATAGTCGCAATCCGTTTGCTATCGGGACTGAAGGCTACAGGAATTGATGGACTTTTATAGCGATGATCGGTAAGAGTTTGGATGAGTTTACCATTGATATCCCACAGTTGGGCTATTCCATCCTGCGAACCAGTAAAAATCAGCTTTCCATCAGGGCTAAAGGCGAGATGTAAGATTTTATCCTGCTTTAGTTTTAGGGTATGAAGCAGTTTACCATTAATACCCCATATCCGTGTTGTTTGAGGAGATGCAACAATAATCTGCTTTTCTGTTCCCTCTGAAGATCCTGGACTAGCGGTGACAAAAGCAGCACGCTTCGCCTCTGTGGAAATTGTACCTTCATTCTCAGGTACAGTGAGGTTTTGGAGGATTTTACCATTGATGTCCCATACTCGGGCTGTTCCATCATTAGATGCAGTGAGAATTTCCTTACCATTGGGACTAAAGGCAACATCGTGGACAAATTTTTGATTGTCTAGGGTTTGGAGGAGTTTACCATTGATATCCCACAGCTTGGCGGTCTTGTCCCAAGATACAGTGATAATTTGCTTGCCGTTGGGACTAAAAGCAGCATTAACGACTATACTTTGATGTCCTGTCAGGGTGTGGAGGAGTTTTCCATCAATATCCCACACCTTAGCTGTCTTGTCCCAAGATACAGTAACAATCTGCTTCCCGTTAGGACTAAAAGCGGCATTGATAACCTTATCTTGGTGACCTTTCAAAGTATGTAGAAGTTTACCGTTGATATCCCACAACTTGGCTGTTTTATCCGCAGATACAGTGATAATTCTTTGATGATGTGGGCTAAAAGTAGCGTAGAATACTTTATCTTGATGACCTTTCAGAGTATGTAGAAGTTTACCGTTGATATCCCACAACTTGGCTGTTTTGTCGGAGGATGCAGCGACAATCTTTTGTCCGTTAGGACTAAAAGCGACATGGACAATATTATATCGATGTTCTTGATTTGCATCACGTTCGGAAGGGAGAGTTTGAAGTAGTTTGCCATTGACTCCCCACAACTTGGCTGTATTGTCAAAGGATGCAGTAACAATTCTTTTGCTGTCAGGGCTAAAGGCAGCATAGTTGACTTCGAATTCATGTCTGAGTGTTTTGCGTTGGGGAATATTAAGAACGGTATTTAAAGCCCTTACAGGGCTAGTAGCTGGATATTCGTCTAAATTTTGTCTATCCTTCACCAGTGCTTTTAACCTGTGTCCTGCTTCCATGGCTCTAACCACTATCTGTGGTGTTTTATCATACTCAAACTGCCTTAAGACTACATTTCCTAATCGTTCTAATTCCGTGCTTTTTTGAGCGTTTTCTGCTTCTTTGAGTGCCTGTGTCCTGGCTTCCCATGCTTCTTTAAGACTTAATTGCGCCTTTTTAAGTTCATTTTGAGCTTTTTTTGCCCGTGTTTGGGCTTCTCCTGCTTGCTTATTTGCGGTACTAACTTTTACTTGTGCTGACTTAATCTGTTGCTTGGCAGCTTTTTCGGTTTGCTGTAATTTTTGCTGAGCGTTAGTTAAGCGTTGTTGTGTCTGTTTAACTTTTGCTTCTGTTGTTTGTTGTTTTGCTGCTGCAATTTTCAGATTCTTTTCTGCAATTAGTTGTTGTTGTTTGAAATTATTTGCTTGTCGGTTTGCTGTTTGTTTTTCCTGATTTGCCTGTTGTGTTTCTGAATTTGCTTGCTTTAAACGGGATACAGCCCCGATTCTTTGTTGATTAGCAACCCCAGCAAATACTCCAGCAGTTACAGCCAAAACTAAGGAAGCAGTCAAAACAACCCCACCAATTAGAGTTTGTCTCTGAGTTTTCTGTTGTGCTTGGGCAAATTCCCATTTTTGACTGGCGGTTATAAACTGATAATCTTGATTACTTAAACTTTTACCTTCTGCCCATGCTAAGGCTTCACCAAGTTTTTCTCCTCGCAACAAGTAGGAATTATTATCACAATTAGAATTAAACCAAGCCTCAAAAGCTTGACCATAGGAATCTGGACGCAGATTTTTTAGTTCTTGATTTACCCAATCTAAATTAAAAATTGACTGATAAATGGAGTTATAAACCCTGAGCTTTCCCTGTTGTTCTACAACTAATCCAGATAGACGTAAATATACTTCTTCCGATGTATTAAATACTGAGTTTTCTCCCAATTCTTCTTGATCAGGAGGGCTATTCACAGTTATTCCATCCCGTTCTTGTACTGTCATGGATGGGGTTATCTCTGGTTTTTGTAAGGAGATAGGGGCGAGCAAAATTTGTTTATACAATCCCAATAATCTCCCCGTCAGTTGTCCCCCACCCTGCATAATCCTGTCTCGAATAGTCCGCAAATGCTGTGGTTCATCCTGTGTTTCCCAATTCAGAATTACCTCAGAGTTTACTAATTCCCCTACCCATTCGGTAATCCTATCTGCTGGTACTACACCCTGATGATTCAAAATCAATTTACACAGCTTTTGGGTGAGAAAAGGTTGTCCCCCAGTCCAATACAACACTGCATCCATTACCGCCATCGATTGACTAGTTTTTTCTGCCAAACCTTGGGCTAACGGTTGGGCTTCATCTAATTCAAAACCAGTTAATTCTATTGCCTTACCAATATTAAATGGTGTGCGACGTTTATCTTGAATTAAATCTCTCGGATTAGCTACTCCCAGCAAAGCAAAAGTTAGGCGTTGAAAATCTGGTTGGGAAGCTCGACTGTTATAACATTCCCGAATCAAAGCAAAAAAATCATCAACGGCAAAATTCAAACTTAAAATACTATCAATTTCGTCAATAAAAATAACTATTTGTTGTGAAATTAATTTTAATAAAACAAATTCAAAAAAATTACTTAATTTATTCACTGGAGATAATAAATTTTGTTCCATCCACCAATCATTTAAATCAAAACTATCGTAAAGTTCCAGGTTGTTAATAATAGTATCAATAATCCCCGCATACCACTGTTCTTGTGTAATACTTACCGTACCAATATTTGTAATATCAATCGCCACACAGGTAAAATTATCTTCCTGCAAGCGTTTCATTGTCTGTACCCGCAGACTTGATTTTCCCATTTGTCGAGAGTTAAGTACATAACAAAATTCACCATTTCTTAAAGATTTGTATAACTCATCATCAGCCTTTCTTTTCACATAGGTTGGGGAATTAGTGGGTAAACTTCCCCCTACTTGATATTTATATGACGGTAAGTTTATTGGACTCATGGGATACTTTTAATTATTTCTGATGTGGAATTTAACTACTAATTATTTTGGCAGTATTTCGGATTTTTCTTCTGGTTAAAATATTTGTTTAAATACCCAGATAAAATTAATAAGACATTTTTTGTCGGCGTGGAAAATAAAATAATAGGACGGGTCAAAAGATTTATACAAGTAATTGTGATGCTTACATACAGTGTGGTGAGAAAGCTACTGATATTCTGATTCCTTTCATAATGTCTAAGATTTAAATCTTGGCAACATTTAGAAAATATACACATCTTTTGCTCGCGACATTTCCTGCTCATCCCCTCAAATTTTCTCGAAAATATAGTCGATATAGGTTACACAAGGGTATGACATCATTTCCCTGAAATTTTACTAAGCCCATGCTACGTAGTTTGAATGCTGATTTAGTATCTAAACGTACACTGCTTCTCGATTTTATAACTTGTTTCATTGCCGCAAGTAATTTTTCATCTTGTTGCAAATTAGATAAATGGCGGCGCAAATGATCGCTAAACATTCCCTCTTCCGTGGGAGCTATTTGTATTAACTGCGATAAGCTTATTCTGCCACGGGCAATTTCATATAATGCTCTGCGCACCAAATAAGGATGTCCTCCCACCATTGTCATTAATTGCTTAACTTCTTCCCCAAGCCAATTTAACTCATGCTTTTGCACCAATTCCTCTACCTGTGAGTGGTTGAACTCTGGTAAATCAATGGGTAAACCCACATTAAATGGTGATTGATTAATATTTAAAGGGATATAAACTTCTTTGGAGTGAACGATCGCCAATCTCAATTTTTGCCAAGTTTTCTGATTCTTTGACTTTTCATGCCAAGCTCGTAATAAGGCGAAAAATTCTGCTGCTACCTCAGGATGCTGAAAAATCTGATCCACTTCATCCAAACCTAAAACTAACGGGTTTGTCATCTCTGAAAGCAGATATCTTTGAAAGTAGTTCGTACAATTGTTTTTACTACCCAGTACACCCTGCCAATATTCTGATAATTTATTCGGTAAATTTAACTCCTGAGCAATGCTACCGCAAAACCATTGCAAGAATTTATCCAAACTGTTGAGAAATTCTACATCTACAGATTGCAAATTCAAATATGCAGATTGACAGTTTTGCTTTGTGGCAAATCCAAAATGCGGGATAACAAAGAAGTTTTTCCCATTTGTCGCGGTGCTTTGATTCGAACTAATGCTCCCGATTGCAAAATCGTCTCATAACAATCATCTTCAATTGGCGGACGCTCTATATAAAAAGCTGAATTTAAGCTTACTTGTCCTTCTGGTTGCTCAAAACTACCTGAATTAGACCCAGAATTAGAAGTAATTGATGGTGAAGAATTTCCCGATTTACTTTCACTCCAAAAATTTCGGACAAATCCAAAAACTTTCCCAAATAGAGAAGTGTTTTCTGACTCGATAGAAGTACCCCTATTTAGATTCGTATTTGGCTGTACTTTATTTATATTTGGGTTTACCCCTACAAGCATCGTTGGTGCTTGCTCTAACTCTAATAAATTATCTACAGCTTCTAGGGCAACAGTAGCATTTTGATACCTCTGACGATAGTCATAGCGCACCATCTTATCTAAAATTTCTGCAAAAGCCGTACTGATATTTTCAAATTCTGGAAACAACGTACAGGATAATTCACCCGTATCTGGAGTTCGTGGTAGCGTACCTGGATTTCTATACCCAGTTAAAGCCAAAAAAGCAATTATTCCCAGTGCATAAATATCACTGCTAAGTTGGGGACGACCGGATTGTTGTTCGCTAGGCATATAATTAGGAGTCCCGACTGCAACTGTTCGGGGAATTTCCCCTTGACGATGGATTCCTAAAGCCGCAATTTCCTTGACTATTCCAAAGTCAATCAAAACTATTTTGCCATCTTTTCGTCGTCTAATATTTTGCGGTTTGATATCCCGGTGAATAATATTCTGTTGATGGACAAAAGCTAAGACCTCTAAGATTTCTCGTAATAATTTAATTAGTTCCTTCTCACTTTTTGGTTCACCAGAACAAATTTCTTTTGTTAAATCGTGTCCATCAATGAATTCTTGAACTAAATAAAATTCTCCCTTTTCTTCAAAATGGGCAAATAACCTGGGTATTTGTTCATTTCCATTACCCAAGCGATATAAAGTTTGTGCTTCTCGATCAAACTTTTTCTTGGCAATTTCTAAAAGTGCTGGATGGCGATTTTTTGGCTTAAGGTGTTTTACGACACATGTTGGTTTACCGGGTAAATCAAAATCAATTGCCCGATATGTATCCCCAAATCCCCCTTCTCCTATTTTTTGTCGAATTTGGTAACGACCGCGCAGCGTCTTACCAATTAGAGAATACTGACTCATGCTAAATAGGTCAATAATTATTTATTTGTACATATTAATAATTAAAGCTGCAATGAAATAAGATATATAATTTTCTCAAAAAAACAATACTAAAGCCCTAAGAAATTAGTAAATACAGCACTTTGCAAACAGGTGAGGTACATTTCCTCTGTTTCCTACATTATTTTTTTAGGCTCACACAATTCGAGACAATACTTGAAAAAACTTAATCACTTTTGCGTAAAAGTTAGAGGTTGGGAAAGATACCATAATAGACCTTACCAAATCCATTGATGAAAAATGATTCTCAGGAGAGAGACAATAGTCTCGATCGCGAACTACAGGAGTTAGTCAAATAAGTAAAACAGTATTCAGGAAAGGATAAAAATACAACTATCAGAGTTAAACGTCGGATAACTTTAAATAAGCTAATTAATACAATTGACTTAGATCTTGCACCTGGAAATATGGATGTCAAAACCAGAACTACGTGCAAGAGAAATTAATCGCTCAATATCAAGTAAAAGAAGAGACACTAC
>JGI1201J43222_100283_pt1 | contig 13611 bp, 9 predicted proteins | sample MastesBC008_FD_43222 | JGI IMG/M metagenome (IMG submission 43222) | reverse complement strand
GCCACCGACAGGTGGCGCGGCTTCAGAAAGCCCGTGGTGTCCCGCGCCGGGCCGTCCTGCGGCGGTGGTGTCACTTTCACCTGCGGCGGCGGGGTCTGTGTCGGCGGCGTCTTGTCCGCGCCGTCAGTGGTGGAGCAGGCGGCCAGCATCAGGCCCGTCATCAGCGCCGCAGCACCCAGCTTCAGATGCCGCCCCATGCGCGAGCTAGTCGCCGCCGTCGATACCGCCGTCATGTTCCGTGACCTCTCCAAACTGTCGCTCTCCCGTCTCAGTCTCCAGGCCGGGGCCGGTGGCCTCAACCCGGAGCTGCCGCATCACACGGGAGATGGAAAGCAAAGCTATATCGCCCCCGCCCGCCTGAGAACAGGTGTGTTGCGCCCTGCCCCTGCATCCCCTATTGGGCAGTATGGCATCCGCACAACAGCATCCCCAGGCATCGGGCGAAAACAAGGCGTCAGGCAGCCGCTTGCGCTCGCCCCTGGGCCCGGGGCTGCACATTGCCGCAACGCCGATCGGCAACGCGCAGGATGTGAGCCTGCGCCTGCTCGACGCCTTTGCGTCCGCTGATCTCGTGCTCTGCGAAGACACGCGCGAGACCGGCAAGCTGCTTGCGATCCATGGCCTGTCCGCCCGCCTCGAGAGCTATCACGAGCACAATGCTGAGCGCATGCGCCCGCGCGTGCTGGCGCGGCTGGCGGACGGCGCGGCCATTCTCCTCGTCAGCGATGCGGGCACGCCGCTTGTGTCCGACCCGGGCTACAAGCTGGTGCGCGACGTGATTGCCGAAGGCCATGCGGTGACGGCCCTGCCCGGCCCTTCCTCTGTCCTCGCCGCGTTGTGCATCGCAGGCCTGCCGACAGACCGCTTTTTCTTCCAGGGCTTCCTGCCCCCAAAATCCGGCGCGCGCGACAAGGCCATCGCCGCCCTTGCCGAAATTCCCGCAACCCTCGTCATCCTCGAGACCGCCAAGCGCCTGCCGCAAACCCTGCGCGCGCTTGCCTCCGGCCTCGGCGCGCGGGAGGCCGCTGTCACCCGCGAACTCACCAAGAAGTTCGAGGAAGCCCGCCGCGGCCCCCTGCCTGACCTCGCCGCCCATTACGAAGCCGAAGGCCCGCCACGCGGTGAAATCGTGCTGGTGGTCGGCCCGGCAACAGCCGGCAGTGACACGGACGAAGACGCCGATGCCTTGCTGGACAGGGCGCTGACCGAAGCCATGCGCCATGACAGCGCCAGCCGTGCCGCCGCCGAAGTGGCACGCACTCTGGGCATCCCCCGCAAGCGCGCCTATGCCCGGGCGCTGGAGCTGGCCGACGCAGGCCCGTCCGACAGTGAGGAGCGCGGCAGCGAAGAATCCGCCAGCGAGGAGCCCGGCAGCTGATGGCGCCCCCGGCCCCGCGTCGCGGCAACGGCCCCGCCAAAGGGTCCGGGACCCGGGCCGGAAAGCGCGCTGCCGAGCTGCGCGGCCGTCAGGCGGAAACCGCAGCCGCCTTTCTGCTCAGGGCCAAGGGCTACCGCATTCTTGCCCGCCGCCTGCGCACCCCGTCAGGCGAGATCGATATCCTGGCACGCAAAGGCAATTTGCTTGTCATTGTCGAGGTCAAGGCCCGCGCAAGCCGGGAGGAAGCGGGCATTGCCCTGAGCCCGCGCCAGCAACAGCGCCTCACCGCCGCGGCGTCCTGGCTGCCGCGCTGGCGGCCCGGCCTTGCGGGCTGCGACATGCAGTTTGACCTCATCGCCGTCAGCCCGTGGCGCTGGCCCCGGCACACACCCAACGCATGGATGGCCATGTAACGTTTCGTCTCCGGCTTGATGGTCCGGCGGTGGGCGACCCCGCCCATTCCCCCTCGGCCCGGCGCGCCGTTTGTGGTATGAAATGCCTGTCCTCGGCGAATCACTTGCATGAAGCTGCAAGCGCAAGACGCCAGCCCCTCAATGAACCGGAAACCGGTCGCGTGGGGTACCGGGACAGCGCCGCAGAAGCAGCGCGCACAGCCTGCACAGCAGGCCATGGATGCCACGAAGGCGTTCAACAGGGACAAGTCGAACCGGGCAAACCGCCACCCGCATGGGTCTCCGGCAGGAGACGGCGCCATGCGGGCGCCGCCGCTCATCCGCCGCCGTCACCGGGCTTCCGCCCGGGGTGGCGCGGATGGCCGGTGTGGTCGTGACCCGGCGTGCCCGATGGCCCGCCGCAATGCAGGTGGTGTCCCATGGCTATCAAGATGGCCCTCAAATCGTCGTCCCTTCTCGCGCTGGCAGCGGCGGGCAGTCTGGCCCTTGCGGCCTGCACCCCGGTCGGCATGGCGGTGGGCGCAGGTGCCACGGCAGGCATCGCCGCCTTCCAGGAGCGCCCCGTCGGCGAAGCGCTGACCGACACCGAAATCAAGCTCGGCCTCACCGACCGCCTGCTCAAGAGCGATGACGGTCTTTATTCCAAGGTCTCGAGCAAGGTCATGGAAGGCCGCGTGATGATGACCGGCCTCGTCCAGCGCGACGAGGAGCGGGCAGCAGCCACCCGCATCGCCTGGACCGTGCCGGGCGTGCGCGAGGTCATCAACGAGATCGAGATCTCCGAGACGTCCTCGCTGGAGACCCTGCCCTCCGATGAATGGATCGACGCCAAGCTGAGCGCCCGGCTGCTCACCGACTTCTCCATTTCCGACATCAACTACGCCACGGACGTCACCAACGGCTCTGTGTATGTCCTCGGCATCGGGCAGGACGAAGGGGAGATCGACCGGGTTGCAGCCCATGCGCGCGACATTTCCGGCGTCCGCCGCGTGGTCATGCACGCCATCACCGTCAACGACCCGCGCCGCATGGCCGAGCGCCCCGCAGGCGTCCCCGCCGAACAGCCCTTCGAGCGCCAGCCGGCGGGCGAGCGCCAGGGCCATGTGCTGGCAGAAGCCCAGGAGCGGGAAGACATCCTGACCGGACAGCCGCCCCTGCGCACCGACATGTCAGCCTATGACGATGCCGTCGCCATCGAAACGGCCAGCACCTCTACCGCCTATCAGCCCACCTATCAGCCCGCATATGAACCGGCCTACCAGCCCGCTCCGGCTTATGACACAGGCACCAGCGGGCCGCGCAGCCTGTCGCCGGGCGCCTCGGCCATTGAGAGCAGGGACTTAGCACCGGTGCGATGAGAGCGTTATCCTTCACCCGCCGGGGCGACGCTGACGCCCGGCGCCGTCAGCCACCAGCGGGAGCCATGAGCATGACCCCCGAGCTCGACCGCGTTCTGCGCACCGCCGGAGAGGCCGCCGACGACGCGATTGATCTGGCCGAAACCGCCCTGGCGCTCGGCGCCTCGGACATGCCTGATCTGGTGCTTGACCCCTACCGCGCCCATCTGGCCCGCATCGCCGAGGACGTGGCGGCGCGAGCTGCAGCCCTTGCCGGCCCCGATGCCCAGTCCGCGGATCCCGCCCGCCGCGAGGCCGGCATCACCCGCGCCCGTGCCCAGGCTCTGGCCGACGTCATCGCCGGTGATTTCGGCTATGACGGCGACCGGGTGACCTATGACGACATGGCCAATGCCAATCTGGTGCGCGTCATCGACCGCAAGCGCGGCCTGCCGGTCGCTCTCGGGCTCATCTACATCCACGCCGGCCGTGCCAATGGCTGGGCTGTCTCCGGCGTCAACTTCCCCGGCCATTTCCTCGTCCGCCTCAATGGCATGGTGCAGGGCGGCCCGCCGCCGGTGATGATCGACCCCTTCTCCGGCGGCCAGGTGCTCGATGAGGACGAAGTGGTCGGCCTCCTCGCCCGCGTGCGCGGCCTTGATGAGGACAGCGACGGCTCCCCCAGCCAGGCTGACCTTGATCAGGCCCTGGCGCCGGTCACCGCCCGCGCGGTTCTGTTACGGCTGCAGAACAATATCTACACCCGCGCCCTGCAGGCCCGCGACACATCCCGCGCCCACGCGATCCTCGCCCGCATGACCGCCATTGCCCCTCGCGATGCGTCCCTGTGGCTTGAGCGGGGCCGCCTCGACGGCGAGCTGGGCAACCTCATGTCTGCCCGCCAGGCCTTTGCCCGCGCTGCCGAACTGGCTCTCGCCGATGGCCGCAATCAAATTGTCCGCGAGGCCCGGGCCGCCTCCGACAGCCTCCGCATGCGCCTCCACTAGGCTGCTGCCCGGTGTGCCGGTCTAGCTGCCTGCCTGCGCCGCATGTCCCCGCGCGTGCCCGGCACTTTGCCCATTGACCTTGCCGGACCCCGCACCGACATTCCGCCGGAACCGGACACACCGACACCAAGACGTGAAAGAGGCGGACAATGGCGCTCAAGATTGCAATCCAGATGGACCCGGTCGCGGCCATCGACATCAAGGGCGATTCCACCTTCCGCCTGGCGCTTGAAGCACAGGCCCGCGGCCATGCGCTTTGCTACTACCTGCCGCGCGACCTTTCCCTCAGCAATGGCGAGGTGCTGGCCCGCACCCGCAGCCTTGAGGTGCGCGACGCGGAGGGTGATCATTTCACTGAAGGCAACGAGGTTGTCACAAACCTGCGTGACATGGACGTGGTGCTGATGCGCCAGGACCCGCCCTTCGACATGAGCTACATCACCGCCACCCACATCCTCGATCACATCCACCCGCACACCCTGGTGGTCAATGATCCTTCCCATGTGCGCAACGCGCCTGAGAAGCTGTTCGTCACCGAGTTCGACGGCGTCATGCCGCCGACGCTGATCTCCTCCAACGAGCAGGACATCCGCGCCTTCCGCGCCGAGCACAAGGACATCATCCTCAAGCCGCTTTACGGCAATGGCAGCGCCGGCGTCTTCCGCGTCCGCCCGGATGACGAGAACCTCGCCTCCCTGCTCGAGATGTTCACCCAGATGTACCGCGAGCCGCTGATCGCCCAGGCCTATCTCCCGGACGTCCGCGCCGGCGACAAGCGCATCATCCTGGTCGACGGCGAGATCGCCGGAGCCATCAACCGCGTCCCGGCCGAGGGCGAAAGCCGCTCCAACATGCATGTAGGCGGCCGCCCGGAAGCAACCCAGTTGACAGACCGGGAGCGCGAAATCTGCGCCATAATCGGCCCGGAACTTAAAAAGCGCGGCCTCATCTTCGTCGGCATCGACGTCATCGGCGACTACCTCACCGAAATCAACGTCACCTCGCCGACCGGCCTGCGCGAGATCGAGCGGTTCGACGGCACCAATATCGCCGCCATGATCTGGGATGTAATCGAAGCCAAACGCGCGTCCTGACGCGCCTGGGCAGGAGCCCCGGCCCGCAGGTCTGGCACTCACTGGCCCTGGCGAGTGATAGTTCACCTGTCCCCAGAAAAAGAACGTGCGTTCATTTAATGTTCTTGCTATGGTCTCAAGTGTTAAGGCGGATTGGGGATAATTGTGCTCAGTTGTCAATTTGACGCAAGCGGGCGGAACATTTGTAGGCCGAAGCTGAAGCCTGTGCGTCGCCCGGCAATTTGCGTTTCGAGCACCCGCAGACTTTCCGTCAACTGATAATCGGCCATTTGGCGCAAGTCCGGATGGTCCGGCGTGATGGGGGTGGGCATGGTTGCACGCGTCAACACGGTTGCGTTCGAAGGTGTCGAGGCACGCGATGTCAGCGTGCAGGTCCAGCTTTCCCCCGGCGTTCCGGCTTTTGCCGTCGTCGGCCTGGGTGACAAGGCAGTTGCTGAAAGCCGCGAACGGGTCCGGTCAGCGCTGACTGCCATCGGTCTCGCCCTGCCGCCCAAGCGCATCACCGTCAATCTCGCCCCCGCCGACCTGCCCAAGGAAGGCAGCCATTACGATCTTCCCATCGCCCTGGCCCTGATGACCGCCCTGGGCGTTCTACCCCAGGATGCGATGGACGGTTTCTGTGTATTGGGCGAACTGGGCCTCGATGGCTCGATTGCCCGGGTCACCGGCGCCCTGCCCGCCGCCATAGCCGCCAATGGCGCAGATCGCGGGCTCATCTGCCCCGAAGCCTGCGGGCCCGAGGCCGCCTGGGCGGGGGAGATGCAGATCATCGCCGCCCGCTCGCTCCTTGAGGTGGTGAACCACGTCAAGGGCACCCAGACCCTGCCGACCCCGCGCCCGGCCCCCCGCCCAGCAGGCGGCACCATCCCCGATATGGCCGACATCAAGGGCCAGGAAACAGCCAAGCGGGCGCTGGAAATCGCTGCCGCCGGCGGCCATAACCTCTTGTTTGTCGGCCCGCCGGGCGCCGGCAAATCCATGTTGGCAAGCAGGTTGCCGGGCATCCTGCCCCCCATGTCGACCCGCGAAATGCTGGATGTCGCCATGGTTGCGTCCATCGCCGGCACGCTGGAAGGCGGTGCCCTGAGCCCTGCCCGGCCGTTCCGCGCGCCCCATCATTCGGCCTCCATGGCAGCCCTGGTCGGCGGCGGCATCAAGGCCAAACCCGGCGAGATCTCCCTGGCCCACAACGGTGTGCTGTTTCTCGATGAACTGCCTGAGTTCGCGCGCCCCGTGCTTGATGCCCTGCGTCAGCCGCTTGAGACCGGCCAGGCGGTGATCGCCCGGGCCAACCACCATGTCAGCTACCCGGCCCGCGTCCAGCTTGTCGCCGCGATGAATCCGTGCCGCTGCGGCTATGCCACCGAGCCCGGCCTGGCCTGCGGCCGCCTGCCCCGCTGCGCTCAGGATTATCAGACCCGCGTCTCCGGCCCGCTGATGGACCGTATCGACATCCAGCTCGACGTCCCCCCGGTCTCCGCCGCTGATCTGCGCCACGGAGTGCCCGGTGAGCCGTCCGCCGCCATCGCCGCCCGCGTCGCCGCTGCCCGTACCCGTCAGGAAGCGCGCTACACATCCCTCGCCGATGGCAGCACGCCGCCCCGCACCAATGCCGAAGCGGACGGCCAGCTCCTCGACCAAGTGGTGCAGCTCGACACTGAAGGCCACGACCTGATGGATCAGGCTGCCGAGCGCCTGCGCCTGTCGGCCCGCGGCTTTGTCCGCGTGCTGCGCGTCGCCCGCACCATCGCCGATCTCGAGGCCAGTGACCGCGTCACCCGCGCCCACCTTGCTGAAGCCCTGAGCTTCCGCCGCACCCCGGCCACCGCCCACGCGGCCGCCTGACGGCGGTCTCAAATCGCGGCCAATTTCGTTCCGGTCCGGCAACAACCACAGCGGAGCGGGCACAGCACCCGCTGCTCCGCGTTCCGGTTAACGTGATCTTCAGCCGCACGGGGCAGGGTAGGCCCATCGGCATCTGCCCCAAGGGGCCGGTGCCCGGTCACCTGCACTGCAGACGTCCCCCGTACCCGGAGACCCGTGCCCCATGGCTCCCGCCTTCCTGTCCGCCATTCGCGCTGCGAGCGCCACGGCCTTGCGCCGCCTCGCCGATGGTCTGGCGCGTGACGGCGGCGAGGCGGCCCCGGTCCATGCGGAGCTTGATCGCCTGCGCGGGCTGATCGACGGCCAGGCCGACATCATCTTCCGCCGCGACGTCGCCGGGCGTCTCACCTTCGTCAACGATGTCTTCTGCCAGACCTTCGGCACCTCGCGGGAGGAGGCCCTGGGCCGGCCCTTCCGCCCGGAAGTGGATCTCACCGCCGGGGAGGGTCTTGTCGGCAAGCCGCCATCTGCGTCCCTTGGCGCTGCCCCCGGCCAGCCGCTCATCATCCGTACCGATCAGCGTCTGCGCACCCGGCTGGGCTGGCGCTGGATCAGCTGGGAGGAATCTCCCATTCGCGGGGCCGATGGCCGCCTGCATGAAATCCAGTGCGCCGGCCGCGACATCACCGAGCGCAAGGACGCCGAGCGCGAACTGGCCCGCGCCCGCGACGAGGCAGAGCAGGCCAACCAGGCCAAATCCGCCTTCCTCGCCACCATCAGCCACGAAATCCGCACGCCTATGAACGGCATCATCGGCATTTCGGCCCTCTTGGCCGAAACCGATCTGACGCCGGAACAGGCCAATTACGTCCAGGCCGTCCGCCGCTCAGGCCATGCGCTGCTGCGGCTCATCGACGACATTCTGGATTTCTCCAAGATCGAGGCCGGCCGCCTCGAGCTGGAAGACCAGCCCTTTTCCCTGGAAGACATGGCCCAGGGCCTGGCCGAGTTGCTCGCCCCCCGCGCCGTCCAGCGCGGCATTTCCCTGGCCGTCGTGGTGGACCCGTCCCTGCCGGAACAGGTGCTGGGGGATCAGGGCCGCCTGCACCAGGTCTTTGCCAATCTGGTTGGCAACGCCATCAAGTTCACCGACAAGGGCGGCGTCACCCTGCGCCTTCTCCGCGCTCATACTGCGCAAGATGGCCAGCACGTTACCTCCGATGAACGGAATGCGACTGTAACGCTGGAAGCCCGCATCGAAGACACCGGCATCGGCATGGGCGAAGACGATCAGCGCATCGTTTTCGAGGAGTTCCAGCAGGCCCGCGCCCGCGCCGCCCAGAAACGCGGCGGCACCGGCCTCGGTCTCGCCATCTCCCGCAAGCTCATTTCCGCCATGGGCGGCACCATCGCGCTGGAAAGTGACGTGGGGAAGGGCACCGTCTTCACCCTCACCGTGCCCTTGCCGGTCACGTCTGACGTGCCCCTCGGCGACGCGGCTTCCCTCGCAGACACCCACGCCCTTGTCGCGCTGGAGCCGGTGGATGCCGAAGCACTGGCCGCCACGGTCCGCCTTCATGGGGGCAGGGCCCACGTGCCCGAAAGCGCGGCGACAGCCTTCGACGGCTTCACCTTCCACGGCACCCCGGCACTCATCGCCTATGCGGATGATCTGACCGCGCCCATGGTGATGGAGATCCGTCACCGCTATCCGGGCATCCGCATCCTCGCGGCCGCAGCCGCCGACAACCGCCAGCAGGCCCGCGATGCCTCTGGCCGCGAGCAGGCCCCTGCCGATGCCTATATCCTGCTTCCGTTCCGCCGTCATTCCGCCGTCGCGGCCCTCATCGGCGGTGAGGAAGCCTTCGCTGAGCCATCCCAGGGTATGTCCGCGGCACCATCGGCTCTTTCGTCCCCTGCGCCGGATACCGCGTCGCCGACGGCCCCCGCACCCACAGGCGGGCGCGTACTCCTGGCCGAGGATAATGACGTCAACGCCCTTCTGACCGTCAGCGTGCTCGAGCGCGACGGCCATGAGGTTGTGCGCGTGCACAATGGCCGCGAAGCGGTTGAGGCACTGGAGACCCAGGCCCGCTTCGATCTGGTGCTGATGGACATGCACATGCCGGAAATGGACGGCATCGAAGCCACCCGGGAGTTACGCGGCAACGGCCATGATGTCTTCGTGGTGGCGCTCACCGCCAATGCCTATTCCGAAGATCGCCAGCGCTGCCTGGACGCGGGCATGAACGACTATCTCTCCAAGCCCGTGGAGCCGGACGCCCTGCGCGCCATTCTCGGCCAGCGGGTGCGGCCGGGCGCGGAGCCCGCAACGCCATCCGTGGACAAGGCGCCCCGACCGGCCCGTGCCGCCCACGCCTGAGGGCAGGCCGGGTACAAGCCGCAACGGGCAAAACTGTAATTAATTCAATCGATTAGGGTTGAGGCTGCGATCCCTTGCAGCCGGTGGCCATTCTGCGCGCCGTCAGGGATGACAACTTTGTTGCATTGATGCGCCCAACAACCCGCTTGTCTGTATCCGGCGCAACCGGACCGCTGCGGAAAGAGGTATTAACGCGCAGCCGAATGGGTTAAGACCGAACCGGCCCGTCCCGGCATGGTCACGACATCGTGGCCCATCCGCTGTCACACCCTCCTGTCACATTGGGGACATCATGTGACATATGCTGGGCACGCGGCAGGGGCCAAAGGTGAGAGGGAGACACCGGATTGTTCAAGCAGCTAGCAGTTGCCGGTCTGCGCCGGGGGTTCGGCGCGGTGATGGCGCTTCGCCTGCGCTACGCCCGACGGCGTCCGCGCCGCGGCCGGCGCAATCTCATGCGCCTCACCCGTGGCTTCGTCGCCCCGCAGGCTTTCATTGGCACCAGCCGCCGCTTCCGCCGGGCCGCCACCCACCCGCATCTTCACACGCCCAAGACGCGGCGCGTCTTCTGGGGGCTTGAGCCGCGCACCATGGGCGCTGCCGGTCACCGCGCCGCGGCCCGCCGCCGGGTCAACCGGGCAGCCCGCTTCTCCGGCAAGTTCGGCCCGCCGCCGCGCCCGCTGGCCCGCCGCAAGTCGCTCGAAGTCCGGGTGGCGGAAACCGAGGCCGAAGTCCGCGCCGCCCAGCGCCTGCGCTACGAAGTCTTCTATGAAGAGATGTCCGCCCAGGCGAGCCCCCGCATGGCGGCAGAGCGCCGCGATTTCGACCGCTTCGACGCCTTCGCCGATCATCTGCTGGTCATCGACCATTCCCGCATTCCGGCTGACTACACCGGCCGCGACGTGCCCCAGGAGGCCGTTGTCGGCACCTACCGCCTGATGCGTCAGGAAGTGGCGGAAGCCCGGGGCGGTTTCTATACCGCGAACGAATTCGACATCGATCACTGGGTCAAGGCGTCCGGCCCCGATACCCGCTTCCTCGAGCTTGGCCGCTCCTGCGTCCACAAGGACCACCGCTCGCGACCGACGCTGGAGCTGATGTGGCATGCCATCGTCAGCTATCTCGTCCATTACGAGCTGGACGTGATGTTCGGCTGCGCCAGCCTCGAAGGTACGGACCCGGACGAACTGGCCCTGCCGCTCTCCTTCATGCACCACTTCTGCCAGGGCGATGGGTCCACCCCCAATGTGCGGGCACGTGACGAGCTCTATGTGAACATGAACCGCATCCCGCGTGATGAGGTGGACGCCAAGAAGGGCCTGCGTGCTCTGCCGCCGCTCATCAAGGGCTATCTGCGTGCCGGTGCCACCATCGGCGACGGCGCGGTGGTGGACCACCAGTTCGGCACCACCGACGTGCTCATCATTTTCCCCGCCAGCCAGATCAATGACCGCTACCGCGACAAGTTCGGCAAGGGCGACATGAAGGGCGACAAGCCGGCTGAAACAAAAACGGAGACGGTCGCCTAGGCCATCCGTCTCCGCTGTCATGTCGTTCAGGCGGGCAGCCTGTTTGGCCGCCGGAATGGCCGCTCAGGCATCAAGCCCATAGGCCGCGATCGCCGCGAGGTTCACAAGGTCCGACACGGTGGCACCCAGCGGGGCGATCTGCACCGACTTCTCCAGACCCACCAGCAGCGGGCCAATCATCGAGGCCCCGCCCAGTTCGCCCAGCAGCTTGGTCGAGATCGACGCCGAGTGAATGGCCGGCATCACCAGCACATTGGCAGGCTCCGACAGGCGGCAGAACGGATACATGCTCATCGCATCACGGTTGAGCGCCACATCCGCGGCCATCTCGCCGTCATACTCAAAGTCCCGCTGCTGCCGGTCGAGGATCTCCACCGCCTCGCGCACGCGCTCGGAGCGTTCACCCATCGGGTGGCCGAAGGTGGAGTACGCCAGCAGCGCCACGCGCGGCTCATAGCCCAGGCGGCGCGCCACGGCGGCGGCCTGGATGGAGATGTCCGCCAGCTCCTGCGAGGTCGGCATGTCGTGCACGTTTGTATCCGCCACCAGCACCGTGCGGCCGCGCGCGAGGATCATGGAGATGCCCATGGCGCGCTTGCCCGGGGCGTCGTCGATCACCCGGCGCACATCACCCAGCGCCACGGAATAGGAGCGGGTCACACCCGTCACCAGCGCGTCCGCGTCACCCGCCGCCACCATGGAAGCGGCGAAGATGTTGCGGTCATTGAACACCATGCGCGTGCAGTCGCGGGCGAGATAGCCGCGCCGCTGCAGCTTGGCATAAAGCGCGTCCGCATAGTCCGGGCCCGCATCTGACACCCGCTGGTTGATGATCTCGATGCCCTCGGCGTCCTCCGCCAGGCCTGCATCCTTCATCTGTGCGCGGACGATGTCCTCGCGCCCAAGCAGAATGGGCGTGCCCAGTCCCTGGTCGCGGAAGGCGATCGCGGCGCGCACGACCTTGCTCTCCTCGCCCTCGGCGAACACCACGCGCTTCGGCTCGCGGCGCACGCGCTCGACGATGAAGCCCAGCGACGCAGCCGTCGGGTCGAGGCGGGCAGTCAGCTCCTGCTGATAACCCTCCATGTCGATGATCGGCCGCTGCGCCACGCCCGTTTCCATCGCAGCCTTGGCAACAGCCGGCGGCACGGTGGTGATCAGACGCGGGTCAAACGGCACGGGAATGATGTAGTCCTTGCCGTAACGCGGGCGCATGCCGTGATAGGCGGCGGCCACTTCGTCGGGCACGTCTTCGCGCGCAAGCGACGCCAGGGCTTCGGCGGCGGCGATTTTCATCGCGTCATTGATGGTCGTCGCCCGCACATCCAGCGCCCCGCGGAAGATGTAAGGGAAGCCCAGCACATTGTTGACCTGGTTCGGATAGTCCGACCGGCCCGTCGCCATGATCACGTCCTGGCGCACCTCATGGGCTTCCTCCGGCGTGATCTCCGGGTCCGGATTTGCCATCGCGAAGATGATCGGGTTGTCGGCCATCGACGCCACCATCTCGGGCGTCAGCGCGCCCTTCACCGACACGCCGAAAAACGCGTCCGCGCCGTCCATCGCCTCAGCAAGTGTGCGCTTGTCGGTCGGTGCCGCATGCGCCGACTTCCACTGGTTCATGCCTTCCTGGCGGCCCTGGTAGATCACGCCCTTGGTGTCGCACAGAAGCGCGTTCTCGCTCTTCACGCCCATGGCCTTCACCAGCTCGAGGCAGGCGATGCCCGCCGAGCCCGCGCCGTTCACCACCAGCTTCATGTCCTCGAACTTGCGGCCGGTCAGGTGGCAGGCATTGATCAGCCCGGCGGCGGCAATGATCGCGGTGCCGTGCTGGTCGTCATGGAACACCGGAATGTCCATGAGTTCGCGCAGCCGCTCCTCGATCATGAAGCACTCCGGTGCCTTGATGTCCTCGAGGTTGATGCCGCCGAAGGACGGGCCGAGATAGCGCACGGAATTGATGAACTCGTCAGCGTCCTCGGTGCCGACCTCAAGGTCGATCGAGTCAACGTCGGCGAAGCGCTTGAACAAAACCGCCTTGCCTTCCATCACCGGCTTGGAGGCCAGCGCGCCGAGATTGCCGAGACCCAGGATCGCCGTGCCGTTCGAGATAACGGCAACCAGGTTGCCCTTGGCCGTATAGTCATAGGCCGAGGTCGGGTTCTCCGCGATGGCGCGCACCGGCGCTGCCACGCCGGGCGAATAGGCCAGCGACAGGTCGCGCTGGCTCGCCATCGGCTTGGTCGGCGTGATCTCCAGCTTGCCCGGACGGCCCTCTGCATGAAACAGCAGGGCTTCTTCGTCGGTGTAGCGGCGGCGGCTGCCGGAACCTTCAGTCATCGGGTGGTCGACCTTCATGATCATGTGGCGGGAACACCGGGCCGGCGGCGCGGGAGGCGGGCGGATAACGCAGCGTCCTCAAGGGCGCGCCAGGCGACCGGCGTCAGGCGGGGCTGGTGTAGCGGTGGCGCAAGCTATAGGCAAGTCCGGCCCGCAGCGCCACCCCGCCGGCGTCTGCCCGGCGCAACCCGGCTGTGCACCTGTTGCAGGCCTGCCGATCCTGTCCGCGGCCCTGACCTTGTCGCGAAACCTCGGGCGGCCTGATAGTCTGCCTGTCGCCCGCCACCCGCCTTGCTGTCCCATCCG
>JGI1201J43222_100282_pt1 | contig 13673 bp, 10 predicted proteins | sample MastesBC008_FD_43222 | JGI IMG/M metagenome (IMG submission 43222) | reverse complement strand
CAGGAGACAGGAGACAGGAGACAGGAGACAGGAGACAGGAGACAGGAGTCAGGAGACAGAAGTAGAATCGGCTTTATAACTGACTTTCAGTTTTTGAACTGTACTTCACTTAGTTGCAATCCGCTATATAATTATTTCTTTTTTTGTTTGCGATATTCCCAAGGGTCAATAAACCTTTTATCGCTCCAAACACCCTTTTGATTGGCTTTTGCTCCTCCTTGGGCTTGTTGAACAAAGATTTTGCTAGGACAATTTTTTAAGTAGGGAGGATAAACAACAGCTAATCCTTCACTGACCAACACTTCTTGGACAAAAGTACCATCAGGTAGCCTTACTTCTGCAACGCTGCGTCCATATCGGTCTTTATCAGTTACGTCTAACCTCACGCGATTTCCTGCACCACTTACTAACTCTTGTAAACGCTCCTGTGCTTTTTTACCCCATTTAAATTGACTGCGATCGGCTAAACGCCGACTTTTCTTTTCTTTGTTTGTATGGGGTATCTCCGGTGCATCCACACAAGCAAAACGCACGCTAATTTTTTCTCCATTGGGATCGGTTAACGCTAGGGTATCACCATCACTGACTCGTCGAACTGAATATTCTGGTGGACCAAAAACCTGATCGCATCCAAAGGTTCCAAATAGCAATACAGTTATGCATACCAATATGGTTATTTGTCTTTTGAACTTAAGATTCGGTGCTATGTACTTCAGTACTTTACGTTTGAATAATTTATCCATTCATCTTCTTCCACGAGTTCGTCCGTGGTGATGATAGCAATAATTCTTCTGTTTTCTGCCTTTGAAACGTATAGATTGAGGATACTTGTAGCAATTTAATCCAGATAAATATATGTGTATTTTTAGGAACAATCTTTCAGCTCTCGAGAATTTTTATAGATAAAGCTTGTTATATTATGGCTTTTTTGATTCAAGTTATTTGTCAAATAATTAATAATATTTCTTAATTATTAAATTATGACGTCTGAGTAACACTCTGTCTTGAAAGATAAATTAATAAAAAGTAACAATTAATGCAGAACATAGCAAAAGGTACCACATAGATTATGAGAGTGGAATTTGGCCAAAAAAAGACACCGTCTAGTTTTTAAATCAAATTCTAATTTACATCCACAGTACTCAATGATTGGATTAAAAGAATTATTTGATCAGCATGAATTAAGTTATACAAATATGTAACTTGCGGCACAAAAACAACAGTTTTATTGACATAAATTATTAATTGCGTATAATGATTTCATTAGTTTACTGGTAGTTGTATTTACAAGGAGGACAAGCATTTAAGATAAATCTTGCAATCTGAAGCACAACAAAAAATAAATACACTCAGTAGTAATTTTCAACAAATTATTTTCAACGAACAATCCTGACAAAATAACGATTCAAGTAAGCCTCTAAACTTGAAACTGTATAAAAAACTTCTAGCAGATAAAAATTACTGATGGGTATTTATCTCGAACAAATTTAAATAAAAAATTACGCAATATAGCGATACAAAGAATGGACGAAGAAAAAATAGTAGTAGTTGGTGGTTATGTCGGTTGTGGTAAAACTACTTGGATACATCAACAAATAGCTTTAAAGGAAAAAGGTTTTCCAAAATATTATAAAAAAATACTATATTTCAAGCCTGGTACGGGGAAATTCCAGATAGACCAAAAGAGAATTAGTATAGATTTTCCTAAAGTAAAAGTATTTGGAGATGGTCAAGAAGAAAAATTCCTGGATGAGCTAGAATCGGCAGATATGGCTTATATAGAACTGGAAAGTAATTTAGGACTTGGCTATATTGAAGAGCTTTTAAAGGATTTACCTTATTATCCAGTTGCTATATTACCTCCTCTATGCAAAAAATGCAGATGGCATTCTTGGGGAAAAGAGATACTAACTGGTGCTGCAATTAGAGAAAATTTTCATCAATTAGAAACCCTTCGCTTAGTAAATACTGGAAAAGTAATTTATACTAATAGTTTTAATAAGCTGTGGAATCAAATAACCGAACATATTTATGGAAAAGTTATTCGTGCTAAAGGAATCTTTAATTTAGATGATGGTCGCATCATTTATACAGAATTCATTTCTGATATTCCACCAATCGATTTTTTAGAACTGAATCTACCACGGTATTTACAAGGAGCCCCAAAACGTTTTAGTGGTTTAGAATTGGTAGGTTTTTCTTTAAATGAAGTTTCCTTACTAAGAGTTTTGGAAGATAGTTATTTACCAAGCTTTGGCATTTCACAATATCAGCAAGAATTAAAATCGAGTTAATAATATATCTGTAATAACGTAAGCATATATGTCCTTATTATGTATATATCTATGTAAAAATATTATCTCAAGATAGATAAAAAATATAATCAATTGTAGCCCTTGCTTCGCAGCTGTGCTTTAGCCTCTACCGCATGTGCACAGCTTGTGCTTATTGCTATCAACGAAGAAAAAATTGATAATAAAAACTCTTATACCAATTTGATAAATCATTGCAACGTCTCTACAGAAATCTATCTGTCTCATTATTTTTCCAAATTGGTATTATTAGAGATCTACTCTTTACTTTTCTGCAAAGAGCCATCTGGTAATAACCAGAAAGAAACACGACCAATACAAACCAGTTGAGCTTGTTGTTTATCTGCTTGAATAATATCTCGTATCTTTACCGGAATCGCCCCTTTAGGAGGAAAAGCCCAGTACTCCCCATTGCGACAAAACGGTTCTGTATAACCATTTTGCTGACACCATTTTTTACAAACACCCTCAATAGCCGCCAAAAAGTTTGGATATTCTTGCATCTGATTGAATGGTTAATGGAGAGCGGGCAATTACCCTATGATTTATCTAGAATTATTATCAATAAGATAACATGTTATGTTCCACAGTGGGTGTTATATATTTTTCATTGTTCGTAAAAAACTAAGTGCAGAAAATGAATTGTAGAACAATTACAATGTTTAGGGTCCATTGCTTTGATATTTTCTTTTGAGCATTCAGGTTAAAGCTCTTATTCCTTGTCGCTTACCTTTAGAGATTTTTCCTGTTGTTTGCGCTGAACAATTCCGGTGACGATCGCTAAAACAAATGCTCCAATCATCGCAAGAATCAAGAGCCATGTACTTCCCCCAGAAACACCAGCACCGACAGCTACAATAGTGGCGTTGGAAATGGAAACACCTATTACAAGAGCTGGTATGAACAACTTAGGAGAAGCTTTGGTCAGTCCAACAGCGTAACAGACAAAATCGAATAAACCCGTCATCAAAAAAGCAGTCATGAGGAAAAAGTTACGCTCCAAGTGACGTTGACTGAGTTCATCAACGCGAGTCATGAAGCGATCGCCAACTAATTTTGCGACCACATCCCGACCGTAACGTCTGGACAAATAGAAGCTTATAGAACAAGAGATTATATCTGCGAAAGAAACTACCGCAACCCCTGTAGTGAAGCCAAATAAACTTCCCGCAAGTAGAGAATAAGCCGAACTTGGAAGCGCCGGAATTACTACACTAACGAAGCGCAGTGCAAAAATTCCCAGAGGAGCCCAAACTCCCAGTAGCTTAACTTTAGCTTGTACTTGTTCCATTCCATAGGTATTTAAGAGCCATATACCTAAAACTACTAGCAGGACAATTAAGATAAATTTGAGTATTTTAAAAACGGTACGCTTGTTCACTTTTAATGTAGTTAGTAACTGAGTTGGCAAAATTTTTGGAACAACAAATTTAGCATATCTAATAAGCTTTATCATTTAATTAGATTTTTAAGTCTAACAGATGCTTATGATTACGTAATAAATATGGTAATTAAACATTTATTTAAACATTTAGTTTTAATTATTTTGGTAATCATTAACTTATCAAACAACTATGCAACCGCACAACCTACACCGAAGTCATCTTTAACACCTGAATCAAGCCCGAAGTCGTTAACTACACCTGAAGAACAGCAAATTCAAGAATTAGAAAGGCTTCAGCGTTCGCAGGAGATAGAAGAACAGGTAGAAGAAGAAGTTGACCGTACGGTAAACACAGTATTTGAAACTACCATAAACTTAATCAATTGGAACATAGGAATTATCAATCTTTTATTCATAATAATTCCTATAGGAGGTGCACTTGCTTTTTGGTTCTTTCGAATAATTATAATCAGGAAATTAGAATCGGATATAAAAAACAAATTAGAAAAACAAATAGAAGCTACTCAGGAAAAAGTCATTAAATCCTTACAAGAAAGAATAGATACTAATCAGGTAGAAATAGATAAATTAATTAGAGAAAATACTAGTAAAATATCAGAGGCAGAAGAAATGATGTCAGATATTCAAAATAAAATTAATCAGCTTAAATATGACTTAACAGAAAGTTTGGAAAGACAAAAAGAATTTGTCAATACTTTTATGAACGAACTGAATATTTTATTTACAGATGCTCAACGGGAAAAAGATATAATTGTCCAGAAATTATCCAAATTAGCACCTCCCCTTTCATCTCTTCCAGATACCCATCAACCAGATATTCAAAAGCAAATACAGGAACTAACAGCAGAACTTGAAGAATTGAAATTGGGGAACCCTCAAATATTTTTTACTACAGACGATTATTTAAAACACGGTGATGCTTTATTTTTTGAGGGTAGCTACAAAGATGCAATTAAGTCCTACGATGAAGTGATTCAAAGACAGCCCGATTCATATCCTGCTTGGGTGAGTCGCGGTTGGGCTTTGAGAAGAATAAATAAATTTAAAGAAGCTTTGAAAGCTTATGATAAAGCGATCGAAATTAATCCTACTCATCATATTGGGTGGTATGGTCGCGGAAATGCTCTGAGAGAATTAAAGCAGTATGATGATGCGATCGCAGCTTATAGTAAATCCATTGAAATGAAACCCGATTTTTTCTGGGCTTGGTTTCGTCTGGGTAGGTGTCATTTCTTTAAACAAGATAATGATAAGGCTTTAGAATTTTTAAATAAAGCAAAAGAATTAGATCCTGATAAATTTCCCAAGCTTCTTCGTAGTGATGAGGAGTTTGATTCAATTACCGATTTAGAAGATTTGAAGCAGTTATTTGAAGGTTAATTTGTATTTATATAGGAATCCAGTTTGAATATTGAAAAAATAGGTATAGCACTACTTAGCGCCATAATATAAATATTTTTGTCCACCTACCTCAATCGCAACAATTGCACGTAAGTATCCATAACGGTATGGTCCTTGGTGTCAACGGCGTATTGAATTAAGTTTTCGCGTAATTCCTGGGCTTGCTCTAAAGGAAGTAATTTAGCTAGTAGGAAGTAAACACCGCGAAATCTTGGGTCATCCATGTGTTTGCTTTGACGTTCTTTGGCTTCGGTTGAATCACCTAAGAAGTTCTGCACGATAAAGAATTCCATGATTTTATCATGACGGAAATACCACTCTTTTTTGGTTTCGCCATCTTTGTTTTTCCACTGACGACTGACGACCATTTTATATTTTTGGTCTTCCATACTTAAAACTTCTTGGTCAAATTCATCAGCTAGAATTGCACTTTCGTCATTGATTCGCTGTTGGTATACTCTTTGGGAAAATTTCTTCAGGGGAAAATTATGTTTCCATTCCCGTTTGTATTCCCACGCCATTAAGTTATATTGTTGTTCTTGCAAACGAAACAAATCCGGATGTTCGCCTTGGGATAACATTTGAGATATCAAGGTTAGATCCATTGGGTTAGAAAGTACCCGATAGTTTGCTTCTAATTCTGTTGCTGGTTGTTGTGGGTCAAGAATTTTTCCCAGATAATTTTTACAAGCTTGTTTGTACGAATCGTCTGTAATTTTTGCATCTGCAGGAAGACGCAAAGAACGAGAAATCAAAAACTGACTAATTTGTTGTTTTGTTAAAGGTTTTAAGATAAATATCTTGGCGGTGGAAGGTGGTTCCCACTGCAGTGGTTGGGTGGTCATAATGACATTACAGTGAAAATAGCTTTCCACAAATTGTTTAATTTGCGATCGCGTATCGGCGGTGACTTCATTCAGTCCATCAATATAAATATCAATTGCACCGCTATAAATAAGGCTTTTTAAGAAGTTGATATCCTGTGCTTGTCCGCGAAGTTTTTCTTGAATGGCTTCAATTACACCTTTTTCGCACTTGTATGCAGGTAAATAAACGGCAATATTGGATGTATTTTTGAGTAAATGACACAAAAACATCGACTTACCTAAACCAGAATCACCTTCTAAAACAATTTGTCCTTTGACGGTGGGTAAGGCTTTGGTAATAGGAACGATTTTGTCAGAAGCAGGAGGTTTGACGCAAGATTCAGGAAAGTAAGTTGCTTCAGTAAAATTATCTAACCGTGCATCTGCTAATAATGAACGTTGAAAAGGTTCTAATAATTTGCGACGCAGAAAAGGAACCCAGGTAAGGAGAAAACCAACGTAACCCATACCAGCAATCCTTCTGACCCAAGGATTCCAGAAGAAGATGGCTTGAATTTGGGGAGATTTGGGATAAGCAAAGATTAGAGCAAGCCAAAAAGCTGCGTGAGTTAAGATGATGTTTCTAAAGTTGAAAAACCATCGCCAACCTTCCAGGTTAATTATTACTGACTGTATTGTTTCAGCGTTCGTAGAGTTGATTTGTTTGAGGTTCTTGTAGTGCTGTCCAAGTAAGGTAATATCTTGAGTTTCCCAAACAACGTTTTTGTTAGCTGCAACTACTGCTATTTTTTCTGCTAAATCATTTCGTAATTCTGTTAAGTCTTCACTGGTAATTACTTCCCAGACTTTGAGAAATAATTTCAGTGTTTTCACAGCTTCTGAATGGGTGAGTTTTTCTGGAGTTGTTTGAGGATAAGCAAGCCATTTGATTAAGGTTTTTGCTTCATCACTACCACCACTCACAAAATAACCTAAAAAACGCCATTGTGGGATAGTTGATAGACTGTCGTAATAAGCATTATTAAGTACAATTAGAAATTCTTTTAGCTCCAGCGGCTTTTGTTTTATGTTCCTTAAAGCTTCTGCTGCAATTTTACGATCCGAATAATTGATGGTTTTATCTTTGAGAATGTAAAGGATATCTTTGACATAGAGTTTAGCAGCCTCCCCTAAATTTCCCAAAGCTTCTAATGCAGTACCACGGAGGTTTGATTCATTAAGAGTTTTGGCTTTATATTTAAGGATATTGCCGATGTCTTCGATGTAGTCTTTAGCGACCTCCCCTAAATTACCTAAAGCTCTTGCTGCACTACCACGAAGGTATAATTCAAGACTTTTATCTTTAAGGATATCAACAATGTTTTTGATGTAGGGTTTAGTTGCATCCCCCAAATTTCCTAATGCTTGTATTGCAATGTCACGGATTTGAAAGTCAACGGTTTTATCTTGGAGAATATCAACGATGTCTTGGACATAGGGTTTAGCAAGATCCCCTAAATTCGTCAATGCTGAACCCATAATAAAACGAGTAATTTGATCAACAGTTTTATCTTTAAGGAGTTCAAGAATTTCTTGGACGTAGGGTATAGTAGCATCCCCCATTTTCCCAAAAGCAGATGCTGCAGCGCCACGAACTATGAAATCGATTTTTTGATCTTTGAGTAACTCAAAAATATCTCCGATATAGGGTTTAGCAATATCCCCTAAATTTACCAAGGCTTCTGTCGCATTACCACGGACTTGAGAGCCAACGGTTTCATCTTTGAGGAACTTCAGGATATCTTTGACGTAGGGTTTAGCAGCATCCCCCAAATTCCCCAAAGCTCTTACTGCACCAGCACGAACCAAGTCATCAGCAGTTTTATCTTTAAGGATGTCGGCGATATCCTCAACATAAGGTTGGGTAAGCTCTCCCAAATTCCCCAAAGCTCTTACTGCACCAGCACGAACTCCAAAGTCAAGGTTTTTATTTGTGAGGATATCAGCAATTTCTTCAACATAAGGTTTAGCTGCACTTCCCAAACTACCGAACACTTCAACTGTACTGTAACGAAGTCCAGGATCAAGACTTGTATCTTTGACTAATTCAAGCATGTCTTTGAGGTAGGGTTTAGCAGCATCCCCCAAATTTTTCAAAGCTCCTACTGCATCGCGACGAACCTCTAATTCAACATTTTTATCTGTGAGAAGTTTGATAGCTATTTGAGCAATATCCTTGGGTTGCTTAAGTATTGCTTTTAAGTCCTTCGTATCATATTCACCTAATTTCCTCAAAGCAAATCCCTGAACTTTAGGATCGCTATCGTCAAGAGCAGCCATAATGCCGTTAATATGCCAGTCTTGTGGCTTAGGCTGAGATACTTTTTGAGCATTTACCCGGGTTAGGTTGGGTAGAAGAATAAGGCAAATAGTAAAAGTGAAAACTAGAAAAAGGGAAATTTTTCGTTTAATGCGGGTGAAGACAGACATGATTAGGGAATAAGGGGAAATTGATAGAATTAGGAAATTACAAATCTCACCTCAATCCTTATCCTTACCAAAAAAATATAGAGTAATAAGACAGGTAAAATCAGGGTGAGAAGTAAAGGCATTTCATCAAGCTGATAACTGCTACAAATAATTAATCAACTCGATCGCTATCAATTCCAGAAGTATTTTTATTAGCAGAAAAAGCTTTTTTGGGCATCCAACTTTATCGGTTTATATCACAGGCTTATTATTAATACCGATCGTGGGTTTTAAAATAGACATCTCCGGAAAAGAATGTAGAGACGTACTATGGTACGTCTCCTAAGAAACTTGTGCTCGAAAGCTTATAAAATTGTACTTTTTGATTTTGTCAGCGTAAGTTTCTTTTATGTTTTGTGGAGGGGAAAACCTAACCCCTCCTCAATCGCTCTACAAAGATTTTGGGTTATGCATATTCAATTTCCGGAGAGCTCTAATATAGCTTCTGTCAACTTCTTGTAAAAAAATATCATCGTTTCGTTTTATTGAGTTTAAAATAAACTAAAATAAAAGTATGTAGTATTAGTAGTATTTAATACTTTAAGGTTAGATTAATTACTAGTCAACCGAACTGAGTATCACAATATCAAAATACTTACAGAGTTAAGTGGTGGTGAGATCCTCTGTAAGTCTAGCGAAGCTTTATATATATTTATCGACATCTCACCGATGAAAAGAGATGAATGAAATATCTAAAGACCCAAATCTGAGTTCTGTAATTCAATCCTTGGGAACTTTGACAAATTTATACTTAAAAGCATCTTTAGCTGGAGCCAATACCCTCACAGGATGGTCATTGGATGATCGAGACCCCCAGATAATTGAAAAGCTAATGCCTTTTTTTAGCTGGCTATACAAATATTATTTCCGGGTGCAAACCGATGGGTGGGAACATATCCCAAAAACAGGAAAAGTACTATTGATTGGTTCTCATAATGGTGGATTAGCAATTCCTGACACCATGATGATGACCTATGATTGGTTTAGAAAATTTGGCACAGACCGCATAGCCTATGCCTTAATGGAACCAAAAATATGGCAATTCCTACCGTGTTTCGGTCGTTTAGCAACTCAAATAGGCACCATTCAAGCACATCCTAAAATGGCTAAAGCGGCACTGCGTCGGGGTGCTACTGTTTTAATCTATCCAGGAGGGGCTCAAGATGTATTTCGCCCCTACTCTATGCGAAACAAGATATATTTCTGTGGCAATAAAGGATTTATCAAACTAGCCTTAATGGAAGAAGTTCCAATTATCCCACTTATTTCTCATGGGGCTCATTCCACCTTATTTGTGATTGCAAATCTGTACCCTCAATTGAAGCAACTACATCAGTTGGGTATGCCATGGTTATGGGGAATAGATCCTGGTGTATTTCCAATTTACCTGGGTTTACCTTGGGGGATTGCTGTTGGTCCGTTGCCTAATATTCCTTTACCAATTAAATTGCACACTCGGGTATGTCCGGCTATTGTATTCGATAGATATGGTAAGAAAGCAGCTCGCGATCGAGAATATGTCTACCAGTGTTATAGGAAGGTTTATAATCTAATGCAACAGCAACTAGATCGATTAGTTCAAGAAGAAGAAGGTCTGGCTTGAACGCACCCCAACTAAACTAACGTTATAGTTGAGGATTCATCCGCTATGCAGCTTTTAGACTACGCAACGTTTCCAGAGTTACTGGCGTTCTCAGTGTGTCGTTGGAACTTTTGCCTACGAACACTCTAGAAAAGTTTTTATCACCCAAAATATAGCTGTACCAATACCTAGCACCTATGTTGTAACTGGCATTTAGATCTGCATTGTAATTCTTCCCATTACTGAAGCGACAAAGGGAATAATTAATCTTGCTCCTCTTAACTTTACCACTACCATCAAAGGCATAGGCGCTGGTATATTTCGGGTTAACAAAAACAACTTTACCACCCAATTCCATCCATCTATCTTGTGTCAACTCCACAATTTTTCTATGACACCAAAGATGGAATTTTTGTTTTTGTAAAGACTTTTTCCTTCCAGCTTTAGCTTTCCAGCCTGCTAAATTCTCAAATACAATTAATTTGATATTATGAGACTTGGCAAAACTAACAATACCTCGCACCACTTTGCGAGAAATCTCCAGGTTGATGTTAGCTGATTTACGATAAAGTCCTCTACAAAAACCTTTGATGAAGTCTGACTTTGTAATATCTCTAGTCTGCTTAGATTTTTTTGCAATCATCATCCGTCGTTGATTTCGTCGGTCTATGTCTCTAGCAGGATTAACAAAATTCCTAGCTTTTACAGTACCGTCTCTACCCACTATAGATGCTGTTGCAGCATTGTTTATACCCATATCAACACTGCAAACAAAGTCGGATTCTTCGAAAACAACTTTCTTTATCTGAACAGGCATAGAAAGTTGGCATTTATTTTTATTTACCACCAATGCAGGTGATTGTATCTTGTTCCCCTCAACTAAATGGCGATTTAAACCATGTTTTATGATCGGAATTTTAGTCAACCATATCCAATCAAATCCATTCCAAACTTTAATATCAACAGTTTTATAATTTAATCCATACCTTACCTGCTGACCTTTATACAATGCTGGGTAAGAATTACACATTGCTGTCAATTTTGGTGGTGAGGATTGGCGTTTTTTTCTAATGCCTGATTGCCATTCTTTGTACCTAGTATGAAAGCTAGATACTATACCGATAGCATCAGAAATAGCAGCACGTCTTAGGTAACTTGGAAACTTCCTAAAAGACGGGTATTTATCAATGATTTTTTGGAAATATAAATGCTTAGGATGAGGATTTTTAACAGTCCTGTGAATCATCCTCTCCACTGCATTAATCCGTTCTTTGGAAGTCAAACTATCAAGACTAATCCATTGAGCATTAACAATTAGAACTAAAGGTTTTAAAAACCTGCGATATTCCTCTATAGTTGCAATCATTTGCTGTTTTTGAATTGATGTCGCCACTAAATTCCAGACATCAGTCCTTACTACAGATTGCGTATTAGTTATTTTTTTACTCATCATGAATTAGTCCCGACCTTGACTAAATACATTTTAACTAATTAATATATAGATGGGGACTGCGCGGGCAATACTGTTCAAAGAATTTTCCTCCTAGAATCAAGCAATCTTATTGACTTTAATAATGTGCAGATAAAATGCGTCCCACTGTCTTTTGGACCACAGAATTATTCATCATAAAGGTATGCATGACAGGTAACTGAACTATTTGGTCTTGGTCGGATAGTCGAGTTTCACTGAGAGCAACAATACCGTCATTGAGTTCATTTCCAAACGGGCTCCAGGATCCTCTTGGTCCTGCCGTACCAGCTAAAATTGTGTAAGGAGATTCAATTCCTGGAAGTGATGTAAAGAAAGCCTGGTTAGTTAAGTTTAATCCGCACTGACCTGTCCACCATCTAAAAGGTGGTAGTCGCCAAGCATGGGGCGCGAGGCGTGGTAGTTGGTTTGGCGTACCTAACATGACAATATGTTTAGGTAATTCAATGGAACCTATACCCAGAGCCGCTCTTATTAATAATCCCCCGAGGGAATGGGCAACAATCCCATAAGACTCTTTACTAGCTATTTTTTGAATACGGATTCGAAGACGCTCAACGATAGACTCAAATGTTTCTGCAAAGGCGATGTAAGCAAACTGTTCGGTCGTACATCCAGTTTGTTGTAAGTACCATTCAAGACCAAGCAGTGATAAGGGTGTTCGACTAAGACCGTGAATTAGCAATACCTTCATTCTTCCAGCAGAAAATTCTTTCTTGTTTAAATACCCGGACAAAATTAATTTAACATTTTGTAAAATTAATTGAACATGATGCTAAATGTTAGACACTAACTCTAATCCCTAGTCGAACTGCTTCCCCAAAGGGAAAATCTTCTGTTTCAGCCCCTCCTGGAGTTACCACCCACAACACAGGTAATTCTGGTTTCCACTCTGGAAAAGTTCCATAACCATCAGTTAAGTAAACACAAACCGCTTGATTCTGACCATCCCAACTAACTGCTACTTTTTCAAAAAATGGGATAAACGACGTTCCACCACCCCCTTCAGGTTTGGGTATAGCTGCATGTGCTTGCAATTGATAGGGTCCATAAACATCAACATCAGCGTAGTAAAGCTCGCACTTGAGATGGGGATATGAATTAAGAATTCCTTTTAATTCAGCTAAAAATACCTGTAATATATCGCTATCAACGGAACCACTAGTATCTATGCATACATAAACATTAACTGATTCACCTTGCAAACTTTCTAAATATAAACCCCGTCCAATAAAGCGACGGTCGAACCCAGAAAAATCAGTAGGTGTTTGTACCATATAGCGCCAAAGATAAGTACGCCAATCAATTTGGGCGGTGCTCAAACTACCTAATTCTCGCTTGACTCCTGCGGGAACATCTCCTTTTTCTGTGGCTCGAATAACCGTTGCTGCTTGTTGTAAAGCATTTTGCCAGTTAGCCTCGATCGCAGCTTTTCTGGCTTGAGACATACTATCATTGTTGCTTTGTTCGCCTTCGTTGTCTCTTTTACCCGAACTATCCTGTGGCGGTCTGTCTAATAAATCAGGTTTACTTAAATCTGGAGAACTTCCCCGGTCTTTCGCCAAAATTTCGTAAATTTCTTCAACACTGAGATTTTCTAGATCGGGGTCGCGTAAAGTTTCAGCAGGTAATTCAAATATTCCCTGTTGGGCAATTATGCCATTGATGACAATATCAGCAGCAACATTCCATAGCTCGCGATCGCGCACCCCCCGGCGAGTTACATGGAGTAATGCTGCATGCAAAACCTCATGTAATAAAATTGCATCCTGCTGATTTGGGCTCAGGGACAGCAAGAAATCAGGATTAAAGTATATATCTTTACCATCAGTTGCTGCAGAATCAATCTCTTGAGAAGGAACAAACTGAGCAAACATCGCCAAAGTGGCAAAGAAAGGAGACTTCATCCGCAAACGTAGTAAAGAAGCGCTGATTGCTTTTTGGATTTCCATGGGGTGGGGATTGGGGGTTGGCGACTGGGGGAAAATGTGGGAAGTGTGGGAGGATGGGGAAGAGCAAATTATTCATTCTTACTCATTACTCACGCCTTATGTGAATTAGAAGCTGAAATAACCTAAATTCCTAGGAATAATCACAAACGTGATTTAAGCCGGTCCTTAAAACCCTTGATATTACAAGGCTGAATTTA
>JGI1201J43222_100281_pt1 | contig 13697 bp, 10 predicted proteins | sample MastesBC008_FD_43222 | JGI IMG/M metagenome (IMG submission 43222) | reverse complement strand
ATTACCAATTACCAATTACCAATTACCAATTACCAATTACTCACATCAAGTTGAACCCGGATTACAATTCCCGAATCCGAATATTACGGAATTGCACAACCTCAGTATGACATTGCAACCCAATGTAACCTTCGGAACGCTTTTTATTACCGTCGCTGGGAGCGTCAAAACCTAGAAGTTCGGCAAAAGTTCCGGAACTAACTAATAGATCGTTTAATTTGACCTCGATTTCATTACCTTGAACTCTAATTTCATAACTATTCCAACAGTTTGTTTTTCCTGAATTACGAGATTGAAAAACTTTTGCAGCCCAACGCTGAGCGGGGAAAATTTCGTAGACAGATCCTGTCTTGTGCAGGGGACTTCCGTAGATGTCGTTGGTAAAGTCGTATCCCTGTTCGTCAATTTGAACTTCAATGCTGGAATCATAAAAATCATTAGCATTTAATGTCTCCGGATCTGGCATCCGTAAGAAAATTCCCGAATTAGCTTCTATATCGAAAGCCCGCCAATCTAACTTGAGGATAAAATCCTGAAACTTTTGGCGTGTAAACCAGACTACACCCAAGGAAACATTATTATTACCAAGTCCTGCACCAAGTACGGGATAAGGTTGATTGGAAACATCAAAGAAGTTTTGACTTCCCAAACTTGTAATTTTCCAGCCGTCATTAAGGAAGTTTCCACTATACAAGGTTTGAAATCCTGGTTCATCTCCAACAAAATCAACAGACTGATAACGTTCGATAATTGAACCGGCAATTTTGCGGGATAGGGCTATGCCAGTTGGAACTGGATTGGCTGAACCTACGGTGGGGAAAATTGACTGATCCACGCAATAACAGTTGCTCACGTGGTGAAAACGACCATTGGCATCCGTAACAGACTTGGTATAATCTGTACCTATCCACAAAGTACCTGACTCATGATAAGTGGTACCAATACCGTCTGCACCTCCTCCACAGTATTCAATGGGTGCGTTTGGATCTTGAATCCCCGCACTTCCTGAGGGCTGATTTGTTAAAGCTTCAATAAAAGCAAACGCTGCTTGAGATTGGTTATTACGAACGGCTACATCGTCACTATTTTCTACTAAATTTACATAGGCTTTGGGAACTCGAAGTTGTTCTGTACCGTATACATCGTCCCCTGTTCCTCCAAAGGGATTGACACCTATCCAACTGACATTGGGATTACTACCAACGGGACTGGTGCGATCGCCAAAGGTTTCGCCCACGGTACGAATTCTGACTACAATGCGGTCGTTACCAATTCCTCGCTGTGCTTCCCGAATTGATTCCACATCTTCGATGTTCGGCACCATTTGGTAAAGAAATCTTTCTGGATCTTTACTGGCACCGGGAAAGACAGGAACATCCATATTAGGAGCAGCGTAAAATTGAAAGTGAAATTGTCCCACGCCTTGGTTTGTCTGTGTGGAACCAGTAATATGAAGGGCTGCCGTTTTGATGACGGTAGGATCTGGTTGGGGGAGATTAAGAGCATCCCGTCTGATGCGCCAAGTAAAATTATCGCGGACGTGAAACATTAAATTGCGCCCCATTAATTCTCCTGTTGGAGCTAATTGCTGTGGGCGAGGGAAAGAATTTAAAGCTAACCTGGTGGAATTAATGGTGTTTCCTGCAATGACTACCATTGCGCTTGGTTTGAGATCCAAACGTACTACGCGAGCTTTACTCTTATCCTGGGGGTTAGCCGGATCGATTAATGCCACTACAACTTGAGTTACGCGCCCATTAACAGTTTCCAGTTTTAAAACTTCTGCATAGGGAACCAAGAACAACTTGCGCTGTGCATCACTTCCACCACTAATTTCAGCATCTTCACGGATCGAGTCCAATAGTAAAGGAAGGCTGCTAAATTTATCAAGACTGAATAACCCAGATCCTGGAGTCTCTCCTTGAACTGCAATGGGTGGTGCTAATACAGCTTTGAGAGAATTAACTTTGTTGTCACTGACAACTTCTTCACTCTTAGTTTTTAAATTTTCATATAAAGGACCCCGAATAAAATCTTGAACTGGGTAAGCACCTATTTCGCGTTCAATATATTCATATCCATCCTGTTGATTATTTTGAAACAGATATTCTTTGACATCATCAGGCCAAAGCAAATCCCCATCTGTATCGACTTTGTCTAAATCTTCTTCTACGAGGCGCGGAGACCAGCCTCCCCAAAATAAAGACTTTCCACCAATACAGCGATGATGTTGTACAAAAGTGTTTTCGTTAGTTTGTCCTGGTTCAACTAAGTTTTCTAAGACTAAAGAGCCAATATTACCAATACGAGTTAAGTTTTGTACGTGCTCGGTAATTAAAAAAGGACCTGACTCCAAAACCAAAACTCGAGGAGCTTGATTTTGTTGATCCATCCGCCTGCCAAATTCAAATAGCTTTGCTGCTGTGTAGGCTCCATACATCCCCGAGCCAATAACAATTGCATCAAATTGTCCGCCTCCTTGAGCCCCAAGAATCTCTTCCCAAGTATTGCAAACAAAACGCGATACACCATCTAAAGAAAACGTTGTTCTTTGAACGTCAGGAACTGTCTGAATTGGTTCCCCGGAATCCTGTAATCGGTTCAAAACCATTGCAATACCTCACATATTAAACTTGTTATCGTAATCAAGTCGAAGCACAAATTCTTATTACGTTTAATTGATTAAGACTTATGCATTGATAAATTATTGTGTGAATGAAGAATTACCATTGCCCTATTCACAAAACATAAGTTCAGCACAAGCAATGTTTCCATCGCAAGAATTATGGAGTGCGTACGCTCACATTTCCGACAATAATTACGTTATGTCTGTCTTCTGCTAACTTTTTTGTTCGCAAGGTAGACCAAGCTCTGCCCGTAGAGCATCAAGCTATATATTTTTATTGATGCGAGCGAAATCAACTTATACAGTTTCACTTTCCAAAATTTTTGTTTCTCAGCGTTAGAAAAATTTTATTAATGCAGAAATTCAAATCAAAAATATTGAGTTCAACATTGCAAAATACGTAATTGCACTAGCAGTTTATTGGTATATAGTATTTAATTTATAATTCACAATATTTTTTATGAGTATCAAAATAAACTTTGAATAAATCTTTATGACTAGATGAGGAAACAACTTTTAGTCGAGAGAAAATAATTTCTTAGAATTATAAGTCTATTCTTGTTTTACTGTTTTGCTGAAAATCGACAAAGTTTAAAAAATTAGGCTTAGATTCCCTATGCAACTTGATTTCTAAAGTTAAAAACAATAAGATACGCACTTTGCTCTCACAATTATTGTATGGCGATACTTTAATATTTGACTTAGGTAAAGTGACTCAGTATACTCAGACACAACCTCGAATGTAATTTTACATAAACTATGTTGTAGATATTCTTGTAATTTTTAATTCAAGTATTTGTATTTTAAATATGTACTATTGTATACTGTGCCTTTCCCGCACAACATACTAAATATTATTCATTAATGTATTCAAATACAACTTCTTACCTCCAATTCAAAATCCAAAATCTATGAATCGTTTGGCTCTAGGGATGTTCGCGCAAGCCCTAGTAATATCATTTTCGTTAGTCACCTCTGTCTCATTCACATCCGCAGTTGCTTCCGAAAGCAGTAAAGAGTCAAATGAAATTCGGCAAGATGACTCTACGGTGCAAACAGAAATAGCGCTACCCAAAACTGAGACAGAACAACAAGAAAACCAAAAAATACGAAAAATTCGCAGTGCTCTAGCTAAAATCTCAAATAGGTCTAAAAAACAACAGTCAGAAATAATTTTAAGGACTATAAACATTCCCCAAAAAACTATATCGACAATCACTGTAGCCAATTCTCAGTTAGAGAAAGAAGCTGCAAAATCAGTAGAGTTAAATCCAGTATTTTCTATTGATATAAATAATCAGACTCAAACTGGATCAGAACCAACTTCAAATCGGCAAAACAGCACAACTTTAGCTCAAAACGTCGCAGACCCCAATATAGATCCAGATAACTCTGTTGAAGAATCCTTAGAAGAGATTGAAAATATAGAAAGACAATTACGCGATCTAGAAAAAGTCAAAATTAGATCGTACTATTCTTCTCCTAGTCTAAGTATTTATGTTCCTGTAGGGTATGGTAGCGATAATAATACAGGTTTTGTAGCTGCAAGTTATCAAGATAGAACCCGCCTTGGAAACAAAAATGATGCAGCTATTGGTTTTGGTGCAGGCTTTGGTAACTCTAGAAAGTCAGTAGGTGTTGTACTTTCATACACCCTTGCAAGTTTCGGTACTAATAGAGACTTTGGTACTGGTGGCTTTAATGTTAAGGTACATCGCCAATTTAAGGGAGGTTGGGCTGCTGCAGTTGGGATGAATGGCTTTTTAAATATTGGTGACGATAATGATTTTGAACATTCTCTCTATGGTGTAGCGACCAAAATATTCCGGATAAGGGATGATATCAATAAACCTTTCAGTCGTATTGCTGTAACTGCTGGTATCGGTAATGGAGAATTCCGAACAGAGGAAGCATTAGATAACGACGAGGATAATTTCAATGTTTTTGGTAATGTCGCAGTCCGGGTACATCCTCAAGCTAGCCTGATTACTGAGTGGACTGGTCGAGACTTGGGAGTAGGCGCTTCTATCGCACCCTTTAAACATTTTCCTTTCGTTATTACTCCTGCAATACGCGATATTACAGGTTCTGATCGCGACGCCAGATTTATTTTAAGTGCTGGCTTTGGATTTAAATTTTAGATCGAAATTGCAGAACTCCAAAGGTAGAGACATTCATGTTTATAAACAGATTAACTGGCGTTATTTTTGGCGCATTATTAGCGTTTAATGGGTTAGTTGCAAATCCCAAACCTACTAGTGCATCTGAAGATAGTGGGGGTAATGTAAGTCAATCTCCAATACCTCAAACGGCTAATACAGGTACTAGTTCCTTTATAAGTCCACAATCTGTAAACGATATACGAAGATTTATTAACAGCACAAGAAATAATCGCAATATTCAACGTCAACGCTTTAATAATCGTCGGCGCTTCAGTAACGATCCTTCAACTCCCCCAAGATGTAATTTACGTCGCTTTGCACTTGGTCCTGCTCCAAGCAATGAAAATGCATCTAGTCGCTCTTGTTCTGCTACTGCAGAAATACCTGTTAGCCCAGATTCTTCAGAGTTAAATGAACTCAATACCTTGCTGGAAAACTCCAGAGCTTTTTTAGAACGGGTAAATCAGGATATAGAAGGAACAAGATCTAGAGTTAACAATCGTCTCTGGTAGATTTTTACTTCGTTAACCAAAAATATTTAGTGTAGTGGGGAGTTGTTATGCGCCTAATATCTAAAATAAATCGCACTGATATACATATTTCGTTCGGAATCCTGGTCGCAGCTATTTTGAGTGCTTTGTCAGCATCACCGGTACAGGCTCAAGTTCCAAATCCATTAGAAGTTCCAAGACCAAACCAAGTTGAAACTCCAACCCCAAGTCAAAGCCAAGAAATTGCTAAAGAACTGTTTGGTAATGATGGGGTAATGTTTGCAGTTGACACTGTTGTAGAGTTTGGGTTTGTTCGATCTTATGGCGCTTATAAATCTACTTTTGGCGTTAGAAATGAAGAGACTGGAGAAGAAACCGATCTAATCATCGAGGCTAAACCCTCTGATAATCCACAAGACGTTAATTCTCCTTCTGACTTTAAAACAGAAAACCCTAATGATTTTTTGGGTACTCCAGGAAATACAGTACAAAAAGATACTGCAGAATTTAAATTTGAAGCTGGTAAAAGATACAGTTTTTATCTCAGGTCTGAATACCAAGGAAGAGTTGTAGGTACTTTGTATTCTACAGATGCTAACAATAGCAATGGCAAGCGACAAGTAAAATTTGACGGTGATATTTTTGCCTTGGCAAATGGTGGTAGTTTAATACGTTGGGATGATACAGGTTCTGCATTAGTGAGAAGCGACCAACAAGATACTGATTTTGATGATTTTATTATTCGGATTGGCGGTCATGAAAAGTGTGGATGCTAAATTAGCATTTATGCATTTATGCATTTGTAAGCTTGATAGTACTTAGTTAATTTAATTAGTGTCTTTGACATTTGAAAATATAAAACTTTGCTATTTTGTTTTTGTTTTTCATTCTATTGTTTCGAAACTTATTCTCTTGAAACTTGTTCTCTTGAAACTTATTCTCTCTAAATTTTATTCTGCTAAACTGTAGCTATTAAATTAAGTATTACTCCATCTCAGACTATATATTTTAAACTGAGAGTAATCTTACAATTGTCAGAGCAGAAAATAAAGATATTAAAAAATATCTAATTCGCCCATTATTCAGACTAATAGGGCGCTATTTATTTCCATTGAGATTTGATAATTTGAAAAAAATCCATTTCGAATATTTCTAAAAAAACCTTTTAATCCCCGATCCTGATTCTTCTGTTTCCTAATAAAACTCTATATTTCTTAATTTTTTTTTAATTTTTTGGGATGGGATCGATAAATTTGAATTCCTTGTCTTGGCGTACGATAAACCTTACTTGACCAGGAAAAACATTTTCTCAAAAATAACAGTAATGAAATAGAAGCATCGAAGTGTGATAGCGAGTTATAATTTTTTGCAGACGAACGTAACAAAAATTTATGACTAACCCCCTTGTAGAAGCTTTCTTCGTTGGTAGAGCTGTCGCCGAGGTATTGACCGAACGGATGGAAAATACTTTCACTGATACTTTAAGCGAACTAGGTAAATTTGAAGCTGAAGCCAAAGAGCATTTGCGCGCCTTTACAGAAGAAGTGATGGAAAAGGCAAATCGTGCTGCAGAAGCTGCTGGTACTGGTGAAGCAGCAACAGGTATGGGACAAACTTCAAGTTCTGAACCAGATGATTTGCAAGCTGTAATTGATGAATTACGAGCAGAAATTGCCCTGTTGCGCACAGAAATTCAAAGATATCGTAGTAATTCTGTCTAAAGCTAGTAGCAAAATTACTAAATAAAAAAAGAATAAAAATAAAATATTTTTGTCCCTAGGTAATAACTGAAGACAAAATAGCGGAAATAAGAGATTTTTGCTCATTAATTCCATTTAACAAGTTGGAAATCAATGTGTTTTTTGTTGCGGGTGAATCGGTGAGCAACCAACGGTACGTAAAACAAATGGATAAAAGTTATACGGGTAAGGCATATCGTTGGAATAGGGAAAACTACTCCAGTAGACGACGGTATTTGGATATTTGGTCATTTGTCTTGACTTTGATGTTCAGGTTGTGGCTGTACAACAGATCGTGGAGTTATTCTGGAGGACCCACCGAAGTCAAAAAAGCAGCAAGACGCAAGGCGCAAGCAATTTGGATTCGTAATACTCTGTTGGATCTGGGACCAACTTTTATTAAAATTGGCCAGTTATTTTCGACGCGTGCTGATATTTTCCCAAGCGAATATGTGGAAGAATTGTCCAAGCTACAGGATAAGGTACCAGCCTTTGCTTACGAGCAGGTAGAAAAAATAATCCAGCAAGAATTAGGTAAAAAAATTCCCCAACTGTTTGAAAGTTTTGAGCCCATACCTCTTGCTGCTGCGAGCTTAGGACAGGTTCACAAAGCGACACTACACTCGGGAGAGTCTGTAGTAGTTAAAGTACAGCGTCCTGGACTCAAAAAGTTATTTGAAATTGACTTACAAATTCTTAAAGGTATTGCTCGATATTTTCAAAGTCATCCTAAATGGGGGCGCGGACGAGATTGGATCGGTATTTATGAAGAATGTTGTCGCATTCTCTGGGAAGAAATAGATTACTTGAGCGAAGGACGTAATGCTGATACCTTCCGCAGAAACTTTCGTACTTATGAATGGGTTAAAGTACCTCGCGTTTATTGGCGCTATGCTTCGCCACGGGTACTAACTCTTGAATATTTACCGGGAATTAAAATTAGTCAGTATGAAGCTTTGGAAGCTGCTGGCTTAGATAGAAAGATTCTCGCTCGTCAGGGAGCACAAGCTTATTTGCATCAGTTGCTCAATAATGGGTTCTTCCATGCAGATCCACACCCAGGGAATATTGCCGTTAGCCCCAATGGTGCGTTAATATTCTACGACTTCGGTATGATGGGGCGGATTAAATCCAACATTCGCGAAGGTCTGATGGAGACTTTGTTTGGAGTAGCTTCTAAAGATGGCGATCGGGTTGTCAAATCTTTAATTGATTTGGGTGCTCTTGCTCCTGCAGAAGATATGGGACCAATCAGACGTTCCATTCAGTACATGCTTGATCACTTTATGGATAAGCCGTTTGAAAATCAATCGGTAACCGCTATCAGTGACGACCTGTATGAGATCGCTTACGGTCAACCTTTTAGATTTCCTGCTACTTTCACTTTTGTGATGCGAGCTTTCTCAACCCTGGAAGGAGTTGGTAAAGGGCTCGATCCTGAATTTAGTTTCATGGAAGTTGCCAAACCTTATGCAATGCAGCTTATGACAAATATGAATGGTTCTCAGACGAATACTTTATTAGACGAGATCGGTCGCCAAGCAGCACAAGTTAGTTCTACCGCACTGGGTTTACCCCGCCAACTTGAGGATACTTTAGACCGATTGGAGCGTGGAGATGTCCGGGTTCGTGTCCGTTCTATCGAAACTGAGCGTTTGTTACGACGTCAAACTAGTATCCAATTGGGTATGACCTATGCTGTAATAATCAGTGGTTTTACTCTATCTGCTTCAATTTTATTAGTTAAAGATTACATATGGTTAGCTCTACTTGCTGGATTAGTTGCAACCGCAGTATCATGGCTGCTAATTCGATTACTTCTGCGACTCGATCGTTACGACCGTATGTATTAATTTTCGTTTGTTAAAAATTTATGAAACTTAGCTTTACCGGTGCTAGCGACCCGGGACTTATTCGTTCTAATAACCAGGATTTTTACTATATAGACCCAAAGGGACGATTTTTTATCGTTGCTGATGGTATGGGTGGTCATGCTGGTGGAGAAGAAGCCAGTCGGATCGCAGCTGAAGAAATCAAATCTTTTCTCCTTGCTAATTGGGATTCGGAAAAATCTTCTCAATATTTATTGGAAGAAGCTTTAGGAAAAGCAAATCAAGCAATTCTACAAGATCAGGAGAAAAATCCAGAACGGGCTGATATGGGAACTACTATTGTGGTTGTCACTTTCCGTAATGGTGAGACTCCTTGGCGCGCTCATGTTGGTGATTCTCGACTTTATCGCTTCCGAGAGCAGATTTTGGAACAGATGACCCAAGATCATACCTGGGTTGCGCGAGCAATTCAATTTGGTGATATTACCCCCGACGAAGCCCGGATGCATCCGTTCCGTCATGTTTTATCCCAATGTCTGGGACGTGAAGATCTTCAGGAATTTGATGTCAAACCACTAGAAGTGCAATCTGGCGATCGCTTGCTTTTATGTAGCGATGGTTTAACAGAGGAACTGATGGATGAAAAAATTGCTAGTTTCCTGACGGAAACTCCTACACTCGATAAGGCTGCAGTGAATTTAATTCAAGCGGCAAAAGATCAAGGTGGTCACGACAACATTACTGTAATTCTTGTTTCCTTAGAAGATAAATCAGTTGTTCAAGCCCAAACAATCGAATCACATTGATATTGATGTATGTTGTAAGTTAAGGAGTTATGAGCCGCTAAAACTGAACGAGCATAAAAATATCGCGCTCTAAGAGGCGTTGTACATCAAGCAGCCTGACGCCTTTTGCTGCGCTGTCAGGCTTTATAGAAGTCAAGGTTCTGAAATATCCTTAACACCCTAAGTAATATGGGGAAAATATTGCTTTATCAAAATTAGTAAAGTGAATATAGTGCCTTTTATCTGCTAAAAAGTATTAGAAATTAAAAATTAATTAACGCAAATAATATTTAATACTTATTTACATACCCCGATATAAAAAATTTATCTAAATTCCTGTTTTAAAGGTTTTTCCGTGTTTATTGTAGATAAAACTAATTATTGCTAAGACTTTGTGGACATGTATATCGTCTTGTTTGCAAGCCTATTGTGTTTTTTTTATTTCTTTTGTAGTAGATATACTTAGCATTTTGTTCGCCCTGAGCATTTTTATCATTTACAACTTGATACATATACATTAAACCTCTGTAGGTTAGTACAGAGGTTATTTTTCTCAATTTTGTTGTTTTTAATCTTGCAGCTTATAAACTATGAAGCATATAATTCACGACTGACTAATGAATTAGAGGTTTTCTCAGAATTAAGCTTGGGTTGTAAATTACTTTGGAAAATGAAAACTATAACTAAAGAAGTAAAAGTCGTAATTTTTCACCTTTAGTTAGAAATTTTTATCTCCAAAGGTCGAATAAGTTCTACCCGTTTCACTAAGAATTATTCACTTTGAACGAAAACTATCTTGGTGAACTTGAATAAAGTATTTAGTAAGCCTTAGATTTCGGTTAATGCTTACTAGTATTCCCCCTTACTTAAGTACGGTTATCCTGTCAAACATTTGTTATCTTTGTTAACAAGACCCAAGTACAATGTAAGAAAACACTGTAAGACAAAAGACTATTTCTGTTTACCGACTTAAAGTTTGAGGTGAATCGCTGCCAATTAACTTTAACTAATTGATGGAGAAATTTACAATGAACCAACCAAATGAATTAACCTTAGAACAGCAATTCAATATACACTCTTTTGCGACTCAAGTAGAACACATGAGTCACGAACAAGCGAAAGACTTCTTAGTCAAACTTTACGAACAAATGGTCGTACGGGAGGCTACTTATAAAGAATTAATTAAGCACCAATGGGGTTTAGATTCTAATTCTTCTTGGATGTAAAGTTCCACTTGTTTGACAGAGTGGACGACCTCCCTCTCTTGCTCTGTTCTGGCTAGGGAAAGGAGCTGGGGTTGTCGGGGCGTCAACTTTAAGCATTGACTACCATATACCAATTTTAAGTTCGTTAATTTGACAAATTGCGATCGCTATCGAACCGTTGTAACTGTTAAACCAATTTGACTTTTAAACTGATAAAGTTTTCTAATCTTAACTTTTGTTAGCTTAAACTTCTGTGAATTCTAATCGTTGTGAATAAAAACTGTTTTGACTTCAAGCTGCTTTGACTTCAAACAACTATAAATTTTGAAATGTTTGTGAATCCCCAACAGTTATAACGGTCAAAATAAAGTTTAACTGAATGTACAGATAACAAGTATATTGACTAATTACTGGCAATTATTTATTTATACAATAAAAAATTAAAAGCCCAGAATTAAGAGTAAATTGCCAATTATGACTTTTCCTTACTTGAATACTAGGTTTATCGCTAAGTTTCTCAAAATCAAATAGCTTTAGTATTGCGAGTATACTCAGAAAATTACTCAATTAAATTTTATAGTCAAAACAAGCTCTACAGTAAATATTAACCGTAAAATTATTTCATTTTACTTTACAGTCAGGATTAAGCATACTCCCGTTTTCTAAACGGAAGATTTAGCAGAAGTCCAAAATAGAACTCTACAAGGATTACTTAAGAACCCTCTACTTACTCCACTAAGATTTAAGTTTAGTGTTGTAGCTACTTGTGGTGAAATTTATTTTTACTGTGTTACTTTATTTTTGTTATCCTTGATAATTTATATCCCGATATGGGGGCAGAAAATATATTTTTTTACAATACTTAATGTCTTTTGCACGTTAATCAATTTTTTGGACAAAAATACCTAATCCCTATATAACTTTCTTTTCTTTGCTTATTTCATCTGTGTATATCTAAGCCTGACTTTATATCGCTTCGTGTCAGTTTTTCCAGGATTTGAGGTTTCATTTTTTCATATTCATTGTGCAGTAATCTTTTGCTCAGTTGTGGATTTCCTTTTGAAGATAGAGAGTAACTGAGCTTTACCCATTCTTGTAACCGAAGAGTTTGAGCCGAAGCAATACTCGAATTAAGGATAAGATGTGCGGGTTGAGGAGCTTCTTTAGCAAACAATAGTATTTGATAGTAACCATTCTCCCCCAAAAGACGAGTAGTTTCTCGACCAAATTTAGTTTTAAGGTCGAGATAGCAATTTAACCATTTAGCACCGTGCTTTTGGTTATAAATGGCAGAAATCCATAGCAGCATCGGATGAGGTTCGGTTATGAAGATAAACTGATTGTAGCGACTACAAACGAAAAATTTGCGAATTTCTAAGATAGGTAACATTGCCCACAGCGCAGGTAATAGTTTGCTACTTACTCTAATTGCTTGGGGAAAAACAATATTAGCAATAGGTTTATTTGTAGGCCAAAAACAGCTACGAGCAATTTCATCTTTAGTTACGGATGGAGGAATATCTGAATCTGTTGAATGAGTTGGTTGTGTGAGTTCTGCCTTTAAGGTTGTTTTTTCTGGTGTATCATCCTCTGGAAGAAATTTTTGTTCTGAAGCAAAGTTTTGTAAGGAATGATTGGTTTTTTCTAATGTTTCCAGTTTTCCTAAGGTTTCAATAATTTCAGTAATATTTTGGGGGCGATCGCATGGAGATTTACCTAAACAATCCATTATTAAGGTTTCTAATGATGAAGGTAATGGGATTGTAGAGTTGATTTCTGTAAAGGAATGTGGTTTCTGTTCGCGATGAGCTTTATACCATGCTCCAAAAGAATGAGTTTTTGTTTGAATTGGCGTTCTACCGGTGAGCATTTCAAACATCATCACCCCCAAACTATAAATATCAGAACGGTTATCTAGTTCTTTTCCCTCCATTTGTTCTGGTGAAGAATAAGCTAAAGTTCCCAAATAATAGTTTGTATTTTCGGTGTTGGATTGAAGTAACTTGGCAATTCCAAAATCTAGTATTTTGACTAATTCTCCAAAACTCGGATCTTGAAGAATAAAAATATTACTAGGCTTAATGTCGCGGTGAATAATTGGGCAGACTACATCATCAATGGTGATACCATCATGGGCAGATCCCAAACCCAAACAGATTTGATGCGCTATATTCAAAAATCTTTTTAAACTGAGGGTTTCGTTGCGAATAACTTGGCTGAGGCTTTTACCCTTGAGATACTCCATCACATAAAATGGAACATCATTCTCATCCACCCCGTAGTCCATCACCCTGACAACATGGATACTTCTTTGTCCCAGTAATGCACAAGTTTTAGCTTCGCGCTCAAAGCGTTCTTTCATGCGCATTTGTTGGTTCTGCATTGAAAGTGCTAAGAATTTGACAGCAACCGGTACGCCTCCCAATAACATATCCTTAGCCCGATAAACTCGACCCATTGCTCCGGTACCGATTAACTTTTGAATTTGGTAACGTTTAGCAAGTAAGCGACCAATGTTGGGGTCTGACATAGAAAATTCGACTCCAATTTTTTAAAAAATATGACCTAAAAAAATATGACCCACAAAAATATGACCCAAAAAAATATGACATTCAAACCCATCTCAAAGACAGGTTTCTAGATTTTGACTAAGGATAGTTAGTTAACTTATTTCTCGGGAAATTTTTCGATAAACGTGACAAGTACTCGAGTTTTATTTATAACTTTCCAAATATCTTAAAATCATGTGTATATTTATTTTTCCCATTTTGAAGATATTTGATTAACTTGGGAAGTAGAAAAAATATAAAAATGTTTGTAGAGGTAAGGGGTCAGGGGTCAGGAGTCAGGAGTCAGA
>JGI1201J43222_100280_pt1 | contig 13937 bp, 9 predicted proteins | sample MastesBC008_FD_43222 | JGI IMG/M metagenome (IMG submission 43222) | reverse complement strand
TCTCGTCCTGATGCTGCTGGAGTTAGTCATTACGAACCAACAGCAAAGCAATATCATGCTGCCTATGAAATAGCTTTTGCAAATCAGCTAGAAAGGGAAAAGTTTTTTGCTTCTACTGAGTATAAGGTTGCCAGTAAAGATGCTGCTAAGTACATTAAACAAATGCAAGCATTTCCCGAAAGAACAGCTTATACCTTTGTCTATGATGGCAAAATGACCCTTGCTGGCGAACGCAGTTCTTCGGTAGCAGAATTAATTACGGGAATTGGCGCAGTAAATCAACTAAAGGAGGATATTCAATCTCTAATGCTAACTTCTAACCTTTACGCCTCAAAAAATAATGGTTTTTCTTCCCACAATCAAACCAAAAATCAGCCACAACCAATGAATAAACGAACCAATTATTACCAAGGTTTGTCTGCTGATTATTCTCGTCCTGGACTTGTAACTTCCTACGTAGCGAAAAAATTAATTGAGGATGCAGAAAGAATTGTGGCAATGAAAGAATCTAGATTGCCAGACATTAATCACAATTATACTCTCGAACAGATTGAAGCCGAAAATAGAGAATGGTGGCCCACTCACTGCGAAGCTTTAAGACAAGGACGGGGAGATATATTAACTGGTGAATATCGTGACGATCTAGTTTACTTTTGCCAAGATGGTCCTTATAGAGGCTTAGAACAACAAAAAGAAAGGGAACAACATTGGTGGGCATTAATTGCTCAACCGGGAGTTACCATGTGCTGGCCAATTGTAATGTTTTGGGGGGAACACACTTACTTTGAATGGAAGTGTGTAGATGATGAAACTAACGAAACTCTTGCAAAGGGAAATGTAACTTGGGTACGTCGGGGTCACCGAGGTGGTTGTTACCTGAAGACTGAACAACTTACATTTTATCGTGATGTCTTTGCTCCAAATGAATTATTAAAGCTAATTACCACCGCTTGAGATGAAAGAAGAGACCGCATATAAAAATGCCGTCCTGGATGATCGAGAGCTTCAAAAGAGTTTAAAACACATCAATCTCAGATTTGGTGATTTTGTAACTCGGGTAGCAGGTGAAGTTTGGGGTTTGCCATTAATTGACCAAAAAACGAAGGCTCTGATTACTATCGCTGTTGATGTTGTGAATCAGAGTTATCGGGGGTCTGGCAACCCATTTGCTGCCCATGTCAACATGGCTCTTGAGCAAGGAGCTAGTTGCGAAGAAATTGAAGAACTTTTATTATTCCTGTGTGTTTACGCAGGCTTTAATAAAGTCGCACCTAGCCTTGCTACCTTGAATCAAATTTTTGACAATTCCAACTATGTACCAAGGACAGCAGCAATGGTTGCAGAGAGTCGAACTACAAACAAAGCCGATTATTCAGCACGCGATCGCCAAGGTAAAGTCACTTTCTACGTACTTCTGTGGAAAAGACAAGGAATTACCTTAGAACTATTTGATAATTATTGGAAAGATGTACATGGTCCAGTTTGTGCAAGACTACCGGGTCAGCATCAATACTGGCAATTCCATGTTGCTCACAATCAAGGGGGATTTTGTCCCAATATTGAAGGTTTAAATTATTCCTTCAATCCAGAAGATAACTTTGATGGAATTGCAGAGTTAACCTTCGAGAGTGAAGCAGAACGTCAGACTTGGTTTGAAGCAGCCGGGATACTGATGGATGACGAACATAACATCTTCCGTAAAGCCATTGGTTATAACACTAGCCCAGGTAATTCCATTACCTATGTGGATGGTATTTCCGATGGAAAACCTAATGGCGAAACCGGGGTACTGAAATTCCATATCATGGTCAAAAAAGCCCATGGAATAAGTACTGAAGCTTTTCGTCGTTATCTGACTGAGAGTTTTGCTCCTCAAATCAGCAGTAGTGATTTTGTTCTAAAATTCCGACTGCACCTATTTGAAGAAGTAGATAACTCTCGTCCTGATGCTGCTGGAGTCAGTCATTACGAACCAGTTGAAAACCAATATCATGCTGCTTATGAAATAGCTTTTTTAAATCAGCTAGAAAGGGAAAAGTTTTTTAATTCTACTGAGTATAAAGCTGCGATTAAAGATGCAGCTAACTACATTCAACAAATTCAGGCATTTCCAGAGAGAAGTGCTTATACCTTTGTCTATGACAGCAAAATGACCCTTGCCGGTCAACGTAGCTCAAAGGTCGCATCTCTGATTGAAAATATTGGAGCTAGCAATCAATTAAAGGAGGACATAGTATCTTTGATGTCTAGCCAGGTCAATGAAAAAGCCAAAGGTTTAGGTCATTACCTTCAAGGAGTGCAACACTTCGGAATTACAGTCAATGACATGGCAAAAGCCATGGAATTTTATACCGAAGTTTTAGGTGGAAAACTGGCGATCGGTGGTGATGGATTCGTTGGAGAAGATTTGCACAATCTGCTCTTCCAAAAAGAAGATTTAGAATCTTGGGAAAGAGGTCGTAACCCTAAAGAACAAGGCGTACCTAACATTAGAGATGGTTCTGAAGATTCATTAGATGTTAGGTTTATTTCTTTTGGTAATACTTGTGTAGAATTAATCCATTTCCGGGATGCCCAACTAAGTGCTAATGCACCAAATATTTTTGGGAAAATTCCTTCTGGTATTGGTCATGTTAATGCTCCCCACATTTCTTTCTACGTAAAAGATGATGTGGATATTAATCTCTTCGCCAAAATGCTAGAAGATGAATGTCAACACCGAGGAATTAACAATGTTGTTGTTAACCGGATTATTCATCTCGATTCTCTAGAAGAGAGAAAAACTGCAGCTCTCAAATATGCCAAAACAGATTTCGTCAGCGATTTTGACGGCTGGGCTTTATTTTACTGTAAAGGTCCTAATGGCGAACAACTAGAATTTAATCAAGTCAGAAGAACAGCCAAAGAAAGATTTAGTGAAGCCCAGAGAGAATATAACTCAAGTAATGGGACAAATTATTGGTTTTACAACAATTCTGCACCCGAGTACACTAACGGAAATGGCAAAAATCGACTACATGGTAGTTACAGTGTAGCCGTAAATGCTCCAATCGAAAAAATTTGGCAAGTTTGGACTGAGCAAGCTTACTGCGAAAAATTTCCAATTTTAGAGCGCTATCATGATGGCGTTTTACGGGAAGTAAAAATGCCCGGAATGGAAATGAAGCAAAGGGTTACCATTGATAAACAAGCGGGAACCATGAGTATTGCTTTAGTAAATCATCCTCTGTTTACAGGTCAATTTATTAATCATGTTTATCAAAATCCTCGTGAACCGGGTTCCTCACCAATAGTAGGTTTCACTATTGATTTGCATCCAGTCAATGAAAACTCCCTAAAACATCAGGATGCAAAAGGGTTTATTGAAGCAGCTAAACCCGAAAAAATTCAAGAAGCTGTTTATCAGCTCAAACAACTTGTTGAAAATACAAATACTCAAGAGGAAAAACCAATGACACAATCTTTAACACGTCCTGGTTCTAAGTCTGATATCGTTAGACGGATGTTTGAAGCTGGGGAATCAATGAATGTAGAAAACTTTGTTAAGTTCTACACTGAAGATGCCCATTATCAATTCAGTAATTTCCCAGTAGCATACGGTCCCCAAGGAATTCGAGAATCTTCTGTTGATTTTCTGAACACAGTAGCAAAAGTCTACCACCACATAACCAATATCTGGGAACAGGGAAACACAGTTATCTGTGAGATGGAAGTTACTTATATCCGTCACGACGGTAAAGTTTTCCGACTACCCTGCTGCGATACTATTGTATTTAAAGGCGATAAAGTCCAAGAATTAAGAATTTACATGGACATCAGTCCAGTTTTTCAAACTGAGCAAGTTCAAGCCCCTGCTTCTAATAATTCTTCCGATAAGAGCGAATTCCTCCTACAAAGAATAGGCAAAATGTACGAGGCGCTACATGCAGAAAATTGGGATGAATTTATGAGCTTCTTCACTCCCAACTTGCTTTATAAAGTTGGCGCTCACGATCCAGTAATCGGACCACAAGCTTGTCGAGATTTCCTAATTCATATTTATAAGTCATTAAAATTAACAACTCATAATGCCAGAGGTACTTGGGTTGTAGATAATAACACAGTAATTTTGGAAATGGATGCTAACTATGTCAATAAAGTTGACAAGAGCTTTACCCAGGTTCCTTGTACGGATATCTATCGTTTTGAAGGGGATAAAATTTACGAATGGCGAGTTTATCCAGACCCTTCCAAATTGAATATTAACGTTTAATCTTTAATTTCTGCGTATCGCAATATGGTCGTAGAGACGACCCATTCCTCCCCTGGAGGAGCTTCAGAGGAGATTGGGTCGTCTTTATGAATTTTGATGACAAATGAATTCTTCATCTTCTATAGAATCCTACAAATAAGGAGTTAACAAACAATGGCAACTAAGTCAAAAGGTAAAATAGGCGTACTCATTGAAGAGCATTTTGATGGAACAGAATTTCGTCGCTTTAATGAGTATTTTCCCCAACAAGGTTATGAAGTAGAATACATTTCTCATTTATGGGGTAATAAAGAATTACATTTCGGTTCGAACCCCGAAAATGACAAGATAGAATATCACATTACAGTTGGTACAGAAGTAAATAATGTTAACCCTGCGGACTATAAAGGCATTATTTGCATTGGAGCTTATGCAATGGATCGCCTCAGATATCAGGTAAATGTGAAAAAGGGTGAGAAGAATCAAGCTCCTGCAGTAGTTTTTCTCCGTAAAGTTGCTGCAACACAACATGTCAAAATTGGTACTATTTGCCATAGTCTATGGCTTTTGTGTGCCGATACAGATTTGATTAAAGGGAAAAAAGTTACCTGCGCCCATAACATTATCTGTGATGTAGAAAATGCCGGAGCAGATGTTGTCTATGAGGGAGAGCAAACAGCTGAACTAGTTATCGATGGAAACTTAATTACCGGCAAACATCCCGGTATGGTAGAAGAATTTATGAAAGTTTTTGTCGAAGAAATTGAAAAAAGTAGTCATCGAAAACCAGATTTAGCAGCAACCGTTTGAACTAAACCATATCCAGTTTGAAAAGTTGAGTTTTTCCTCAGGGAAAACTACGTTTCTGGATGCGAACGAGGTTTAATTAATAATTCACAAAATAAGGATACATGATGACAGAGCGGGTAGATTTTTCCTTTTCCGATTTAATTGCCGGTTATGTTACCCATTACGATCCAGAGAGTGATGTTTTTGGGTTGAAAACATCTGACGGTAGAGAGTTCAAAGTCAAGCTGAGTCCTATGGCATATGCTAAAGTGATTCAGAATTTTGATGAGGGCTATCCCGATGCTACTGGAAATATGAGAGCTATGCTCGTCCCCGGGCGCTATTTGTTTGCCTATGGAGTATTTTATCCAGATAGTAGTACATTTGATGCTAAGCAGATTGTTTTCACCGGTCGTAAAAAAGACGATTATGTTTTTGAAAAGCAAAACTGGTGGGTACAGCAAATTAACTCCCTAGGTAAGTTTTATCTCAAAGCCCAATTTGGTGATGGGGACTATAATTATCGCAAATATCGCACTTCTTTAAGTCTAAGCGGTCAACAATCAGATACTAATTTCCGCCAAGAAACCGATACAATTTCTCGCCTCGTCTACGGTTTTGCTAGCGCCTTCATGATGACAGGTAATGATAGTTTCCTTAAAGCAGCGGAAAGAGGAACCGAATATCTGCGCGAACACATGCGGTTTGTGGATTTGGACGAAGGTATTGTCTATTGGTACCATGGCATCGATGTTCAGGGAGAGCGGGAACAAAAAATCTTTGCTTCCGAATTCGGTGATGATTATGATGCGATTCCTGCTTACGAGCAGATTTATGCTCTTGCAGGTCCAATTCAAACCTATCGCTGTACTGGCGATCCCCGAATTATGGATGATACTGAGAAAACAATCAAGCTGTTTAATGAGTTTTTCCTAGACAAAGGGGAACATGGCGGCTACTTTTCTCATATCGACCCCGTTATGCTCGATCCGTTGAGTGACACTTTAGGACGTAACAAAGGAACTAAAAACTGGAATTCTGTTGGTGACCACGCTCCTGCTTACCTAATTAATCTTTGGCTAGCTACAGGTAAGCAAGAATACGCTGACATGTTGGAGTATACCTTCGACACCATTGAAAAGCGTTTTCCTGACTATGACAACAGCCCCTTTGTTCAAGAAAGATTTTTCCAAGATTGGTCTCATGATACTACTTGGGGATGGCAGCAAAATCGGGCTGTAGTTGGTCACAACCTCAAAATTGCTTGGAATTTGATGCGGATGCATAGCCTCAAACCCAAGGATAACTATGTCAAACTAGCGAGAAAGATTGCAGATATAATGCCTGGGGTTGGCAGTGACCTACAACGCGGAGGCTGGTACGATGTAGTCGAACGTCTTCTTGCTCCTGGTGAGAAAACACATCGCTTTGTTTGGCACGATCGCAAAGCTTGGTGGCAGCAAGAACAGTCAATCTTAGCTTACTTAATTTTGGCGGGCATAGTTAAAGAGGACGAATATAAACGTTTATCTCGCGAAGCCTCTGCATTTTATAATGCTTGGTTCCTCGATCTGGAAGAAGGTGGGGTCTATTTTAACGTTCTTGCTAATGGTATTCCCTATTTGGCAGGAGGTAACGAAAGGGGTAAAGGCTCCCACTCTATGAGTGGTTACCATTCTTTCGAATTATGTTATTTAGCTGCTGTCTATACTAACTTATTAATAACCAGACAGCCGATGGACTTTTACTTTAAGCCGATTCCAGGTGGTTTCCCCGATAATATTCTCCGCGTTTCTCCTGATATATTACCTCCTGGAAGTATCAAAATTGCTAAATGTGAAATTGATGGCGAACCTTATAGTAACTTTAATGCTGAAGCATTGACAGTCACCTTACCCAAAACTGATGAGCGGGTGAAAGTTAAGGTTCAGATTGTCCCAGTCTAGTTTGTAGTTAGAAATTAAAAATTGAGGGGTGTAATCCGAATGGCACGCTCGTTAAAACTCATTCGCACGTAGCACGCGTGAACAAACCTTGAACTGATAAGGAGTTTGGAAGGTGTGGGAGGTAGATTTGTGCAACAAACTGTATTGATTAAACTCCCCCCTCTTCCCTTTCTACCCTTCTCTCCCCACACTTACCTTCTAGCAAGGGTTTGTGCTTTTATTAGTACCATTGGGGTACAATCCCCTCATTCAAGTTTCAATGGAAATTAGCAAGATAAAAATTAAGCAACATGGAAATTAATATTAAGACAATTAATGATGTCAAAATAGCAGCTATTAAAGGCGATATAGATGCCAGTACTGCACCATTGGTGAGTAAAGAGGTTTTACCTTTGGTTGAACCAGGAAAGAAAATGATTCTCGATATGACTGAAGTACCTTATATGTCCAGTGCTGGCTTACGAGTACTACTTTCTCTCTACCGACAAACAAGTACTAAAGAAGGAACATTGTTGCTAGTTGGTTTGAATGAAGAGGTTCAAGACACTATGTCTGTAACTGGATTTCTAGAGCACTTTCAAATTAACAATACTCTCGAAGAAGCACTAGCAGCAAAAGTCTAAAAGCATAAATCTAAAAGCATGAGACATGGGAGTATAAGGACTAATAGTAATGGAACGTATTGATGTTCATCCAACCCATACCTACAAAGGTTACAAATTACGCTGCGGCAAACCATCTCCTTTTGGTGCTAATTTAGTACCTGGAGGCGTTAATTTCTCAATTTTTTCCAGTTACGCCACATCTTGTACTTTAGTTCTGTTTGAGAAGCATGCTAAAGAGCCACTGGTAGAAATTCCTTTTCCTGAAGAGTTTACCATTGGTAATGTCTACTGCATGACCGTATTTGACCTGGATTACGAAAATCTAGAATACGGCTATCGCATGGATGGACCAAATAACTTTCAGGAAGGTCATTGGTTTGATAAGAGCAAAATTCTCATGGATCCTTATGCCAAAGTGATTGGCGGTAGGGACGTTTGGGGAGTTACCCCTGATTGGAATGATATCTATCATCATCGGGGCAAAATTGTTTTTGATGATTTTGACTGGGAAAATGACCGTCCTTTGGAAATCCCACCGGAAGACCAAATCATCTATGAAATGCATGTTAGGAGCTTTACCCGTCATCCTTCTTCTGGAATTAAGGAAAAGCATCAAGGAACATTCGCAGGTATCCGAGACAAAATTCCTTACCTGAAAGAATTAGGTGTCAATGCTGTAGAATTGATGCCGATTTATGAATTTGATGAGTTTGAGAATAGCCGTCCCAATCCCCAAACAGGGGAAATGCTGTTAAACTACTGGGGTTATAGTACCGTTGGGTTTTTTGCTCCCAAAGCTGGTTATGCAGCTACAGGCAAATTTGGGATGCAGGTTGATGAGTTGAAAACCCTGATTAAGGAACTACATAAGAATGGTATTGAAGTCATTCTAGATGTAGTTTTCAACCATACAGCCGAAGGTAACGAACGCGGTCCAACAATTTCTTTCCGGGGAATTGATAATAAAACCTACTATATGCTGACTCCGGAGGGATATTACTATAACTTTAGCGGTACTGGTAATACTCTCAACTGCAACAATCCAGTTGTGCGAGGAATAGTGCTTGATTGTTTGCGCTACTGGGCTGCAGAATATCATATTGATGGATTTAGATTTGACTTAGCAGCTATTTTAGGACGCGATCCTTGGGGTGCACCTTTAGCAAATCCACCCTTACTCGAATCTTTGGCTTTTGACCCAATTCTGGCTAAATGTAAATTAATTGCTGAAGCTTGGGATGCAGGTGGCTTATATCAAGTTGGCTCTTTCCCTGCTTATGGACGCTGGGCGGAATGGAATGGTAAGTACCGGGATGGAATTCGTAAGTTTTTAAAGGGAGATGGTAACGTTGGAGATGTAGCTCAACGCCTTCAAGGTTCTCCCGATCTATATGCGTGGTCTGGTAGAGCACCTGCAACATCAATCAACTTTATCACGGCGCATGATGGTTTTACCCTGATGGATATGGTTTCCTATGACGGAAAACATAATGAGGCTAATGGGGAAAACAATAACGATGGTACCAATGACAATGACAGTTGGAACTGTGGTTGGGAAGGTCCAACGGATGACTTTGGTATTAACACCTTACGCCGTCGGCAAATCAAAAATGCAGTGGCAATTCTAATGGTTAGCCAGGGAGTACCGATGATTCTCATGGGTGATGAGATCGGTCGGACTAAATATGGCAATAATAATACCTATTGTCATGACAATGAATTAAACTGGTTAGATTGGAACCTGCTAGAAAAAAATGCAGATTTATTCAAGTTCTTTAAACACTGTATTGCCTTTCGTAAAGCACATCCAGTACTAAGAAACCAATGGCATTTCCGTAACTGTGACTATATGGGTAGTGGCTATGCAGATATTACATGGCATGGTACCCAGGCTTGGGATGCAGACTGGTCAGATTCGAGTCTTACTCTAGCTTTTATGCTGTGTGGGAAACACGCCAAGCAAGGAACTGCTGAAGATAGCTACATCTATGTAGCAATGAATATGCATTGGGAAGCCCATTGGTTTGGACTTCCTGGGTTACACCCAGGTATGAAATGGCGTGTCTTTGCTAATACTGGAGCAACTTCACCCCACGATAGTTGGGAACCTGGTAAAGAACCGGTATTGGAAAATCAATCGGGGTTGCTGCTCGGTGATCGCTCTGTAGTAATCTTGGTCGGTAAGTAGATGTAGTGAATAAGTATAAGGTGTTGCTTTAACCTTTCTATTTTCAACTACTTTTATATTTCCAAAAGTTGGTTTATTTCGTTAATTATGACGGGTTTATTTATCGTCAAAACCCCGTAGAGACGTACCATGGTACGTCTCTACAAGACCTCATAGTTAATGTGACAGACTAATAGTTTCAAGTAATTCAATTACTAATAGGATAGTTATGACTTTCGATGCATTTTTAGAAACAAATAATAACGTTGCAAAAATTACCATGCAGGGAGAGTTGGATGCAAGCACTGCACCACAGTTAAAAGCAAAATTAGAGGAAGCTGCTGCTCAAGAGCCAAAACGCTTGGTTCTAATAATGGAAGGTTTAGAATATATGGCGAGTGCTGGGTTGCGGATGCTGATATTTGCTAAACAAAAAATGGGTACTGGTGTTGATATTTATATGGTTGGTACTCAAGAAATGGTATTAGATACCATTAAAAAAACTGGCTTTGACAAAAGTGTATTTTTGTTAGACCAATACGATGAAGAGCAACTAGAAGCTGTGTAGCTTGAAGCTATTCATATTTACTTGTAGCGCTCGTAATTAGGTTAGGAAATTTATGAATTCTAAAACCTAAAGTAGTAAATTTTTGGTCGTCCTACGGACATACTAATGACTTGTAGGTAGCGCTATATTTCCAGCACAGCGGAAAATAATATTGGGCTGAGTAGAGGTTGTATTACTTCCTCAGCCATAAAAAAGTTGTATAGCATATCTGTGCAGAGATTTGACGGAAAAATAACAATTGGAAACCAGGAATTAGATTTATAAAGCTTTTATGGAAAAATTAAGTGTATCCGGAAAAATAGACTCTTTACAAGAGATTGTAAGCTATGTAATTGAAGCAGCAAAATCTGCAGGCTTGGATAAAAAATCTACTTACAAACTACGTTTAGCTGTAGATGAAATTGCTACTAATATCATTACTCATGGTTATGAAGAAGCTAATTTATCAGGCAACATAGATATATTTGCTGATATTAATGATTCCAATTTAACTCTTTCCTTGGAGGATACTGGAGCTAGATATGACCCATATGGACAGATCGGTGTTGAAGAAAAAGATTTGAACAAACCTTTAGAAGAACGTTCTATGGGTGGTTTGGGAGTATACTTAGCAATTCAAGGTGTCGATAAATATTTTTATGAGCGAGTGGGAGAAGTAAATAGAAATATTTTTGTTGTAAATTCCAATAAATAGATAAGTAGTTGGGAAAAGTAATTTAAGCTTAAGCAGAGAACAGGGAATAAGCAATTCTTATTACTAGAAAAAGTATGAAGGAACAGATGATAAGTATTCTTTTAAGAATAAATTAAATTAACTAAAATAAACTACATTAACAGTTCAAAATACTGTCTGAAGGGGAATATGGGTGTTCTAAATCAATCAGAAACAGTCGATGACGCAGCATTAGAATTATTACGTCAAGAAATAGCAGAACTCAAAAATGAAGCTGCTGCTTTCAAAGCACAAAGTAAACTGCTAGCGAATTTAGTATCTATTGCGGGTTCTTCTACTGAAGGGGAAGTATTAAAAACTGCATTGCAAAGTACATTAGATCTTGCCACAGAACAAACTGCTTCAGAAAAAGGTAGTTTATTTTTACTTAGCCCTGCGGGAAAGGTGACTGATGCAATTTTGTCACGCACGGAAGTGACACCAGAAAAGCGAAAAAATCTAATTGGTAATGTATTAGACAAGGGTTTAGCTGGTTGGGTAATTCGCAATCGCCAAGTTGGATTAATTATAGATACTGAAAATGATGAGCGCTGGTTAACTTTACCCAATCAGCCTTATATTGTGCGTTCTGCTCTAAGTGTTCCAATTCTTAGTGGTGGAGAATTATTAGGTATTATTAACCTGTTACATTCAGAACCAAAGCATTTTACTGAAGAAACAGCTCATCTAATGCAGCTAACTGCTAATCAGATGGCTTTAGTATTAGAAAATGCTCGCCTTTACTCTAAACTTGATCAATATTCTAAAGCACTCGATGCCGAGCTAGAAAAAGGACGACAAATTCAGATTGATTTTCTCCCCTACGAACTCGTTCAAAAACCCAATCTAGAAGTTGCAGCTTGCTTTCACCCAGCTCGTCAGGTGGCTGGAGATTTCTATGATACCTTCGAAATAAATAGTAATCATCTAGGGTTAGTAATTGCTGATGTATGCGATAAAGGTGTGGGTGCAGCTTTATTTATGGCATTAAAACGTAGCTTAATACGTATATTTTCATCCCAAAATCAATTACAAGAAATTTCAGCTAGTATTCTAGTAGAGAATATACCAGTTGAGGGTGAATGGATTGGTGCAAAATTTGCAAATTTGTTTCACTATAAAGCTTTACAAGCTGTTTCTCAAACTAATGAATACGTAGCTAAGAATCATTGGCAAATGAGTATGTTTGCGACAATGTTTTTTGGAGTATTAGAGTCGGAAACTGGCATACTTACTTATATTAATGGCGGACACGAACCACTCTTCATTGTTAATTGTTCTGGTATTAAGCATACTTTGAAATCTACGGGTCCAGCAGTTGGTATGATGCCGGGTATGGAATTTAATATTGGACAAATTCAGCTGGAATCTGGGGACATTTTAATTGGCTATACGGATGGGGTGACTGAAGGGAAAAATCCTGATGGTCAGTTATTTACAGATAAGCGATTACAAATACTTTTAGAGGAACCATCATCTTCTGCTTCCCAGTTGCTCGGTCGCGTTAAAACTAATTTATTCAATTTTATTGATGATGCACCACAATTTGATGATATTACGATGTTAGCAGTGCGATGGGAACCAATGAAGTAATAAGTAAGTAAAGATAAAACTTTTTTAGAAAAAGTTATCTAAGCTTCTTATTACTCCATCAAATCTACAAACTAAACATTTAATCCAAGTAAATCTAACTCAAAAATTATGACTTTAACACTGAAAGTACCTAATATGGCTTGTTCTGCTTGTGTGAACGCTATCAAATTCGCGATTCAATCAGTTGATTCAACTGCGATTGTTGAAGCTGACACCAAAACAAAGATAATTGATATTCAAACTCAAAAACCAGAAGACAAAATAAAACAGGTTCTAGCTGATGCTGGTTATCCAATTTTTTAATGTAAAGCCAGAAATTTTACGATCCGACTGCGTCGGGAGATAGAACGAAGAGGGAAGATAATTAGATTTTATTGTTTGATTCATATTTTTCTTCCTTTATTTAATCTTTTAACTAAATAGCTAAATATTAAATATGGATACTCTTACGCTAAAACTAAGGGGAATGGGTTGCGCTTCCTGTGCTGGCAGTATAGAACAAGCTATTAGTTCGGTTCCAGGGGTAGGTGAATGTAATATTAATTTTGGTATTGAACAAGCAACCGTTAAATATAATCCCCAAAAAACTGATATTCAGCAAATTCAAGATGCTGTAGATGCTGCTGGATACAAGGCTTATCCTCTGCAAAAACAAGAGGTGATTGCAGGAGAAAATGATGAAGAAAAAGCAGTTCGTAAAGCAAACGAGCAGGATCTAATTCGTAAACTGATTGTCGGAGGTGCGATCGGTATCATCTTAATCGTTGGTTCCTTACCGATGATGACTGGTTTGGAATTTTCCTTTATTCCCCCATGGTTGCATAATCCCTGGTTGCAATTAATATTAACAATCCCGATCCAGTTTTGGTGTGGTTATGGATTTTATGTTGGTGCTGTGAAGGCTTTAAAGCGTCAGATGGCGACCATGGATACTTTAATTGCTTTGGGTACGAGTGCAGCGTTTTTTTATTCCCTGTTTGTAACTGTATTTCCTGACTTTTTTATCAATCAGGGTTTAAATGCACAGATATATTACGAAACATCAGCGGTTGTCATCACCTTAATTCTNTTGGGAAGATTATTTGAGCATCGTGCGAAAAGAAAAACTAGTGAAGCAATTCGGAAATTAATTGGTTTACAACCTAGAAATGCTCGTGTGATTAGCAATGGGAAGGAAATAGATATTCCCATCCAAGAAGTCCAACTTGATGATATTGTTCTTGTTCGTCCAGGTGAAAAAATCCCGGTCGATGGAGAAGTGATAGAAGGTACTTCCACCATAGATGAAGCAATGGTGACCGGAGAAAGCGTACCTGTCAAGAAACA
>JGI1201J43222_100278_pt1 | contig 14063 bp, 8 predicted proteins | sample MastesBC008_FD_43222 | JGI IMG/M metagenome (IMG submission 43222) | reverse complement strand
ATTTCGCAGCAAGAGCACTACCAAAGTTAGAAAAACAAGGTTTATCGGTCACTGTGCAAATTCTGAATGCAGTGCATTATTATCCTTCAGAAATTAATCGATTGAGATTTTTAGCCCATTTTATCGGTGGTGGAGAGCAAGATGTAGAAACTCTAATGAAATGGATTGGTAAACCCAAAGTTAAAACTACACCAAATGATTTAACTGTTGCTCAAGGCAGGAAAATCATGAAATTATTTGAACGAAGTTGGAAACTGTGTGATTCCCTACCAGACTTACAACGGGAATTAGCACGACAGATTGCTAGGGTTTCCAAAAAAGTTTCTTGGGAAGCATGGGACATCAATTTACTTCAACGTCACCATAAAAACCTTAAAGATGGCAGATCTCACTATGCTGACACTGTGCATAGTGTTATTAATGATCTGGAATTTTGGAAATGGTTTTTTATTGCCAGAAATATTATCCTGATTCACCTTGCGATTTGGCTTACCCTGATTCTTCTTTACCCCAAATTTACTCCAGTTCTTGCACCTTTGTTATGGAATCCTTGGCTGAGACGAATTCTTGGTTTTGGTTATATTGGCTTACTGCTAACTTTGGTTCCCTGGTTCCGTGAAAGATTGTTACAACCATTTAAACCTTTGCTGTTAGCAGATGCACGATTAGATAATTTCGTTGAGCAAGGTTATTTTGGAGAATCTTATGTGAAGGTTCCACCGGGTAGTGTTCAAATTTTAAATTCAAGTCGGGATTTACGCAGGAATAAGAGATTTAGAGTTATTGGGAGCATGGGAAGTAATCACAGGGTCGAAATCTTAGGGGGATTGCTTTACTACGCTGGCGCTCCGTTCGCAATGACGAGTAGGTTTTTGAATCGCAAGGTCCATATGCTAAGGGGATTGCTTCACTACACTGGCGCTCCACTAGCCCGCAGCAAGCTGAACGCAATGACAGTAAATAACTATTCCCCAAAATATATTACGTCAAAAGTTCAACCAATTACTCAAGCAATCCCAAGTCTTCAAGGACAAATTGTCTTAGAAGGTGAATCTGGCTTGGGTAAATCAATGTTTCTGCGCCATTTAGCGAATAATTCCCAGCGTATTCTTGTTTATCTCCCCGCTCAAAAGTGTGATAAAGGGGTAATCAAGGCAATTTCTGCCAAATTAAAAGAACAAGTAAATGATTTCAAGTTCCTAAAAAACCTGATTTACAATGGAGCCTTAGATATCTGCATCGACGGACTCAACGAAGTTACAGCAGACACTCGAGCAAAAATTTCCCAGTTTGCAGAAAGCTATTTCCGGGGCAATATAATTATGACAACCCAGCCCCTAGACTGGATACCGCCTTCCACTGCGAAGAAATACGAATTGCAGCCTTTAGAACGCGAACAGATTGAGCAATTTTTGCTGTTGCGTGGTGAGACGATTGGGGATTGGAGACTGGGGACTGGAGAAGACAAAGGAGTTAACGCATCATTTACACAATATGACCAAGCTTGTTCAAACTATCTTGCGGAAGCTTTCAACGAACAACAATCCCCAGAAGATTTAGCAGCAACCAAGCGAATTCTTTCTAACCCAATGGATTTAACTTTGGTTGCCCTGATGCTATCACAAGGACAGCAACCAAATTTATTCCGCCTGCAAGAACAACAATATCAACTGATGGCGGCTGAATATCAGCGAGAATATCAGCGGGAATTTCCTTTAAAAAGGTTTTCTGAAGCTGTTTATCAAATGCGATTGTATGACGAAACCATTATACCCAGCAAGGAATTTGGTTCGGAATTAGTATGCTTGGGAAATGAAAAATATAAGATGGTTATCAGTCGTCAGTGGGAGAGTGACAAAGGGGAACCAGAGAAAACCTGGTATTTTCGCCACGATAAAATTATGGAATTCTTCTTGGTACAAAACTTTCGCGGTGCAGATAAAGCAGTTCAAGAACGGATTCAAAAACACATTAGTGACCCTAGGTTTCGCGGCGTTTATTTATTATTAGCTAATTTACTTCCTTTAGATTATGCAGTTGAACTGCGAGAAAGAATTATCGATTATGCTGCTAACAGCAAAGACCATACATTAAGCGATAAGTTTGTTCAGTTATTACAGTTGCGCTTACCCCTAAAATGGACGCAAGGTGCAAAAGTAAAGTCATTATTACAACAACACGAACAAAAAACCCAGTATTTAGATTTAGTAGCAAAATTTTTAGAACAGGTCGATGCGACGGTCAAACGGGAGCAAAAACTATACCTGACCATTGAAAATATCGAAAGCAGTTTGAGGAATTATGCGCCTTTCCCGGTTGCGATCGCGATCGATACCCCAACAGATGAAGATATTAGTCATTTGGTAAAACTTTCCCAACAATTGAAAGCAGAATCGACAGCAGAAACAGAAATAACAACAGAGCGATCGCCCAAAGCTGGCTTACTAATCTACAAAATTCCTCCAGATCCTGCAGCCAGAATGGAAATTGCTAAGGTGCGGTTGCGGGATAATTTTCTCTTAATTCCCATTCCCATCACATCAGTGGAAAAAGCCTTAAGCGATAAAGACAATTGTATTGGCTTGCTGGATGAGTATATTGATCGATATCTCCAACATGCTGACTTCTTTGATGATCGCAATGCCATTACTGACACATTATCATTTTTCGGTCGTACAGAAATCTTACAACGCTTAGGAGAAGAACTACTAAGACATCAAGCATTAGGGCTTTTTGGATTGCGTAAATCAGGTAAAACCTCAGTTTTGATCCAATTGGGTTTTATGTTGCGGGAATATCCAATCATACATATTGATTTGCAAAGCTATGGCGGTTCTCGTTACGCTGTGGATTTATTTAACAAGATTATTGATGGTTTATCTAGCTTAGAAAGTGAAACTCCCTTTCCCCAATTTGCACCATTTCCTCGAGAGCAACCTGCTGCTGAGTTAACAACTGAATTTATTCAACGGGTGAATGAATATGTCAGTGTGATCCAAAACCAAACAAAATATCACAACCAAAAGAAATATAAACTACCCATCCCGTGCTTTTTAGACGAAGTAGAAAGAATTATTCCCACACCAGAACATGATCGCGAAAAAGCTGAAGAATTCAATGCTTTTTTTGGAGCGTTGCGAGTATTATGTCAAGAAAAGAAAATTTCATTACTGGTTGCTGACGTACATCCCGATTGCAATCGGATTAATTCCTGGACGCAAGCAGGAGTTGCAACAAACCCAGTTTTTAGCTTCTTCAAAGAAATATTTTTACCACCTTTCTCAGAGGAAGAAACCCAAGAGATGTTGGTAAATCTTGGTAAATTAATGGGTTTAGAGTTTGATGCAGCTACACCCCAACAAATCCATTACCAAAGTGGCGGACATCCCTTCGTTTCTCGTCAAATTGCCCGTTTTCTCACAAATAAAATTAAAGATCAATACAGTTCAGTTAAGAATTCTTTTGAAACAAATAACGCTGTAGAGACGTTGCATGCAACGTCTCTACCAAGAAATTCAGGTTTATCTGAACCATATTTGATTAAAAATAAGCAGGACTTACCTCATCAAAACAATAACATGCTCATTGAGTGGGGAATGGTAGAAAAATATTTAAAGAAAACCTTAACCCAAAGAGGTCAGTTAAAAAATTATCTAGAAAAAAGTATTTGGGAAGATTTAGAGAAACGCAACTTTCAAGTTGCTATTGCTGTGCTGCAATGCATCGCCTGTAACGAAGATTCACATCGGAAAATAACACAAACAGCCTTATTTAACCAACTAAAAAGCCAATTTACAACCAACCGGTTATTAAATGCTTGCAATTGGCTGATAAGTGTTGGATTGTTATATGAGGAGGAAGTTGAAGAACTAAAAGTGGAAGATTCAGAAATTCAAACCCAAGAAGCTCAAAGTAACGAACTTTACCATATCCGAATTCCTCTCTTATCAAGGTGGATCTACATGCAGATGACAGAAGAGGAAATTGAGCAATGTACGATTCCGTAGGAGAACGTCCTTTTGACAATTACCGCACCCCCATAACAGAACCCTCCTACTTCTTTGGACGTAGTGAATTAATTCATACCATGCTCAAATTCCCCTTTCAGGTGCGGATACTCTTAGGTGGAAGACGTTTGGGTAAAACCAGCGCCTTACGTGCTGTCGAATGGAACTTGCTCGATCCTAATAATAATCCCGATCGCAATCCCAATTCTAAATATTTTCGTCGTGCTTTCCCGGTATTAATCGATCTCAAGCTAGAACAACCTAAAGACTTAGATAATCTACGTTATATCCTGATCGCCAGACTCCGAGAAGCAATGGAACGCTGGCGAGAAATTCCTGTAACATACATTAACCAAATGTACCCCGAGTTTCTCAATCAAGTTAAGGGTGCTGAAGTTACTTTGAATTTCCTCTCAAGTTTAGGTATTAATTGTAACAGTAATAATTCCGATACCGAAAAACGGTTAAACAACGATAACTTTCGACTCGCTTTCTTAAAAACAAAAGAAGAACTACGAAAACAAAAAGAATTAAACTTTCAAGGCGTCTGCTTCCTGATTGATGGTGCTGAATTCATTGTCCGTCAAACTTGGGCTACTGATGCTTGGTCTTATCTACGGGGTTTGAAAGATACCGACATCGCCATCAAATCAGCTTTAGGTTTGTTACTTTCCGGTTACCGAGACTTAAAAGAATATCAGCAACGCGTCGGTTCGCCATTATTGAATATAGCAGAAATTGAATGGTTAACCACATTAAGTGAAGAAGATACCAGAAAATTGGTATGTGACCGCATTTCGCACATGTTGCAGACTTATGACACCGAAAAAGAAAAAATTTTTTTGAGTGAAGACGCGATCGCACAAATTATCGAATGGTCTGGATGTCATCCCTACTTGATCCAACAATTGCTCAACATGATTTTTGACTCCAACCAGCAATTTGAGCTTGAGCAGCAATGCTTAGATACTCATCTCATCAACAAATTATTACAGCATCACGATAAAGATTTCTCTTCCTGGTGGAACACCGAACACCTCTCTGGTTGCTTTAGTGAAGACGAACGCAAAATTTACTGTACCTTAATCGAACAACGCCAAGCGACCCCCAAGGATTTAGCAAAAAATACAAGTTTCAGCCGATTTAAAGTATCAGAAGCATTAGAAGTAATGGCTGGTACCGGTGTAATTCACCTACTAGATGATGAATCTTACATATTAGGTTCTCGTCTATTTCAAGAATGGGTAAAAGATTTAACTTCTAATACTTTAAGTCCTAATACATCTGAGTCAGACTCTGAAAAGCAATCGCAACAAGTTTTATTAGATAAACAATTATGTAAACAAAATCAAATTCAAAATCAAACTCAAATTAATTACCAGGATTTTCAAATCATAGTTGATAAAAATCATTATATTCGTGCTTCCTCAGAACAAGGGGAAGTTAAAAACCAATTATTATTAGATATCAATAAAATAAAACTGACATTAAAACTAGTCGAACTCAATCAGACAGATACAGAACTGCTCAAAGCACTAGGTCACGAGCTTTACCAAGCACTCTTTCCCGATAAAATTAACGCTCGATTCCACGCTACATTAGCAAGCGCACAAACAAAAAAAGAAAGCGTCCGCTTACGTCTAATATTTGAATCGCCCGAATTAGCTTCTCTACCTTGGGAATTCCTCTACGACGAAGATACCAACACTTTTTTAGGAAACAACACCGAAACCGTTCTTTCTCGTTATATCGATCTTCCCTTAAGAAAAAGCGATCTAAAAGCCGTTAGTTTACCTCTGAAAGTCCTATTAGTCATTTCCACCCCCACTGACTTAGCCACATTAGACGTTGCTGGAGAAGAAAAACTAATTCAAGAAGCCTTAAAAACACACATAGAAACAAAAAACATTGAGTTAGATATCTTACAAACAGCAACGAGACGAGAAATCCAGCAAAAGCTAAATGAGAAGCATTACGATGTGTTTCACTTTATCGGTCATGGTGAATTTGAGAATAACAAAGGTTACATCATTCTTGTAGATGAAGCAAGAAAAGCGAAATATATGGATGATGAAAACTTCGCTAACTTCTTTTTAGGTAGTCATAATGTGGGATTAGTTATTCTAAATTCCTGTCAAGGAGCAAAAGTAGCTTCAAATCAAGCGATGAGGGGTACAGCACCAAACCTAGTGCGTCGGGGAATACCCGCAGTAATAGCAATGCAGTATTCTATTTTCGACAACACAGCAAAACTTTTTGCAGACGAATTTTATCGTACTTTAGCACTAGGTTATCCCATAGATGCAGCAATCCAGAAAACTCGGAATGCAATTTCTATGGAATGTGGACTCAATACACGGGACTTTGCAACACCAGTGCTGTACATGCGAGCCAAAGACGGAATTATTTTAAGTGGATTATGATTAAATACGGTTGGTAGAGACGTTGCAGAGGCTAACGCCGACGCCGCAGGCTCTGCAACGTCTCTACACGCCCAAAATAATCATGGTTCAACCTTAACTGAACTGTATTGGATTATGAGTCTGTGGAATAAACTACCCCAACTAAACTGTCTTATAGTTGGGGACTTACAGCATTTTTGTTAATCACCGTTAACTGTTAACTGTTAACTGATAATTGATAACTGTTAACTGATAACTGATAACTGATAACTGTTAACTGTTAACTGTTCTCAGGAGCGCGTCCAAATAAAACAGTCAGATTTTTCAGGCGATCGCTCAACTCTTCATTTAAAGCCTCAGCATAATAACGCCATTCCCAATTACCTTCACCCTTAGAAGGAACATTCATGCGTGCTTGAGTAGATAAACTCAAAATATCTTGTAAAGGAATAATCGCTTGATTCGCCACAGAACTTAAAGCTAGGCGAATTAAATCCCAATGAACCCCATCAGGACTAATGCTTCCTAAATAAAGCCATAGGTTACGTTTTTCCCAATCTGAAGCTGTATTGTACCAACCAATACTTGTGTCATTATCGTGAGTTCCCGTGTAAATCACACAATTTTGGGGCACATTGAAAGGTAAATAAGGGTTAGTCGGGTCGGAACCAAAAGCAAACTGTAAAACTTTCATTCCCGGAAACTCGAATTTATCTCTCAATGCAAGTACTTCTGGGGTAATTGTTCCTAAATCTTCTGCTAGTACTGGTAATTTACCTAACTTTTGCCGGATAGTTTCAAATAATTCATCTCCTGGTGCTTTCACCCATTCCCCATTAACTGCAGTCTCTTCACCTTGGGGTACCGACCAAAACGCCTCAAATCCCCGAAAGTGATCGATGCGAATAATATCGACATAGTCAAGCATCGCTTCAAAGCGTTTTACCCACCAATCAAAATCTTGTTCTTGTAAAGCTTCCCAATCGTAAACGGGGTTACCCCACAATTGTCCGGTTTCGCTAAAGTAATCCGGTGGTACCCCAGCCATTTGTGCGGCTTCTCCTGTCTCTTCATCCAGAGAAAAAATATCTCGATTTGCCCAGACATCAGCGCTATCATGTGCGACATAAATGGGAATATCACCGATAATGTTCACACCCCGTTCGTTAGCATAATTTTTCAGTTCCGACCACTGACGGAAAAATTCATACTGAACAAACTTGTAGTAAAAAATACTTTCAGATAATTCTTCTTGAACTTTTTGAATCGCTTCTGTCTCATGACGAGCAATCTCTGTTTCCCAAGTATGCCAGCTGGCACCTTCATTACGATCTTTTAGTGCCATGAATAAGGCAAAATCATCTAGCCAAGAAGACTTATCGCTGCAAAAATCGGCAAATTCTTGGTTTTTTTCTGGCGAAGCATGATGCTTAAAATTATTACAGGCTTTTTGTAATAAAGGGATTTTAGTATCCACAACTAATTCATAATCTACCCTATCTCCAGGAAATGCAGGTAGATTATCAAAATCTTCTTCTGTTAATAAACCCTCATCCTTTAACTTTTCAGGGCTAATTAAAAGGGGGTTACCAGCAATGGCAGAGTAGCACATATAAGGCGAATTACCATAACCTGTCGGTCCTAAAGGTAAAATCTGCCAGTATTGTTGATTACTTTGTTGCAGAAAATCGATGAAGCGATAAGCATCTGCACCTAAGTCGCCAATACCGAAGCGACTGGGGAAACAGGTAGGGTGAAGTAAAATTCCACTGGATCTAGGAAAAGGCATAAATAAATCTAAGCTATAAGACTGTTAGTATAAGAACGACACATCAACCGAATTTATCATAAGAGATATTTATTTGCTTTAAACTGCTAATTCTCAACTGTTAAAATTTTTAACTATTAATTTTAAACGTTTAACTAAGCAGTTAATTAAAAAATTAATTTTTGAACCACCGTTTTTAATTATCTATATTCTTGGTTAGAGCGGTGAAAATTTGCTATGAGTATTACATATTGTAACTACATGTTAGTAAGGATATTATGTTTTGGTCTCAAGAAAAAAAGGGAAAAAAATAGATATAGTCAAATTTTTGCTACTGCGATAAATTATGGAACATAGCTTATCCAAGATAGCTGATCAAACATAGCTTATGAGACATAAATTGTGAGATACAGATTACTAGGATATAAAACATAAGTTATGAATTATCGTAACCCAATTCCCACTGTCGATATTATTATTGAACTCATCGATCGACCACACCGACCAATAATTTTAATTGAAAGACAAAATTCACCATTTGGTTGGGCGATACCGGGTGGTTTTGTTGATTATGGCGAGCAAGTAGAAGTAGCTGCACGTCGAGAAGCTTTAGAAGAAACTAGTCTAGAAGTGGAGCTAATCGAACAATTTCTGGTATATTCCAACCCAGAACGCGATCGTCGCAAACATACTATAAGTATAGTTTTTATCGCTACTGCACAAGGTGAAGCAAAAGCTGGTGATGATGCAAAAAACTTAGGCATTTTTGAACCTTGGCAAGTACCAACAAATTTGTGTTTCGATCACGATCGAATTTTGTACGATTATTGGCTTTACCGAAATAATAGGATAAGACCAAGGTTAGGATAATTAATTTTTTGCTTTTCTTGATTTCTTTGATTTATTGATTTTGATTTTTTGGGTCTTCTCGAACTTTTTGCTTCAATGAATATGATTCTATGAACTCGATACCTTTCTATAAAATTAGTACTACAACTTCTATAGGATACATCACAATCAACTACATAGAGTATTGGTAATCGCAAGAAAAAATATTAATAAATATTGGGTGGGAATGTGAACAAATATTAGGTAAAGTATACTAATACAAAGGAAAAAAATGGATAAAGAAATTATTCGCACACCTAACGCACCAGCACCTGTTGGACCCTATAATCAAGCGATCGCTGTCGCGGGAAAAATGCTATTTGTTGCTGGACAAATCCCCCTCAATTCTGCTACAGGAGAAATAGTCGGTCTGGATGATGTATCAACTCAGACACAGCAGGTAATGGAAAATATTAAAGCAATTTTAGAAGCTTCCGGAGCTAATTTTCATAATGTTGTCAAAACCGGTGTATTTTTGGCAAATATGAATGATTTTGCTGCTGTGAATACTGTTTACGCGAAATATTTTGACGAAGAAACTGCACCTGCTCGTGCTTGCGTTGAAGTTTCGCGTTTACCAAAAGATGTTTTAGTCGAAATCGAATGTATTGCAGTCATTTGAGAAATTGATTACACTCATTCAATCACAGCTAAGATACTATCAAAGAAAGTGTGAAAAACCAAATAGTTGCCATTTTGGCAGCAAATTTGTAGACATAAACTGATATAAACTAAATTATAGATTTTAATTTAAAACCTTCTAAGCTAAATTCAAAGTTTGATGTATCACTTTGAACTCGTAAGCGAAGAAGGATTTTTGTATTTACTTTCCTTTGTATTTACTGTTAAAAAAAATTTCTCTATGGTTGTAGCTATTTTTGTTGGAACATCATTTATAAAAAAAATCCTATACCTGGAGAGCTTTAAGATAGCGAATTTAAAATGAAAAATTTTTATACTAAATAATAAATCTATTTTTATACCGATAAATTATAAAATTTATATAGATGGGTTTGCTTTGTTGTAGCGATGTATTTCATGCATAAAATACCTAAGCCCGTAGTGTATCCAAAGATATACGTTGGCATTTGTATATATCAGAATTGCTTCTAGGTAAACCGTCTTTGTAATTCTGTTGCTCAGTAGCACACTTGTGCTGTTTTTGCTAATTTATTGTAAACATTGTGCTAAAAGCAACTTACTAAGTTAGTCTTTTCAATCAAGGAAAAATCGATGCTAAAAGCTGTTCGCGATTTCAGAACTCCGTCAGTTGAACGCTTACTTAAACTTTGGCAACAGCGCTATACCCACGACCTATCACCTTTATTACAGAGAAATATTTTAGACTACAATTCGTTGATTGATGCAGATTCACTAGAGGGTCGAAACCTAACAGTAAAAAAATTACAAGACAAAATTTTGAATGCAAACTGTCAAACGGGGTGGATGTACACAGAAAAGCTTTATGACTATATCCCGAATGTCTTAGATATCAATGAAGCAAGTCGAGTTACTGAATTTTCTTTTCGGATTTATCGCAAATTGCTGGAAATTTATCAGAAGCAATCCCTTGTGGATAATTTATCAAGTGTAGAATCATCAAGTGTAGAACCATCAAGTGTAGAATTATCTCCAGATCAAAGACTGAAATATGTAGGTATTCCAGAAGTTGATAGTTTGGCATATTCGTTAGAGCCAATATTACTGATATATCAAGAACAACACATCGCATCTGGAGATTGGCGATGTCTGGGTTTTATGACTACCCATTTGAATTTTACTAACCAGTTAATTTTGAAGGAATTGGAAGCGTCAGAAAAATTACTAATAAGTCCCTATTTAAAATTTTTGGAAGAACACGTTGTTATGCCTTGGTATCGGGTTTGTGTTGCTGCTGCTAAGCATGAAATCAATACCCCGCAGCTGAATCTTTTAGAAAAAATCCTACCTGCTGCACCACAAATTGCCAAGTCTGTTTATCGTAAATTAATAGAATTACTACCAGACAGTCGCAGTCGTAGAGGAACTTTAACTGAAGCTGGTGTGATCCACTCTAGCTTGAGAGATCTAAATATGTTTCAGGCTTACATACTACTTTGTTGTTTAGAATCGAGTCTCAACTCCATAGAAAGAGAATTACTTCCTTTATGTATCGCTGTGGTTGAAGCTTTGGGTATAGATTGGAAATTAACCGAAAAATGGTGTGATGTTTTAGCCTCAGAGTTAGAAAACTATGTCACTCCTGAAGAGAAAGCTTTGTTGGAACCCTACACACAAGGAATGAAAGCATTATTTGTGAGAAAACGATATAGCCTCGGTTTTAGAGGAGAAAGTAAAAGTGCTCCCGTAAGCTTTCATTTATCTTTTACTCCCTAAATGCGATCGCGATAACTCCCAATACAAATTCAACCACTACAAATTAGATCTTGTGTGGAGAATCAGAATCAATTATTGCTGTAGAGTGCTGAAAAATATTCCACTATCTGGGGCGCACATTGGTGCGTCCCTACGCATAATAAACACGAATTTATTTTTCTAGACGAACTGCGTACCACTGTAAATATCGATCTGGACCAAGATCTAACTCGCAACTAGTATCGAGTAAATGTTTTGCTTGAGCTTGAATAGAATCAAATCTTTGTAGTTCTGCAGGTAAATCTTCAGATTTTATTTGCTGCAAAATTCCCTCAAGTTTTTCTTGTAACTCTGGGGCTGTAAGGAATTTTTCTGTTTCGTTAGTTTCGAGGACAACAAAATTATCCTCCTGATACATCAATGAATCTGCCATAAAATAACTTTTTGCTGTGACTGTAAGTTCTGACGTAATGATATTATTTTATGCTGCGACGTAAAACAGGAATTCTCAAAATAAAAGTATTTTGCTCTTAGACAATCAGGACTTACCACGGATAATGAATTTACGTTATTACAAGGCTAGCAAGTAATCCCAAATTCTTATTTGTAGGTTGTGAGTGCGTAAGTCCTAACAATAAGTATTTGCTTTTTAAGTTTAAAATAGCAATCCTACATCATTGATGTGGTAAAAATCAAAATTGTAGAGATGCGTTAGTGAAGCATGAGCGCAAAGTCATCATGCCACATCTTTACAGTATTTATCTGTTCATAAATCAAACAGGAAGGCTATATCATTAATTATAGTGGTAATTTAAGTTTTGCATTGCAGCACCCTAAACAATAAAATATTTAATGTATTGACAGTCCATTCAAATTTTATTGAGTGCAAAATAATGATTTGGATTTGGGTCAACAATAATAAAAATTCATCTTCAAGTTATACTTAATAATGTGGAAAATCGTAACTACAAAATTATTTTTATTTAGAGAAAATATCACGTAAGTTATCAATAGCTCTATCGCTAATTAGTAGATTTATTTAGTTATTTCGAACACGAAAGATTTCAAGCATGAATTATCAATAAGTAAGATCATCAGGAGAACGATGACAGTAAGTAATACAATACCCCAAACTGTTGGAAATAATTTTCCAATCGCCTCACTATATGCTGTGTCATGAACTGATGATTTTTACAGGTATACATTACATTTACAAGGCGTATAGAGGATTTTTATTATTGTTCAAAGATTATTCTATATAGATAACTAACTAATCTCAAAAGACAGTTCGTCATAATTTAAAGGATGACGATTGGTCAAACACATAAATGCTGGGAAAATCCTCAAATATAACTTAAGCTCATAGAGAAAATATTAGTTTTAGTTGAATACATTACACTAATAAATAAAGTTTTTAATGAATATAATATTGCTATTATCAAATCGTAAATATACGCGCATAAGTTACCGGATATGTAGAGAGGAACACAATGTTTGAAAATCTTCTTCCAGCTTTAAATGACCATAATCTACCATACCCGGATACTATTCATCCCATTGTTGTTCACTTTGTGATTGCAATGGTTTTATTTGCTTTTATCTGCGATTTAATCGGCTATTTTAGTGCTAATTCTCGTCTCTTGGAGGTGAGTTGGTGGAATATGTTTTTCGCTACGGTTTCTATCTTCATTGCCATTATTTTCGGTCAAATTGAAGCCGGTCTAGCACAAGCTTATGATGCTGTTGAACCAGTACTGAATTTACATACCCTTATTGGTTGGTCGCTTTCTGGAATCATTGCAGCCATTACAGCTTGGCGTTATGTAATTCGCTTGCGCGATCCGAAAAAGATACCAATGTCTTACCTGGGAGTGGGATTACTGTTAACGATTTTGGTCTTTTTCCAGGTATATCTGGGAGACGAACTGGTTTGGGTATATGGACTACATACAGTCCCAGTTGTGGAAGCGATAAAAGAGGGAGTCTTATAAAAGGGGGTCTTGCAAATAAATGAACTCAGAACTAATTAAGCAGTTAACTTTAGGTCCAAACGGACTACCCTACACCATTCCGATTCATCCTAATCTGGTACATCTGACCCTTGGTCTATTTATCATTGCGATCGCTTTTGATTTCGTGGGTGTTTTTTTCCCTTTAGAAAAACCAGTATTTAAATTTTTTGCTATTCCTGCAACTCGTTCGGGCTTATTTGATGTTGGCTGGTACAACATGCTAGCCGCAGCTATTATTACTTTTTTTACGGTTGCAGCAGGCTTCTACGAAATTATGTTGGCGCAACCCCAAACAGAGGTTAAAAGTGCTTGGGGATTGGAAGCGATGGAAACGATGCTGTGGCATGGAGTAGGAGGTGTTGTTTTATTAGCAATGATTATTGGAATGACTATATGGCGAGGATTTCAGCGTTATTTGTGGCGTAAAGATACCTCTCGACAAGTCCAGTGGAGTTATCTCCTTGTAGGGCTGTTTATCATGTTCATTATGTATGTCCACGGGACGCTGGGAGCCCAGCTTGCAGCAGAGTTTGGCGTTCATAATACAGCAGATAACTTACTGCGATTGGGGCAAGACCCTAATGTTTTATTGAAATGAGTAATGAGTAATAAGTAATGAGTAATGAGTAAT
>JGI1201J43222_100279_pt1 | contig 14070 bp, 9 predicted proteins | sample MastesBC008_FD_43222 | JGI IMG/M metagenome (IMG submission 43222) | reverse complement strand
TCGGCAGGTACTACTTGCGGTGCTCCTCCGTTGCGCTTGTCATTGCAAGGTACTCGTCATCATTTAAATAACTTTATTCCTCAATTATTAGGCGCTTATTCTAAAAAACGTCTTCAAATTTATTCCACTTTACTTAAAGTTATTGCTCATAAGGCTGTTCCAGAACGTCCAGGCCGTAGTCAACCACGAGTTCGTAAACGTCGTCCTAAAGCTTATCCTTTGATGACAAAACCACGGCATGAATTAAATAAGCAATTACAGACTGTTTAAACCACAAGGGTTCCAGCTTTTCTTAGTGCCATTCGTTTCTGAAACAATATTCCCTGCTTCTATGTGGGAAATTTTTAAGCACAATCGTCAAGAATTTTTTCAAAATTATATTGACGACCTTCCTAAGATAAAAGCTGTTGAAAATAAATACCGTCCTTGTCTTTATTTTGAAAGACTTATTGCTTTCGACTCATGTCCTCACAATGGTAACCAGCTAGAACACATTATTTCTGAGTATACATCACGCCCTAAAGTTAGAAGAAGTATGTTTCAAGCATCTATTTTTGATCCAGCGCGAGACCACGTTCGGAATGCACAGTTAGGCTTTCCTTGTCTAGGACATATCAGCTTTGTGCCAAACAATAAGGATAAAACCTTAGTTCTTAATGCTTTTTACGCAACTCAACAAATACTTAGCAAAGCCTATGGTAATTATTTAGGTCTTTGTAAGTTGGGTAATTTTATGGCTCATGAAATGGGACTGAAATTTGAGCGCATGAACTGTTTTGTTGGCGTAGCAAAGTTGGACGAAGAAATCAACGGAAAAAAAATTGGAAAAACATCACCTGTAATAACACCACTTAAAGAGGCGGTTCGCAAAGCCTTACAATCAAAAACTGAATCATAGATAGGAATAAATCTGATGCTTTTTGAAATTCTTGGTGGATAGAACAGCACCTGTCCCACCTCTACAAAAAATTATGTCCTTGCAAAAAAATTGAGATTAACCCCATGGACAGATAAGCTTATGAGCATTCATCTTATATAGAGTAGATGCTCATCGCCTTGCAACATGGGAATTAAAAATCAGAAGCAGGTTAAAGAAAAAGATAAGCAGAATTTACAACTAAATTTGGAGCTTGGTAACCTTGGGGGAAAACCAAAATTTACTCCAATACCCACCATCATTTCAAAGCGTTTGTCTGCTAAACCTACAGTTGTATTCGATACTTACTGGCTGTTCGCCGCCGAAAGGCAAAAGATATTTTTTAAGAAATTACAAAATGCATCAATGCCTTGGACTAAAGACCAAATACTTTCTAGCTACAAGTTTACCAATGCCTATCGGGCTAGCGATCGCACAAGCCAATACTTGATTCGCCACGTTATCTACCGCTCGGACTTACCAACTTCTAAGGAGGAGGTTTTCTTTAGAATTATTCTCTTCAAGATTTTTAACAAAATTAAAACTTGGGAGCTTCTGGAACATCATCTTGGTCAAATCGTTTATGCTGACTATTCTTTTGAACGCTATGACAAAGTTCTGACAGAAGCAATGGAGTCAGGCAAAAGGATATATTCTGCAGCATACATCATGCCTTCAGGCGGTAAAATTCTCGGGTACACTACCAAGCACCGCAATCATCTTAAGTTAATCGAAAAGATGATGGGCGATGAACTGTCAAAACAGCTTGCAGATGCATCTTCAATGCAGCGAGGTTTCGAGTTACTGCTCAAATATCCAACGATTGGAAATTTTTTGGCGTATCAGTTTATTACCGATATTAACTACAGCGAGATTACCAACTTTAGCGAAATGGAGTTTGTAATTCCTGGTCCCGGTGCATTAGATGGTATCCGCAAATGTTTTTCTGATTTGGGTGGTCTCAAGGAAACAGACATTATCAGATATATGGCAGATAACCAAGAGTCTGAATTCAAGCGATTAGAGCTTGATTTTAAATCTCTTTGGGGACGCCCACTACAACTAATTGACTGCCAAAATCTATTTTGCGAAGTCGATAAGTACGCCCGAATTAAACATCCAGAAATATCGGGAATATCTGGTCGAACTCGCATCAAACAGAAATATTCAGCCAATTCTCAACCCTTCGATTGTTGGTATCCACCTAATTGGGGAATTAACCAAGCTATTCAAGAATCCAAAATAACCAAATTCTCATCGAAACAAAGTTTTAATCAAAGGAGTGGATAATGGACTTTCACAAATATCAACAACAAGCACTGAAGACTGACCAAGTTCCCAGTGGCACAGAAAATGACGTTATCGTACCTTTACTGGGTTTAGTCGGTGAAGCTGGTTCACTTTTGACTGAGTATAAAAAACATCTACGAGATGGAAGTGCTCACAAGCTTTTCAAAGAGGGTATAGCAGAAGAGTTAGGAGATTTACTTTGGTATATTGCCAATGTAACAAGTAAGTTTGACCTTAATTTACAAGAAATTGCAGAAGGTAATTTGAAAAAGTGTCTTAATCGTTGGGGAACCAAAGGGAAAGATACTCAAACTAAAGGTTATTTCTTCGACAAAGACTTTTCCGAACAAGAACGCTTACTACGTCAGTTTGAAGTAAACATTATTGAGGTCCGCGAAAACAATTCTGTGAAAATAAAACTATTTATTAACGGAAAACAAGTTGGAAATGACCTAACTGATAACTGCTACTCCAGCGATGGGTACCGCTTTCATGATATTTTCCATCTTTCCTACGTCGCAGTTTTAGGTTGGTCCCCAGTAATTCGTAAACTTCTTGGACGCAAGCGAAAAAGCGATCGCCTCTTTGACGAAGTAGAAGACGGTGGTCGCGCTACAGCTATTGAGGAAGGTATCTCAGCACTTGTGTTTAGCTATGCTAAAAATCACGAGTTCTTAGAGGGAGTTAAAGCAATAGATTACGAACTGCTAAAAACAATCAAAAATATGACCTTAGATTTAGAAATTTCTCAATGTTCCCTCAGTGATTGGGAGAGAGCAATCCTTATGGGTTATGAAGTCTGGCGACAAGCAGAGAAAAATCTTGGAGGTAGAATTTTTGTTGACATGGATGCAGGTTTTATATCCTATCAAGGAAAATGACGAGCGATCGCCAGTCGGTAAATTTCGTTGCGAACATAAATGTAAATGTAGTCTTGAGATCTCCCCAAATAGAAAAATTTCCAGGGGAGAATCTCTTGTGGACGTGATCGCATCAGCAACTTTAAATTCTTCGGTAGCGCTAATCGTGAGATAGTGAATGATTTAGACGTATGCACTTGAAAATCACAACATCTAAATATCTTCAAACCGATAACGACTACCAAGGATGTAATCCTCGTTGATCTCAAAAGATGTCCACCGACGTTTTAACGTCTCTGCAACAAAACCTGTAGTATTCGAACCAGAGAATGGATCCAGTACCACATCACCTTCATCAGTCACAAATTTAATAAAGAATTCTGCAAAAGCTGAAGGAAAACGTGCAGGATGAGGTTTAACTCCTTCTTGCTTACAGCGACGCAAATAAGCGCTGTTTGACTCGGTATTAGCAAGTTCTAGCAAGTTAGGTGGAATTGCACCTTGGTTATCCTTTTGGAATTTATTCGAAATATCATGACCGCTAGGACGTAATTTAGCCTTATAGCCGCGTTTGAGTAATTGCTTCATGCTTTTGCTATAGGGCTTTAAAACTTTTCTATTGTTAGCTTTGGGGTGAGGAGTTTTTGATAACCACCAAACTACGTTTACTGAGTCTTTAACCCGAATTCGCCGTACAGTCACCCACTCTGCTGGAGTTGGAAGTCGAGATGGATTGTAATGATAAAATTCTTGGGCGAGGTAAAATCCAACTTCCTTACACAATGTGACTAAAAGTTCGTATTGATAGATACTACGAACCGGAAAACCTGGAAGATACGCACCACCTAAGTCCAATACAAATGAACCATCTGGAGCAAGGACTCGTTTGAATTCACGAGCAAAAGGTAAAAACCATTCTATATATTTTTCTGCACTTTCATTGCCATATTCTTTTTTTCTCGTGAGCGCAAAGGGAGGCGAAGTTAAAATTAAGTTGACACTGTCGTCAGGGATAAACTTAATTAATTCGAGAGTGTTACCTAAATATACATTGCCGTAATCCTTACTATAGTAAGCTGTAAAGTTTATTTTGTTTTGTGGATTTGTGTCTTCCTGTTTCAAGGCTTGTAACTTTTAGAAAACCTTCTCAGTGTTATATTTATAGCTTGTTTTGGGGACAAAATATTTTTTTTTCAAATTACCCAAGACTTGAAGTGAGCTGAAAAGGAATGACTCTCATACTTTGAACCTAAGTAAATAAAATTATGTATTGGCAATATTAATAACTTTAGCTTTTATTTTACATTTATTCTCAAATTGATTCAAAAATTTGCAGTACTTGTCGCTATTTCATAATCACAAGGATGAATTAAATTTTACCCCTCGCTTTATTTTCTACTTACTACTACCACTGTACCCGGCAAAATTAAAAGCAGATCTGTTCGACAGACTTGCTCCCTTAAAATAAGTGCTTCCTCAAAATAAATATTAAACCTTGGGTTCCTTATATGCTTTTAACCACTTTAAAGTTCGTTTAACTCCCAAACGATGTTTTAAATCTTCAAGGGAATTATATTTACGATTATCTAGTATCAGCTTGGCATACCCATCTTTAATTCCAGGGATGCTCATCAAAGTAGATTTATCGCTGTGATTGAGAAAACTTAAAAAATCTTCCACGTCAGATGGTTCTATGACTCTTTGATTAAGTTTTGATTGTAGTGTTACTTGTTCTATAGCCTTCCCAATTACTGCTTGCTGTGCAGCAATAATAAATACCCAAATTTGTTCGATATTAGCAAATTTTGCGGCTTCATAAATCGCAAGTCCAGTAAGCAGATGATATGTATCTTCTCTATCTGTCAAGCAAACTAACGGAAGAGCAAAGTTACAGTTAAATTCATCCTTCCAAGAACTGGAAATTTTCTCTAACATCCATGGAGAAGTACCAGAATCTTTTTGAAAGACTTCGATTTGACTGAGGGAAATCAGATAAGGCTTACATTCTATACCTTTATATAAATCAGGCATTTTACTTACTCAGTTTTTCTCAATAGTATTAATTATTCTGATGATTTCCTGAGTTAAGCTGATAAATTGATAAGCTACATTTTTTCCCTTTCCGGTCTTTTCTGCATACACAGACATTGGTTGACGAGCTTTCAATGCTTCACCCACATAGGTGGAATGTTGAATTTCCTGGAGCATTGAAATATTTTGACGTTCAAAGCGATTCTTTATCAATTCCTTCATTGTTCTATTTAAATTAGTCCCTCGAGTCATAAAAGGAACAATGCCGATTATTTTACCCCTTTTACCCTCTGTGTTTTGCTCGATTTCTTTGACTTGCTTGATTGGATTATTTATTCCGTAAGCTGAAAGATATTCCATCTGAGATGGAATCACCATATATTGAGCCGCACACACTCCATTCCAAGTAATATCTGTATAACTTGGAGGAGTATCGATGATGACGTAATCATAATCTTTGGCTATATCTGACTTTTGAAGTCCCTTGTTAAGTAACTCTTGACGATAAGGTCTACTACCAATTTCAGCATCTTTTGTTCTATAGCTACCAGGAATCACATCTATTTTTCCGTTTATACCCCAAATATAATAGTTAATATATTTATTAAATTGACTGCTATAAACATAGTCCATATAGTTAAACCCAAGACCTTTATCTGCTTTCAAAAAGTCAATTAATTCTTTTCTCCCAGCAAAATCATCAAGAATTTGTTCGACTTCTTCTAAGCTAGAAGCATTGTCGATTTCATCCGCTCTATTAACTCCTAAGACTAAGCTTGCATTTGCTTGATCATCTAAATCAACAACTAAAACTCTATTACCTTGTTTTGCTAATTCAAAAGCAAGATTAATAACCAAAGTTGTTTTACCAACCCCACCTTTTGAGGTATGAATAGAAATTGTACGCATATTAATTGTAAATAAGAAATCACGTAGAAACTCAGCAATAGGTTCTACTCTAGTTGGATCTTTAATAGTATGCTTGGTAATTAAATTAAATTGACCATTAGTTAATTCATATACTTCTAGTCGGAAAGGATCTATCAATAGCCCAAACCGAGTATTTGAATAATTTAGGTATGTATATAATTGATAACGAGCACTATCATCTATCCGAGCAATTGCACTTTTAATTTCAACTAAAAAATTAATATATCTGTTTAAGTCCTCAATATAAAAATCTACCCACCATTTTTTTCGACAATTTCTTAACTTTTTTATTTTAAACTCTGGATACCAATGAGAATAACCACTCTTTGCTGGTAAACCAGCCATTTGTAGCATTTTTTGAACTAAATGCAAAGACACATATGCTTCATTGTTCCACTCAGATGAAATTTGAGACATACTATTAGATATACAGGTTTAGCAAGCAAAAAACATTTTAAAGCTATTCTGTATGTAATATGCCTTCATTGTGTTATCAATATCCCAAAACAATTAAATAAAAACTTTAATTTCTAATATTTTGATATAATATTCGATTAAATTTAGAGTCTTTTTCTAAGCATTTGCTAAAACCATACTACATAACAGGATATCAGCTAGCTTTAATTAGAAGGTAATAAAATAAAGTCAAAATTAAAAAGCTATGATTTGTGAGAGTTTACTCCTTATACCGATTAAATAAATAATTGCAACATATCCTTCGGTAGAGATCTTGCACGCAAGGTCTCTACAAAATATATCCGTCTCATTATTTTTCCAAATTGGTATTACTTGCAGGTAGTGCTATATCTATTTTGAATTTTGAGTTGAGCTCAATATCACAATTAATTGTACAAAAAATCATTGCATAAAAAATCCCCTACCTCAGGCAGGGGATTCTTTAATAACCTAAACCACTAGCAGCAGGACTAACCAAACTTACCAGCCGTTGAAGCTATGAGGAAGGCGGCATACGTCAGTACATAACCAACTGCAAAGTGAGCTAGACCAACTACACGCGCTTGAACGATGGATAAAGCAACGGGCTTGTCTTTCCAACGAACTAAGTTCGCCAAAGGAGTACGCTCGTGTGCCCAAACCAAGGTTTCAATTAACTCTTGCCAGTAACCTCTCCAGGAGATTAAGAACATGAAGCCAGTTGCCCAAACTAGGTGTCCGAATAAGAACATCCATGCCCAGACAGACAGGTTATTCATGCCGTAGGGGTTGTACCCGTTAATCAACTGAGCAGAGTTTGCCCACAGATAATCGCGGAACCAGCCCATGAGATATGTGGAGTTCTCATTAAACTGTGCCACGTTTCCTTGCCATACACCCAGGTGTTTCCAGTGCCAGTAGAATGTTACCCATCCAACTGTATTTAATGACCAGAACAGAGCTAGATAGAAGGAGTCCCAAGCGGAGATATCACAAGTACCGCCACGACCAGGACCATCACAAGGGAATGCATAGCCGAAATCCTTTTTATCGGGCATCAGCTTGGAACCACGAGCATCTAAAGCACCTTTTACAAGTACTAGAACTGTGGTGTGAATTGCTAAAGCAAAGGCGTGGTGTACTAAAAAGTCACCAGGTCCAATGGTTAAGAATAGAGAGTTAGAACCATTGTTGATGGCATCCAACCAACCACTCAACCAAACGTTGCCGTAGTTAGGATAAGCAGTATAAGCAATACTGTCAGCGTTAGACAGTAAAGTATCCATGCCGTATAACACCTTACCGTGAGCAGCTTGAATGAACTGAGCAAATACCGGCTCAATCAAGATTTGTTTCTCAGGTGTGCCGAAGGCAACTACTACGTCATTGTGTACGTACAAACCTAAAGTGTGGAAGCCTAGGAAGAGAGATACCCAGCTTAAGTGGGAGATAATCGCTTCTTTATGCTTTAACACGCGGTCTAATACGTTGCCCTTGTTTTGTTCGGGGTCGTAGTCACGAACCCAGAAAATCGCAGCGTGGGCAAAAGCACCAGTCATCAAGAAAACTGCAATGTACTGGTGGTGGGTGTACAGAGCTGCCTGTGTGGTGTAATCCCTAGATATAAATGCGTAGGGAGGCAGAGAGTACATGTGTTGCGCTACTAGGGAGCAAATTGTTCCCAAAGATGCCAGTGCCAAAGACAACTGGAAGTGTAGCGAATTGTTGATGGTATCGTACAGCCCTTGGTGAGGCAAGTTGAATTGACCTTCGCTCTTATTGCCAAAGAATGTTTTGGCGTTAAGCATCTCTTTGATGTTGTGACCAATACCGAAGTTTGTCCGGTACATGTGACCAGCAACGATAAAGAGAACTGCGATCGCGAGGTGGTGGTGAGCCATATCGGTCAACCACAATGACTCGGTCTGGGGATGGAATCCACCCAAGAAGGTCAAAATTGCAGTACCAGCACCTTGGGAGGTACCAAAGATGTGGCTTGCTGTATCGGGATTTTGAGCATAAACGCCCCAGTTCCCGGTAAAGAAGGGTTGTAAACCTGCTGGATGTGGTGGTGTACTCAAGAAGTTATCCCAGCCTACGTGGACACCACGAGATTCGGGGATAGCAACGTGAACCAAGTGACCAGTCCAAGCTAAGGAGCTAACACCAAAAAGACCAGCTAGGTGGTGATTTAGACGAGGCTCAGCGCTCTTGAACCAAGAGAGACTAGGACGGAACTTGGGTTGCAAGTGCAACCAACCTGCGAACAACAATACTGAAGCTAGGAGCAGTAAGAATACCGAACCTGTGTAAAGGTCGTTGTTGGTTCGCATGCCAATGGTGTACCACCAGTGGTAAACACCAGAGTAAGCAATATTAACAGGATTGCTTGCTCCACCTTGGGTAAAAGCTTCAATTGCTGGTTTACCAAAGTGGGGATCCCAAATTGCGTGAGCAATGGGACGGATGTGAAGAGGATCTTTAATCCACTGTTCAAAGTTACCTTGCCAAGCAACGTGGAACAGGAGGCTGGATGCCCACAGGAAAATGATTGCCAGATGACCGAAGTGTGTTGCAAAAATCTTTTGATAAAGATTCTCTTCGGTCATGCCATCATGGCTTTCAAAATCATTTCCCATAGCCATCGCATACCAAATCCGACGCGTAGTCGGATCCTGTGCGAGATCCTGGCTAAATTTTGGAAATTTTGTCGCCATAGGTTTTATAAATCCTCAGACATGATAGCCATTTGATTTAAGCTTTTCTAGGAGTTTTGAGTTTTGAGTTTTGAGTTTTAACAGTTGAAATTTAATAGTTTGTGATGTTTTACCATCTATCACTAATATTCAAAAGTTTTATGACCCAAAACCCATCACTCAAACTCATAAAGCCAATTGTCAGCCTACTGAAAGTATGTGTGCGTGGAAGAATGCCCAAGTTGTTGCAATTCCTCCTAAAAGATAGTGTGCCAATCCTACTGCACGACCTTGAGTAATACTCAAAGCGCGAGGTTGAATCGCAGGTGCTACCTTTAATTTATTGTGAGCCCAAACAATGGATTCAATCAATTCTTGCCAGTAGCCACGACCACTGAATAAGAACATCAAGCTGAATGCCCAAATAAAGTGAGCGCCCAAGAACATCAGACCGTAGCCTGAAAGTGGACTGCCATAGGAGTTAATTACCTGTGCAGCTTGTGCCCATAAGAAGTCGCGTAACCAGCCGTTGATAGTGATCGCACTTTGAGCAAAGTTTCCGTAAGTGATATGAGACACATTGCCAGATGCGTCTACAGTACCCCAAACATCAGATTGCATCTTCCAACTAAAGTGGAAAATTACAACTGAGAGGCAGTTATACATCCAGAATAGTCCGAGGAATACGTGATCCCATCCAGATACTTGACAAGTACCACCACGACCAGGACCGTCGCAGGGGAAGCGGAAGCCCAAGTTTCCTTTGTCTGGAATCAGACGAGAACTCCGGGCATATAAAACACCTTTAAGCAGGATTAAAACGGTAACGTGAATGGTGAACGCGTGAATGTGGTGCACCATAAAGTCAGCTGTACCCAAAGCAATGGGCATCATTGCTACTTTGCCACCTACCGCTACAACACCACCACCAAAAGCATGAGATACAGTTGCTAATGCGTTGGGTGCTGTACCACCAATACCAGGAGCCATTGTGTGGATATTCTGTACCCACTGAGCAAACACTGGCTGCAATTGAATTGCGGCGTCAGAGAACATGTCTTGGGGACGACCCAAGGCACGCATAGTGTCGTTATGGATGTACAAACCAAAGCTATGGAAGCCTAGGAAAATACATACCCAGTTGAGGTGGGAAATAATTGCATCCCGATGACGGATAACCCGATCTAGTAAGTTGTCTTGGTTAACTACTGGATCGTAATCCCGCACCATGAATATGGCTCCATGAGCAGCACCACCAACAATTAAGAAACCACCAATCCACATGTGATGAGTAAATAGGCACAACTGAGTTGCATAGTCAGTAGCCAAGTATGGATATGGAGGCATGGAGTACATGTGGTGCGCCACAATAATTGTCAAAGAACCTAGCATTGCAAGGTTAATTGCCAACTGAGCATGCCAAGATGTGGTCAAAACTTCATAAAGACCCTTGTGACCTTGACCGGTGAAGGGACCTTTATGATTTTCGAGAATTTCTTTGATGCTGTGACCAATACCCCAATTGGTACGGTACATGTGACCTGCGACGATAAATACTACCGCGATCGCCAAGTGGTGATGGGCAATATCTGTCATCCACAAGCTACCTGTAACTGGGTTCAAACCACCTTTGAAGGTGAGAAAATCTGCATATTGTCCCCAGTCTAAGGTAAAGAAAGGTGTTAACCCATTAACAAAACCGGGATAAAGGTCGGTTAACAACTCTTTATTGAGTATCAATTCATGAGGTAAGGGAATATCCTTGAGAGCTACTCCCGCATCCAACAACTTATTTGTAGGTGCGGACACGTGAATCAAGTGACCTGCCCAACCCAAAGAACCACAACCAAGCAATACTGCCAAGTGGTGATTCAACATGGACTCTACGTTCTGGAACCATTCCAGTTTTGGTGCGCGTTTGTGGTAGTGGAACCAGCCTGCAAATAGGAATAAGCCTGCTAATACTAAACCACCAATCGCTGTGCAGTAGAGTTGGAATGAACTGGTAATACCCCAGCCACGCCATACATGGAATATGCCGCTTGTGATTTGAATTCCGTGGAATCCACCACCAACATCTCCGTTTAAAATATCTTGCCCAACAATGGGCCAAACGACTTGAGCGCTGGGTTTAACCCCTAGCGGGTCGCTTAACCAAGCTTCATAGTTAGAAAACTTGGCTCCGTGAAATATCATCCCGCTCAGCCACAATGTCACTACTGCTAAGTGACCAAAGTGAGCAGCGAAGATTTTGCGGGATATATCTTCTAGATCGCTTGTATGTGTATCAAAGTCATGGGCGAGCGCATGTAGGTTCCAAATCCACGTAGTGGTTTTTGGACCCCGGCCTAAGCTTCTGTCGAAATGACCTGGTTTTGCCCACTTCTCAAAGGAAGTTGGTACTGGATCTTTGTCGACTATAACTCTAGCTTTCTTTTCCTCTCGCTCTGGAGGACTAATTGTCATTCGACCTCCTCTCTAGATAAGGATTGAGGAATCAATTTTCTCACAAGTTACTTTCTTGAGTTTGCGAAACTTTTCACTTTCTCCATAAATATACTGGAGTCACAAGAAAATTTTTTTGTGATTAGTGGTTTCAGTTGAATTATAAGGGCTTTACTCCCACATAGTCAGAAACATTTTAACAATAATTAAAAATCCCTGGATCGATTGTCCAATATTGATTGTGTCTTTTAAATAGGTGTGCAAAAGTCAATAGTTACTGTATTTAATTTACAAACAGAAACAATTCGCAACTTTTATCAATTTGTAGTTTTGACTTAATGTTCGATTTAATCCTCATCAAGAATTTAGCTGATTGGGCTCTAGCTCTACTATTTACGGGATATAAGCTTTTATTACTCTTTAGTTATTGATTTTCTGATGTAGTTAAAAAAACTATGAATAAAATGACAATGGAAAAAATAAAAATCTTATATTTGAGTTCCAGATATAGAAAATGAACTATATTTCTGCTTTGGGGCTATATTTGGCTACCAATCAATTCAGACAAAATTAATACGAATAATTTAGATGATTATTAGTGTTTGGAAATGTAAGGAAAAACTAATGAACTCACCGTGGAAACAGGTCTTAACAAAACTTTTTCCAATGAGGATTAATATTAATTTTTTTAAATATTTACTTTTGTTAATAATACTTGTCAATTTGGCAGGATGTGGCGGAAAAGCAACTGGGAAAGATGCGTCTGTTGATTTGAGTCGAATCAATGCAGGTTCGCAAACAACCCATGGAAAACTTTCCCAACAGATTACAGAAGTTTCTCCACCAGTGGTTATTCAAAGGTTGCAGCAAAAATTGGAGGTGCATCAACCGCAAGTCCGAATCTTAAGCCCAAAGCCTGAGGAAGTTTTACAAGACAACTCCTTAAAAATTAAATTTTCAGTCAAAGATTTACCTGTATTCAAAAATCCCCGGTTGGGTCTTGGACCTCATTTGCAGGTGATTTTGGATAACGAGCAATATCAAGAAGTTTACGATCTCGAACATCCATTGGAGATTTCCAATTTATCCGCAGGGACTCATACTTTACGAGTGTTTGCATCAACTCCTTGGTATGAAAGCTTTAAAAATGAAGGTGCTTATGACCAAGTAAAATTCCATGTTTTTACTAAGAGCGATCGCAACAATCCAGATCCGCAATTACCACTACTGACCTATTCTCGTCCGGAAGGCGATTATGGTGCAGAACCTATACTATTAGACTTTTACCTAACGAATGCTCCGTTGCATTTAGTTGCACGAGAAAAAGAGAACGAGAAAATAGGAGATTGGCGAATTCGTTGTACTGTTAACGGTGAGAGTTTCATTTTAGACCGTTGGCACTCACTTTATCTCAAAGGTTTCAAATCGGGTAAAAATTGGGTAAAACTTGAATTTATCGATGGAAAGGGTAATCCTGTAAAAAATGTTTTTAATAGTACCATCAGGACAATTACGTACGATCCCAAGGGTAAGGACACTCTTGCTCAAATTACTAGAGGCGAACTCAAAGCTGACGAATTGCTCTCGATTATCGATCCCAAATATTTGGTTACGGAACCAGTAGCTAAACCCACACCTGCAATTAAGCCAGTACCTAAAGTTGAAGCTCAAAGAGCACCTGCAACAAAATTAACACCGAAAGTTGAAGTTGAAACCCAACAAGCAAAACAACCTGCAGTTTCTCAACCCGCAGCACCTTCTACACCAAAAGTAATTCCATCTCCAACACCTGAGGTAAAAGTAATTCCGTCTCCGAGCGCACCATCAGTCGCGCCAGAAACACCAAAAGAAACTTTGCAAGCTTCACCAGAAGTTATTAAATCTCCCCTAGTCGAATCAGTACCTCAAACGAAGAAACCTAATCCAGACAAAATTAAATCTGAGGAGTCCAATCAAGAATTTAAACCAGAACCTAAAACTGAATTGGAATTGAAACCGAATTCTCAAACTGATACAAAAGTGACAGAGAAAGCGGAAGTACCTGCTAAGTCAGAGAAAGCAGATATTAAAGCTATTCCCCAATCTGAGCAAAAAACATCTGTTCTTGAAGACAAATCAGTTAACTGAATATTTTCATCCAAATATCATTTGCACATAGTAGATGTTTCAATATTGGGGTGTGTTACGACGTAAAGTAGCGCACTCCAATCAAACCATATAGGTCAAGATAAAGGCGTAGATAAAGAATTTATTCGTACGTACATGTTTTTAGATTGTGCTATTGGAATATCAAATTAATTTTTTTCGATTGCTTGTATCTCGATTACTTATATCTCGATTACTTATATCTCAATTACCTATATACAGCAGAATTCAGGAGTCAGAAGACAGGAGTCAGGAGTAGAATCTGCTTTATAACTGACTTTCAGTTTTTGAACTGTACCTCACTTAGTTGCAATCCGCTATA
>JGI1201J43222_100272_pt1 | contig 14096 bp, 16 predicted proteins | sample MastesBC008_FD_43222 | JGI IMG/M metagenome (IMG submission 43222) | reverse complement strand
GGTGGGAGGGTGAGGGGGTGGACTTCACGCCTCGCACTAAGCCCCCGCATCATCGCAACCACTGCCCCCTCACCCGGTGCTGCGCACCGACCTCTCCCGCAAGGGGAGAGGTGACCGGCTTTGGCACCGCGCACGCCTTCCAAGCTCAGGCATGGTGAGAGAGGCCCTCCGGTCAAGCCGGAGGGATGACGGCAAAGTTTGAAACAACCCCGCTGTCCCTCCGGCTTGACCGGAGGGCCCATGGGAGCTGCGGCATGCCTTAGCGGCGGCAGCCCGGCCTACTCGTCCGCCTCGGCGGCCGCCTGCCGTGAGGTGCCGAGATTGGCCAGGGCACCCAGGGCCGTGCGCATCAGGCCGGAGGCGGTTTCGACGGAGCCTGCCGCCTGCTCCATCAGCGCTTCCGCGCGCCGCAGGCGGCGGTCGAGATCGGCCATGGTCTTGGCCATGTCCTCGCTGTCTTCCTGCAGCCAGACGCGCAGATTGGCGGCATAGATCAGGCCCACGGCCCGCACCCGCAGTGCCCCGCGCACGCCGGATGTATCAAGGTCGGCGGCTTCCAGCATCCACTTCACACTTTCAAGGGCAGGCGACAGTGCCGCCAGCAGCGCGCCCGGATCACTGGGCAGATCGCCGAGGATCGCCCGCAGCGCCGGGCGGTGCGGCCACAGCGCGTCGTAGCGGCTCATCAGCACGTCGAACAGCCGGTCGCGGGCCGGCTCGTCGCCGGTCTCGCCTTCCATCTCGTTCAGCACCTGAACGTCGATATGCTGCGAGAAGGCCCGCAGGATCGCGGTCTTGTTGGGCGTGATCTCCAGCGCATCCGCCAGCGGCACCTTGGCCTCGGCGGCAATCTCCGCCATGGACAGGTCACGCCAGCCCCGGCTCTGCGCCAGCGTCAGCGCTGCCTTCACCAAATGCGCCTTCTGCTTCACCTTGCCGGACTTCTTGCGCGGCTTGCGCGCCTTGCTGTCGATGTCATCGCTCATGAAAGGAAAGATAGGCGACCGGCAGCCCCTCTGCCACCCATGGCGGCAGACAACCCGGCCCCGGATCCTCTTATGCTTAAAGCTCCCGCGCCCGGTCCCGCGCCGCCGTCAGCGCCGCAGCCATCAGGGGGGCAAGGCCGCCCTCCGCCATCAGCACCTCAAGCGCTGCCGCCGTGGTGCCGCCGGGCGACGTCACGTTCTGCCGCAGGGTGGCAGGCGTATCGCTGGCCTGATGCATCAGCTCGCCCGCCCCGCTCACCGTCGCCCGCGCCAGGGACGCGGCAAGCTCCGCCGGCAGGCCGAGTTTCTCGCCCGCGGCCGCCATGCATTCGGTAAGCCAGAAGACATATGCCGGCCCGCTGCCGGACACAGCCGTCACCGCATCCATCAGCTCTTCGTCATCAAGCCACACAACCTCGCCCACGGCCTGCAGCAGCGACGTGGTAAGCGCCACCTGCGCAGGCGACACGCCCGGCCCGGCGAACCCCGCCGTGATGCCCCGCCCCACCGCCGACGGGGTGTTGGGCATGGACCGCACGATGGGAGCCGCCCCCAGCGCCCCGGAGAGATCACCCACGGTCTTGCCCGCGAGAATTGAAACGACAAGCGGTGAAGAAGCCATCACCGGTACGAGCGTCTGCGCCGCATCCGCCAGCATCTGCGGCTTCACCGCCAGCACCAGGACGGCGGCATCGCGCACATCATCCGCGTCCGGACGAACGGCAAATCCCTTGTTGGCTGCAAGCGCCTGAAGCTCTTCGGACGGCTTGGGGTCGATGACCGTGATCAGGGACGCATCCGCCCCCGCCTCCAGCCAGCCGCGCAGCATGGCGCCGCCCATCTTGCCCGCGCCCGCCAGAACAAGAGTGCCGGGCAAGGCCAGCGGTGAGGAGGGCGCGGGAGATGATGTCATGGATGTCAGGCGGAACCTTGGGTTTCAAACATGCAGGCCGCCATTGCATCCTCCGCCGACTGGCCGGCCCACAGCACAAACTGGAATGCCGGGTAGTAGCGCTCACACGCTTCCACCGCCAGCGATAAAAGCACCTCGCACTGCTCCACCATGTCCTGGCCGCTGCCCAGCAGCAGCCCGTGACGGAACAGGACAAAGCCCTCCTCCTTCCAGATGTCGAAATGCCCCAGCCAAAGCTGCTCATTGATCTTCGCCAGCAGCGCGTGGATGTCGGGCACTTTGCCCGCATTGATCTTGAGATCGAAGGCACAGGCCAGATGCAGCCCGTGCAGGTCGTCGCGCCAGCTGAACGACAGGTCGTAATCGCACCACGACCCCTTCACCGCCACGGAAAGCTCGTCCTCCGCAGACCGGTCGAACGGCCAGTCCTGCTTGGTGGCGATCGTTTCCAGAACGTCGATGGGGTTTTCAAGGAGATGGGCGGTTTCAGCAACGGTCAACGACATGGGGTAGCCTTCCCGGTTGTCGGGGGCCCGATGCCCGCTGGCTGGGTGTCCGCCGGTCTGCCCGGAAACGCTCCGGACGGGCTGGCGGCATGTGTCTCAGCAAACCGGCATCACCCCCCGGTGACACTGTTTGCATGTCGTCCGCTCCAGCGCTGGACGCTCCCCCAGATATTGCGCGAAGAGGCAACATCTTGTGGCCGGAGCAGCGCGACACACTATCGCACCGTGCCCGTGCAACTGAGTCGGTGCAAGCGCTCTTTCATGAATCTTGGAAGACAGGGCCACAGCCGGAAGACTGCCCCGGAGAGTGGGCGCGTCAGGCGCCGGTCTCGAGCTTTGCCACGCGGGCTTCCAGCGCCTCAAGACGCTCCTTCAGCTCTTCGGCTTCCGTGCGGGCGGCCACCGCCAGCTCGCGCATGGCCTCGAAATCCTCCCGCGGCACCAGGTCGAGATCCGCCACCAGCCGCTCCGCCTGCGACCGGATCACGGTCTCCACCTCGCTGCGCATGCCCTGCGCCGCACCGGCGGCACTGGTCATCAGCTTGGCGACGTCATCAAGGAAACGGTTTTCGTACTGGGTCATCAGCTCAACTCCTGTGGGCGCCCGCACTATCGCGCGCCCGCCCCGCCTCGTGCAAGCGCGGCAGATCGGCACAATACACGCGGCCGAATACCCCTCTCCCTCCAGCGGAGAAGTGACTGGCACTTGCGCCATGTCCCTTACTATTGCTCAGGCAGGGGGTGAGAGACCCTCCGGTCAAGCCGGAGGGATGACGGCAGAGTTTAAGACAACCCCGCTCTCCCTCCGGCTTGACCGGAGGGCCCATGGGAGGCGCAGGCGGTCTCCGGCCGGCGAAGGCATCCACCGACCCATATTTACGCGCGCAATCCCCCGGAGTTCCTTGACTTTGCGCCGCCCGCAAAGAACCCTCCGCCAGACATCCGCCCCTACCCCCGGACAGGCAAGCTGCCATGTATGAAATCACCTATCCGCAGTTCGATCCGGTGCTGGTCGAAATCGGCCCGCTGGTCATCCGCTGGTATGCGCTGGCCTATATCGCAGGCATCATCGGCGGCTGGCGGCTGGCCCTACGCATGGTGCAGACACCGCGCCTGTGGGAGGGCTACCCCTACCCGGCTGCCGCGCAGAAGCGGAAACACGCCAAGCCCCAGGCGCCCATCCTGCCCGAGCATATCGACGATTTCCTCGTCTGGGCCACGCTGGGCATCATCCTCGGCGGCCGCATCGGCTTCGTGCTGTTCTACAACCTGCCCTACTACCTCTCGAACCCCATTGAGATCTTCTATGTGTGGCAGGGCGGCATGGCGTTCCATGGCGGGCTGGCGGGCATGGTCATCGCCATCGTGCTGTTCGCCCGCTCACGCGGCATCAACATGTTCTCGCTGGGCGACCTCATCGCCACCGTTGCCCCGCTGGGCTACTTCTTCGGCCGCCTCGCCAACTTCATCAATGGCGAGCTGTGGGGCCGCGCGGCGGACGTGCCATGGGCGATGGTGTTCCCGCGCGATGAACTCGGCATCGCCCGGCACCCGAGCCAGCTCTACCAGGCCGCGATCGACGGCGCGCTTCTCTTCACCATCGTGCTGGTGGCCGTCTACCGCTTCCAGACCTTGCGGCGCCCCGGCCTCACCATCGGCATCTTTCTCACCGGCTATGGCTGCGCGCGCTTCTTTACGGAGAACTTCCGCGAGCCGGACCCGCAGCTCGGCTATCTCCTCGGCAACTGGCTCACCATGGGCATGACCCTGTCCCTGCCGATGATCGTGGCCGGCATCTGGTTCATCTGGCGCGCCAATGCGGAACCGCCGCTGGGCACCCGCGCCGTCGACAAGGCGCCCGCGAAACAGGGCTGAATGACGTCCCCCCTCGCCGACATCATCCGTGCGGAAATCCGTGAAGCAGGCCCCATGCCGGTCAGCCGCTTCATGGCGCTGGCGCTCGGCCACCCGAAACACGGCTACTACATCACGCGCGACCCGCTGGGCACGGACTTCACCACCTCACCCGAAATCTCGCAGATGTTCGGTGAACTGATCGGTGCCTGGGCGGCGGATTGCTGGGCCAAGCTTGGCGCACCCTCCCCCTTTGCCCTGGTGGAACTCGGACCGGGACGCGGGACACTGATGGCCGATGCCCTGCGCGCCACAAAAGCCGTGCCCGGCTTTGCCGCAGCAGCGCAGATATGCCTCGTCGAGACCAGCCCCGTCCTGCGCCGCACGCAGCACGAGACCCTGCGCCCGATCCTCGAACAGAGCGGCTACCACCGGCCGCGCTGGCTGGACAGCACAGCCACCCTGCCGGACATGCCGCTGATCGTCATCGCCAACGAATTCATCGACGCCCTGCCGATCCGCCAGTTCATTGCCACTGATGACGGCTGGCGCGAGCGCTGCGTGGTGGAGTTCCAGGGCAACCTTGTCTTCACTGCCGCGCCCGCACCGCTGCCGGACATCTCCATCCTGCCGGAGGCCGTTCACACAGCCCCGCCGGGGGCCATCGCCGAAATCTGCCCCGCCGGCACCGCCATCACCGCCGACATCGCCCGCCGCCTCAAGGCCCGTGGCGGGGCGGCGCTGTTTATTGATTACGGCTATGGACGCAGCCAGCCCGGTGACACGCTGCAGGCCATGCGCGAGGGCGCCTATGTGCCGGTGCTGGAGGCGCCCGGCACGGCGGACATCACAGCCCACGTGGATTTCGAGGCGCTGGCGGCCTCCGCCACACCCGCCGCCGCCATCCATGGCCCCGCCACCCAGGGCCAGTTCCTGCTGGCGCTCGGCATCGCCCAGCGCGCCGCCATGCTGGCGCAGCACGCAACGCCCGATCAGGCCAAGGCCATTGAGGCAGCCCTCAGCCGCTTGACCCATGCCGATGCAATGGGAACTCTGTTCAAGGTCATGGCCGTCACCTCGCACGGCCTCACGCCCGCAGGATTGTGAGCCTCATGTCTGTCCACCCCCTCCACGCCATGGAACTCGACGGCCTCAAGGGCATCCGCCACGGCTTCTTCACCCGTGCCGGCGGCGTCTCCACGGGCATCTATCACGGTCTCAATTGCGGCCCCGGCTCCAATGACGATCCCTCCGCCGTCGAGCTGAACCGCACCCGCGTCGCCATTCACCTTCAGGTGGCCCCGGAGAACCTGCTGTCGCTCTACCAGATCCACTCGGGCAAGGCCGTCACCGTCACCGAACCGTGGGACGCGGAGAACCGTCCGCAGGCGGACGGCATGGCAACCGCCACGCGCGGCCTCGCCCTCGGCATCCTCACCGCTGATTGCGCGCCCGTGCTGTTCGCCGACCCCAAGGCAAAAGTCATCGGCGCGGCCCATGCGGGCTGGCGGGGGGCGGCAGGCGGCATCGTCGAGGCAACGCTTGCGCAGATGGAGGGCCTGGGGGCCAAGCGCGCCGACATCATCGCCGTGGTCGGCCCGGCCATCAGCCAGGAGAATTACGAGGTCGGCCCGGACCTGCGCGACGAGGTGATGGCGCTTGATGCCGCCAATGAGCGCTTCTTCGTGCCGTCGGACCGGGACGGCCACTGGCGCTTTGACCTTGAGGCCTATGTACTGGCCCGCCTGCGCGCAGCGGATGTGGGCACCATCGGCGGGCTGGGCGAATGCACCTATGCGGACGACCACCGCTTCTTCAGCTTCCGCCGCACCACCCATCGCGGGGAAAAGGATTATGGCCGGCAGATTTCGGTCATCACCCTGGCCTGACCCTCTCCGCCGCCCCGCCAATCCCCTATACTTTGCCAGCCGCCGGGAAACGTGATTCGATTCCCGGTCCCTGGTGCATGCCGCAACCCAGACCCTGACGCAGGACCCCGCCGCCCGATGACCCCGCTCCGGTCCCTTCTCACCGCTACCGCGCTGCTGCTGGCCACCGCCAGTTGCGGCAGCTGGGACAGCTGGAGCGATGAGGCGGAGAACCCGGTGGACACGACGGCGCTTGAGATCGCCCGCCCCGGTCTCGCCGTGGCCCCCATCATCGGTGTGCCGATTGATGCCTCTGCCCGGCTGACGGACCGCATCACCAATGCCGCCGCCTCCCGCGGCGTGCCCATGGCGACGGACAACCGGGCTGCGGGCTTCGACTATGTGCTCGAGGGCACGGCGTCGGCCCGGCAGACGGACCAGGGCACCGTGCTTGCCTTTGCCTGGGACCTGACCGACGCCGACGGCATCCGCCGCCACCGCTTCATTGATACGCAGCTCGTGCCCACCCGCTCACCGGACGTGGCCTGGAGCGCTGCCGGGGAAGCCTCGCTGACCCAGGTCGCTTCCGCCGTCGCCAACGAGCTGGCAGGCTTCTACGCGCAGCAGGCCGCCCTCACCGGCGCGTCCCCCATTACCACCGCCGCCCTGCCGGACGCCGCGGCTGCCACACCCACCCCGCCCGCGCCGGTTGAACTGACAGCCCCCGTCACCCTGCATCTGCGCAGCGTTGCCGGGGAACCGCGATCCGCCCCCGCCGTGCTGGCCCCCGCCCTGCGCCGCGCCTTCCTCGACAAGGGTGCCAACCTCGTGGCCGCGCCCGAGCCCGGCGTGCTGCTGGTGACCGGCTCCATGGTGGTGCGCCCGTCCTCCGCCGGCGGCGACATGGTGACCCTGCAATGGGACATCACCCGCTCCGGCGGCGCGCCCGTCGGCTCCGTGATGCAGGAGCGCCTGTTCGGCCCCGGCGAGCTTGAAACCGGCTGGGCTGCCGCAGGGCCGGAGGCCGCCGCCGACGCCGTGCGCGCCGTCTATGCGCTGGTCAGCCCCACCCACGACACCAGCGGCCGCGACACAAGGGCAACAGCCGCTGCCCTAAAGGAGCTTCGCGGGTTTACATCGCCGGATACGAATTGATACAACGCGCGCGCTGACGGGCCGTCACGTAACTGTCACGGCCTGTCGGCCTCATAGCACTCCATCGCTCGCCTGAAGGGGCCCGCGACAAAAGCGCGGGATACGGGATCCGAATGAAGCTTCTTGCCGGCAACTCCAACCGGGCGCTGAGCGAAGCCATCGCCGCCTATCTCAACGTGCCGCTCACCAAGGCCGTTGTCCGCCGCTTTGCCGACATGGAGGTCTTTGTCGAGATCCAGGAGAATGTGCGCGGCGAGGATGCCTTCGTCATCCAGTCGACCTCCTATCCGGCCAACGACCACCTGATGGAGCTGCTGATCTGCATTGATGCCCTGAAGCGCGCCAGCGCCCGGCGCATCACCGCGGTGATCCCCTATTTCGGCTATGCCCGCCAGGACCGGAAACCCGGGCCCCGCACGCCTATCTCCGCCAAGCTTGTCGCCAATCTGGTGACCCATGCCGGGGCTGACCGGGTGCTGACGGTTGATCTGCACGCCGGGCAGATCCAGGGCTTCTTCGATATCCCGACCGATAACCTCTTTGCCGCCCCCGTCCTCACCAAGGACATCCAGGACAACCTCAACGGCAAACCGCTGATGGTCGTCTCCCCGGATGTGGGCGGCGTGGTGCGTGCCCGTGCCATCGCCAAGCGCATCGACGCGGACCTCGCCATCGTCGACAAGCGCCGCGAGCGCGCCGGCGAAAGCGAAGTGATGAACATCATCGGTGACGTGGACGGCCGCTCCTGCATCCTGGTCGACGACATCGTCGACAGCGCCGGCACCCTGTGCAACGCCGCCCAGGCCCTGCTCGACAAGGGCGCCACGGAAGTGTCCGCCTATGTGACCCACGGCGTCCTGTCCGGCGGCGCCGTTGCCCGCGTGTCGTCGTCCAAGCTCAAGAACCTGGTCATCACCGACACCATCCAGGCGACCGAAGCCGTGCGCGTGGCCCACAATATCCGCGTGGTCTCCATCGCCCCGCTGATCGGCGAAGCCATGCACCGCATCGCCGAGGAACGCTCGGTCTCGAGCCTGTTCGACTAGGCAGCAGCGCCTGATTTCTGTCCCCGCAGGGAACAAAGCCCCCGCCTCACCTGTTTTGACGGTTACGTCAGAACCTGCGCGGGCGCTTTCATGTTTCAGCCGACAGACCCAGCGTCCGACCTTCCCGGCCGCATCGACCTCAACCCCGCCTCCATGGTGGAAAAGGTGGATGGCTGGGTCGACGGGCTGATCTTCATTGCGCCCAATCTCCTGGTCGCCATTGTGCTCATCATCGGCGCGTTCTTCACGTCCGGCGCCATCCGCAGCGTCATCATCCGCCGTGCCAACAAGCGTGGCCGCCGCGATCTGGGCATGATGCTCGGCGGCCTGGCCCGGTGGACAATCATCGTGGTAGGCGTGCTGGTGGCCGCGACTATCGTCATGCCGACACTCAACCCCGGCGATTTGATCGCGGGCCTCGGCATCGGCTCCGTCGCCATCGGCTTTGCCTTCAAGGATATCCTGCAAAATTGGCTTGCCGGCATGCTGATCCTGTTGCGCCAGCCCTTCGAGATAAACGACCAGATCGTTGTCAACGGCTATGAGGGCACGGTCGAGCGCATCCTCACCCGGTCGACCCTCATCAGGACCTATGACGGCCTGCGGGCTGTCATCCCCAACAGCGACATCTACACAAGCGCGGTCCTGGTAAAGACAGCCCATGACCTGCGCCGCAGCCAGTACGATATCGGCATCGGCTATGGCGATGGCGTCGAGCAGGCCCGTGATGTGGTGCTTGAAGCCCTCAGGACCATTCCAGAGATCAAGGCCGACCCCGCCCCGGAGGCGCTGGTGTGGGATCTGGCCGCAAGCTGGGTCACCATCCGCGCCCGCTGGTGGACCGACAGCCGCCGCGCGGACGTGGTGCAGGTGCGCGGCCAGGTGGTGACGGCAGTCAAGCATGCGCTGGACGAGGCAGGCATCGATATGCCTTACGAGACCAATGTCATGCTGTTCCATGACCAGACCGAAGAAACCGATGGTGACCGTGACGCCCAGCGCGAAGGCTGGCCTGCCCCCCGCGACACCGACAAGCCCAAACCGCGCTGGAAAGCCACCATGGAAACCGTCACCGTGGCCGATCCACCGGACGACACGCCGGAAAACAGGCAAAAAACCGCTGCGCGGCCGCCATCCTCCGCCCAGTGAGACCAGCCGTCGCGCAAACGCATCCCCCGCTTGCCCTACCGGTCATTTTCCCCTAAAACCCCGCCACCAAAGCCTTTTCCGCACCCCTGGAGGGGAGAAGGTGGATGGAAAGGACGGCGGGTCCCGCATCGTTCGGGCCTAGACGCCGTCCTTTTGTTTTGACGCTCATTCAATGGAGACGACCAATGGCACAGACCATGGCGTTGACCGCTGAGCGCCGCGACCGTGCCGGCAAGGGGGCCGCACGGGCAACACGGCGTGAGGACAAGGTTCCTGCGGTCATTTACGGCGACAAGAAAGAACCGACCCTGATCAAGGTCGAGAAGCGCGAAGTTACCAAGCTCTGGAACACGGGCAACTTCATGTCCACGCTCCTGGAGCTGGACGTGGAAGGCGAAAAGACCCGCGTTATCGCCCGCGACGTGCAGCTTGACCCTGTGCGTGACTGGGTGATCCACGTGGACTTCCTGCGCCTCGGCAAGGGCTCGCGGATCAACGTGATGATCCCGGTCCACTTCATCAATGAAGACCAGAGCCCCGGCATCGACAAGAAGAAGGGCGTGCTCAACGTGGTGCGTCACGAAGTCGAGCTGAAGGTTCCCGCTTCCGACATTCCGGAAGAACTGGTGATCGACCTCACCGGCAAGGAAATCGGCGACTCGATCCACATTTCCCATGTGGACCTGCCCGCCGGTGCCAAGCCGACCATCACCGACCGCGACTTCACCATCGCCACCATCGCCGCCCCGACCATCGCGGTTGCGGATGACGAAGGCGACGCCGAAGGCGAGGACAGCGGCGAGGAAGCCGCAGCGGAGGAAGGCGGCGAGGAGTAATCCTCCCCTCCTCGCACCAGCGACACGGCCGGGCGGGCATCTGCCCCTATCAGATGCCCGCCCGCCCCGCCGGTTCCAGGCAGCGGACGCCGACAGCGCGCTCCGGACTGACGCAAGACCGGCTCAAGACCGGCCAAAGACCCGCACCCTGAAGAGGACAGGCCCCGATGATCCTCATTGCCGGGCTCGGCAATCCCGGGCCGAAATACCAGAACCACCGACACAATATCGGCTTCATGGCCGTGGACGAGATCGCCCGCGCGCACGGCTTCGGCCCGTGGCGCGCCCGCTTCCATGGCGAGGTTGCCGAGGGGCGCATCGGCAGCGAAAAAATCCTGCTGCTCAAGCCGGCAACCTTCATGAATGAAAGCGGCGTCGCCGTTTCCGAAGCCGCCAATTTCTACAAGCTCGGCCCCAACGAGGTGTACGTCATCTATGACGAGATTGATCTCGCACCTGCGAAGATCCGCGTGAAGGCCGGCGGCGGCGCCGCAGGACACAACGGCATCCGCTCTATTGCAGCGCACTATGGCAAGGACTTCATGCGCGTCCGTCTCGGCGTCGGCCATCCCGGCGACAAGAACCGCGTGCCCGGCTATGTGCTGCATGACTTCGCCAAGGCGGAGCTTCCCTGGGTAGACGCGCTGATCCGCGCGGTCAGCAATGCACTTCCGGACCTTGTGCAGGCGCGCGATTCCGAGTTCATGAACAGGGTAGCGCTCGACATGCGTGAGCAGGGCTTTGCCGAAAAGCCCGCGAAGAAAAAGACTGACACCAAGGCTGCCGCGGCAGTGCCTGGCAGCAAATCCGGAGACGATACCTGATGGGGTTCAAGTGCGGCATTGTGGGGCTTCCCAATGTGGGCAAGTCGACGCTGTTCAATGCGTTGACCAAGACGGCGGCGGCCCAGGCGGCCAACTACCCCTTCTGCACCATCGAGCCGAATGTGGGTGAGGTCGCGGTCCCCGAGCCGCGCCTGTTCAAGCTGGCGGACATCGCCACCTCCAAGGAAGTGATCCCCGCCCGCCTCACCTTCGTGGACATTGCCGGTCTGGTGAAGGGCGCAAGCCAGGGCGAAGGTCTCGGCAACCAGTTCCTCGCCAATATCCGCGAAGTGGACGCCATCGCCTATGTGCTGCGCTGCTTCGAGGATGACGACATCACCCATGTGGAAGGCCGCATCGACCCCACAGCCGACGCCGACGTAGTGGAAACCGAACTGATGCTGGCCGATCTCGACAGCCTCGAGCGCCGCATCGCCCCCCTCGAAAAGAAAGCCAAGTCCGGCGAGAAGGAAGCCAAGGCGCAGGTAGCGCTGATGGAAAAGGCACTGGTGCTGCTGCGCGACGGCAAGCCCGCCCGCCTCGCCGACATCTCCGAGGACGAAGAGCAGGAGTGGAAGAAGCTCCAGCTGCTCACCTCCAAGCCGGTTCTGTACGTCTGCAACGTGGACGAGGCCTCAGCCGCTGCCGGCAACGACTTCTCCAAGGCCGTTGCTGCCCGCGCCGAAGCGGAAGGGGCGGCCTTCGTCGTCATCTCCGCCAAGATCGAGGCCGAACTGGCCCAGCTCGACGACGAGGAAGCGGCTGAATATCTTGAATCCCTGGAGCTGGAAGAGCCGGGCCTCAACCGCCTCATCCGCTCCGGCTACGGGCTTCTGGGCCTGTGCACCTATTTCACCGCCGGGCCCAAGGAGGCCCGCGCCTGGACGATCCGCGCCGGCACCCGCGCGCCCCAGGCCGCCGGCGTGATCCACACCGATTTCGAGAAGGGCTTTATCCGTGCCGAGACGATAGGATACGAAGACTACGTATCCCTCGGCGGCGAGACTCAGGCCCGTGAAGCAGGCAAGATGCGTCTTGAGGGCAAGGACTACATTGTCCAGGACGGCGACGTGCTTCATTTCAGGTTCGCCAATTAGTCAGGGCGCCGTTTCAGCAGGCCAACTCAGCAGAGAGTCGGGATAAGCAAAAAGATGACAACCACACCGGAGCTTTACTGGGAGGATTTCCCGGTTGGGGAGGAAGTCACATTCGGCTCCTACCTCGTTCAGAAGGAAGAGATGATCGACTTCGCCAGCGAGTTCGATCCGCAGCCTTTCCATCTCAACGAAGAGATCGCCAAGACGTCCCTGCTCGGCGGCCTCGCCACCTCCGGCTGGCAGAACTGCGCCATCGCCATGCGCATCATGTGGGACGGCTATCTGCACAAATCCGCCTCCATGGGCGCCCCCGGCGTCGAGGAAGTGCGCTGGCGCAAGCCGGTCTATGCGGGCGACGTGCTCTCCATGACGCGCAAGACGCTCGAAAGCCGCCGCTCCAAGTCGCGCCCGGGCATGGGCCTCGTCCGCTTCATGTGGGAGATGTACAACCAGAACGGCGAACTCAAGATGACCATGGAAGGCTGGGCCATGTTCGAGTGCCGCACAAAAGAAGCTGCGGAGGCCTAGGTTCCATGTGGTTTGAAGATTTCAAGATCGGCTCGAAGATGGAGCTTGGCTCCTACACCTTCACGGAAGAAGAGATCATCCGTTTCGCCAGGAAATATGATCCCCAGCCCTTCCACGTAGACCCCGAAGCCGCCAAGAACGGCCCCTATGGCGGTCTCATCGCCTCCGGCTGGCACACCAGCGCCACCTGGATGAAACTGATGATCGCCCTGCGCCAGTCCACCCCGCGCCCGGCTGAAGACGACAGCCCGCAAGGCGGCCCCTCCCCCGGCTTTTTCGACATGCGCTGGCCCAATCCCGTCCGTGCCGGCGACACCATCACCTATTCCGCTGAATGCGTGGAACTCGTCCCCCTCAAGTCACGTCCCGAATGGGGCATCGTGCGCCATCGCAATGAGGGCTTTAATCAGGACGGTAAAATGGTGTTCCATTTCATCGGGCAGGGCCTGATGCCCCGCCGCGATCCGGGCGAGGACCTCTAGCCGCAAGCCTCTAGCCTTTGGCCTCTCTGCCAGATGCTGCCGGATCGCCGACGTGACACACGGAAGGGAACCGGAGCACCGACGGATGGCGCAGACGCAGAACGGCCGCAAGGGCCAGACGATTACCCTCAAGAGCCGCAGCGACGGGGCGGAACTCGCCGCCTATCACGCAACCCCGCCCCCCAGCATCGACCGCAAGGGCGGCCTGGTGCTGGTGCAGGAAATCTTCGGCGTCACCGACCATATCCGCGATCTGTGCGATGGCTTTGCCGCCGACGGCTACGAGGTCGTCGCCCCCTCTCTCTATGACCGTGAGGAGCCGGGCTTCGAGGCTTCCTACTCCGATGACGACATCGCCCGCGCCATGAAGCTGCGTGACGCCGCAGGCTTCACCCACACAAAGGGCGACATTCAGGCGGCGATCGATTTCCTCCATACCCGGAACAATCTGCGCGTCCACATCACCGGCTATTGCTATGGCGGCTCGGTCGCCTGGCTGGCGGCCTGCCGCTGCAAGGGGCTGACATCCGCCGCCGGTTATTACGGCCGCCACGTCATCGATTTCATCGGCGAAGAGCCCAAATGCGAGACGATCCTGCATTTCGGCGAGCAGGATCAGACCATCCCCATGGACTGGGTCCGCGAGATCGAGGCCGAGCACCCCGAAGTCCGCGTCTATGTCTATGACGCCGACCACGGCTTCAACTCCGACCGCCGCAAGAATTACGACGAAGACGCCACCGCCCAGGCCCGCGAACGCACGCTTGAACTGTTCGAGATGGCGGATTTGTAGAAACACATCTGCTGTCCCCCAAAATCCCTCTCCCCTTGCGGGAGAGGGAGGGGCCCGCG
>JGI1201J43222_100277_pt1 | contig 14120 bp, 10 predicted proteins | sample MastesBC008_FD_43222 | JGI IMG/M metagenome (IMG submission 43222) | reverse complement strand
TGCATGTGTTAAGCATACCGCCAGCGTTCATCCTGAGCCAGGATCAAACTCTCCGTTTTGATTCTTAACTCTTCGACTTATTAAGTCTTACTAATAATAGTAATTCTCTTAAATCGCTTTTTTTGCTGTTTTTTAACCTCAGCCTGGTCTTATTTCTTTACTGACGCAGACCTTGTGGTGTATACTAGCTTCTAAACTATAAAGTTTTCAAGGTTCGAAGCCTTCAGAGTGTTGCGCTCTCGCGCTCCCCTCTCTCAGGCACTTGTTTATAGTACCGATACTCCCAGGACCTGTCAACACCTTTTTCGAAAAATTTTGGGACTTTTTCTGCTGTAACCCCTCAAATCCTTGTACAGCAAATTTTGTAGCCGTAAAATATTTTTTATTTTCCCTGCTTTGAGCCCTGAAGCACCGACAAAATTCAATCCCTCAAGTCATCTCACTATCTATATATATGAAATCCCTTCAAGGCATCAAGTTAGTTGAAGGTCTTACTCCACTCCAGCTAGACTGCCACAATATTCTGTATTTGAATTTCTGTACTTGAATTTTGTGAAATCACTTGTTGTCTTGATTTGCGATTTCTTTCACACGGATGGAACGTCTAAATATATTGTCCGAAGAAACATCCGCTAGTACATTAGTATGGCGTTCATTATTTTTAGTCTATGAGACAGAAACTAAATATTGTGACTTTGGGAGTTGAAGATTTTCAGCGGTCTTTGAATTTCTATCAAAACGGTTTGGGCTGGAAAACATCCAGCGCGAGTACGGAGAATATTGCATTTTTCCAGTTGGGTGGAATTGTTTTTGCACTTTACCCACGAGATAAATTGGCTGAAGATGTGACGATCGCTCCTGAAGGACATGGCTTTTCGGGAATCACCCTTGCTTACAACGCCAAAAATGAAGCAGAGGTAGATGAAGTCTTGAGGAATGTCGAAAAACTGGGTGCAAAAATTGTCAAAAAAGCACAAAAAGTTTTTTGGGGTGGTTACAGTGGATATTTTGCCGATCTTGATGGTCACTTATGGGAGGTCGCTTGGAATCCATTCTTTGAATTTGATGATTCAGATAATCTAGTACTTCCCTAATCGGATAATCATCATATATATAGATTGAATATCGGAAAATTTGAGATGAGCAATACTCAATGAGAACTTCAAATGCTGTATTACCACCAAACTTACTGCTGAATGATTATTTGAAAGCTTGGTTACAAGAAGATATTGGAAGGGGCGATCGCACGACTCAAAGTTTGCTTGCTGAAAATACGGTTACGGGTCAAGCTCAGTGGATCGCCAAAGCTGATGGTGTTATTGCTGGTTTACCGATCGCTGCTAGGGTATTTCAACTTCTGAATGAGAAAGTCAGTTTTACTCCCCTAGTAAAAGAAGGGGAATATTGTAAATCTGGTACAGCGATCGCAAAAATCGAAGGTTCTTTAGATGCGCTGCTGACTGGGGAGCGAGTAGCTTTAAACTTAGCGATGCGGTTGAGTGGTATTGCAAGTCTCACTTATATATATGTAGAAAAAATCGCCGATTTACCCACAAATTTCGTCGATACTCGGAAAACAACTCCAGGTTTGAGAATTTTGGAAAAGTATGCAACTCAGGTGGGAGGAGCAATTAATCATCGTATGGGTTTGGATGATGCGGTGATGATTAAGGATAATCACATTGCTGCTGCTGGAGGAATTGGAAAAGCAATTACTTGTATTCGCTCCCGCATACCTTATCCATTAATGATAGAAGTAGAAACGGAAAACTTAGATCAGGTAAAGGAAGCAATAGAGTACAAGGCTGACATCATTATGCTGGATAATATGCCTGTTAATTTGATGAAGCAAGCAGTTCAGATGATTCGGGATTTCAGCTATTGCAACGCGCGGGGCGAACGCATCAAAATAGAAGCTTCGGGAAATATTAATTTAGATACGATCCGAAGCGTTGCTGAAACTGGAGTTGATTATATATCTAGTAGCGCTCCGATTACTCAATCCAAATGGCTGGATCTGAGTATGAGAATAAGTTGAGAATTTGCAAAGATTTGCACATAAGAAATATATCAGTCATCAGGGCGCACTTCGGTGCGCCCCTACAGATAGCAAAATTTTGTTTCTATTACTTTTTATCTTCTCCACTGTTGTAATAGGTAAGAATAAAACCAATCTTTATCAACTTTATCCATTGCGAAAATTTTTCTTCCTCCGGTAACAACCTTAGTCCGTCCCTGACTTAAACCGGAGGTAATAATTTCTGTTTCCCATTCTTTTAACTCAAAAGCTTTTGGGTTACCTAAATAAGATGTTGCTAGAACGTCCCAAGCATAGTGATCTTGGGGGATAACCAAAGCATAACATTGTCCTGCTAAATCAGAGATTGGACGATCGCGCTGTTGTCCAAGTTTTTGCACTAACTCAGATGTGACTGGGACGCTATTAGTTATATCTAAAGGACACATTATAATTTCAATTTGCGATCGCCATACCCGCGCAACAGAAATTGGATCCCAATAAGCATTCCATTCTGCTGAACCATCTTGTCCGGGTTCCCAATTTTTCTCGACGTTACCGGAGACGTTCAAAGCACCACCCATCCAAACAATCCGGCGAATTTTTGCTTCAATTTCTGGCGATCGCTCCAAAGCAAATGCCACATTTGTTAAAGGTCCAGTGACCATCAAAGTTACAGGTTCAGTTGCTTCTTGCAGCATTTTTAGCATGAAGTCTTGACCAGATTCAGCTACCAAAGATGTAGAAATAGTTTCCTTTTGATTGAGAATGGGGAGATGATCCACCACAAATGAGTCTCGACGGTAAAGATAAGGAAAAGCATTAATACCTCTGACATTACTTTCTGCTACAGGGATATGAGAACCTCCCATTAAATCCAAAATTTTTCGCGTCGCGCTAACAGCAGGTTGAATGTAACAGTCAGCAGGAGTAACAACAACACCAATAAGTTCATATTGGTTCATTGTCATCAGCAGCATGGTAGCTAAATAATCGTCAACACCACCATCGTGATCCATTAAAACTAATTGTTTGGACATAACAATAAAATCAGTTACCAGATATCTCACTCCATAGATAATTTGTAACTTTTGATCGGGGTCAAATGCATGAAATAGCTGCTTATTTTTTCCATATACATTTTTATATTGAAATTAATATTCAGATTTATATCTTAAAAATACTTTTCAGAATATGGAAACTATACCTTTTCGAGAAGATTTTCAACTGATTTTAGAAAGGTCTGTATCGAGGGTACAAATGATATTTACACTGAATAATATGACTCATTAATCACACATAAATCTTCTAACATAGGAGAACAAAAGTAAGTAACTTGTAATACAAAGCATCGAAAATGCTTGCTTGTTTCAGTATAAAGTTAGTTGACATTTTGATTGATTATTAGAAATAACAGAAAATTAGTAGAATATTTATAAATTTCCAAAAGTACTAATACTTAGATAAAATTCACTTTAGGTGTGTATAATAAACTTCGATTATTCCCTGTTGATATTTCAATACAACACCAAATATTGTATGGTTTTTCTGGTATGATTAAATACGAGTAAAGTTTTGACTATAGGCAATAATAATGGGTGAGGAAGAAAGTTTTGAAGGATTTACAAAAATCCATAAAGCACGATTTAATATAATTAAAATTTTACGTACCAGATTTAAGGAAATACCAGAGCAAGTCGTAGAAACTATTAATGGAATAAGTGAAGAGTCGGTATTACAATTGCTTTTTACTAACTCAATTACTGTAGCTGATTTTGAAAGTTTTCAGCAGGTTTTGAAGAGTGTGATGTCTGGAGAATAATTTATGTTTTTGGTTTAAAATTGCTGTTGAAGTAAATTTTTGTGTAACGGACAAATATTATTTAGATATAGAGATTATATGATGATTTTATAGAAAACATGTGTTTTTTTGAAACTGTACCGTCAACCAACCAGCAAATACTATTAAAATGACTACTAAAATAGTAAATACACTAATTTGAATAGAATTTATCTTTTTGATGTAATTAATTCTTACACTTATTATTCTGAATAACATTGTGGCAAAAAACCCTAACCAGAACCATCCATTAAATGGTTGTGTTATACCAATAACTGTATATAAATATGCGCTTGAATCAAGAACTATTAATGATAAACTTCCTAATAAATCTCTATAATTAAATCCTAGTAATATTAATGGGGAAAATAAAATAATTGACAAAATTTTATATTTTCTAATAAAAAAATTATTTTTTTTATTTGCAATACTAGTTTGTAGTAATATAATCAAAGAAAGTAAATAAATAGTTAGCCCTAATAAATTAAATGTTGAATTTATTTCACTAATAATTTCAGACTTATTATTTGTAAATGTACATAGTTGAGAAAAAGAGTTAGGTTGATCATTTAGAAATGATAATATCCACAGTTCATTTGTTCCTATAATTGATCCTATACCCGCTCGGATACACAACATTAATAATCCGATAATACAACCAGATATAAGTATTCTTGGTACTTCTTCTTCTATTCTTATAGATGTTATGAATTCAACTGGTATTTCATAATCTCCTGTATTAGTTTTGAGCAAGACCTTATCCTCATGCCACCCTTGACCTAATACTGTTGTATTTACTTTTACTTGTAATTTAAATGATGATTCTTCAAAATTATAAGGATTTACAATTAAGAAATTTTTTTCTGTAAAAACTTTTCCTTTAATCTTTCCATTAGATGGTTTGCAAGTAACTCTCAAGTGAAATATTGGTGACTTTGAGTATTTTATCTTCCCCAAATCTACATTAGAAGGATTTATAATAACATTTATAGAAGTAATTATATATTTTATTGGGATTTTAAAACACTCTGGTAAGCCTTCAAATTTAAAAAATATATTCCCTTGATAATGACCTATAGCAACATCAATAGTATCTAGCGTGACATATAATATATCATTCTTTAAATAATTAAATTTTTCTAAAAATGTGATGCCATAAAGGTGCTTATCACTTTCTATTTTTCCCCATACAAAGCCACGTCCTTTATTAACAACTCGCAAATTAAATGTTATTTTTGAACCTAGTGGTATTTCACCAAAATCTACAAAACTTGGTTCTATAAATATCTTTGGATATATTTCTAGATTTTCTATTTCACAGAATTCACGTAAACATAATTCTAACCCTTTACGTCGTTTAAATTCATAATTATCTGTAATGTCAGTGTTAACACTACGAGATATAAGTTTTTGTGAAATTTCTGTTGTATCGGGAATTATATAATCACGTATAATTTTTTGTGAAATATTTACTAAATCTGTTCTACCTTGTCCCCTTAACCATTGAGTAATATCACCATTGAAAAAATAATCTACAGCTTCTTCTGGAAATTTATGGCATAAGTTAATGAGTTGAATAATGTCAGAAACTTGACCTTTTTTAAACCTAAATGTATGTAATCTTAAAGCATCTTGTAATTCTATAGTTTGAAGTTCTTGACTAGCACTTAAAAAATCAATATCTTCATTACTCAAACTTTTTCCTGCTGCCCATAATCGCGCATCTTGTAATGCCTTTCCTCTTAATAAACGTGATTTATCTCTACGTTTAGAAGCTAGCCAAGCTGTTATTGCTTCAGCATATGGGCGTAAATTGGCTAACGCCCTATCAAGCCAAGTCTGATTAAAAACAGACTTATAAATTCGGTTATAAACTTTTAATTTATCATCCCGTTCTACAACCAATCCTGATAGTCGCAATTCGATTTGCTCTAGACTATCATCTGCTACGATTTCTCTATGTCGCAAAATCTGTTGATATAATCCCAATAACTTTCCAGCGAGTTCTTCTTTTCTAAAAACTCGATCCCGTATTGTACGTAAATGCTCTGGTTCATCTTGAGATTCCCAGTTTTTAATTATGCTATTTTGTACTATTTCTTCTACAGAGGTAAATTTTTTACTAAATTGAATAAAGTTACAAAGCTTATGAGTCAGAAATGGCTGTCCTCCAGTCCAATGTAGTATTTCTTTTAGAACAATTTGAGGATTATCTACTCTACCCTTCAATCCTTTAGCTAAAGGCTCAATCTCTTCTTCTTGAAAACCATTAAGAGTGATAGCTTGACCAATATTGAAAGGTGTACGCTTTTTGTTTTGAATTAAATCAGAGGGTGTGGCGACTCCCAGAAGTACAAATGTCAAACGCTTATAAATTGAGTTATCAGCACGCTGATTGTAACAATATCGAATAAATGCAAAAAAATCGTCGGTGGGAAAATTCAGACTAAGAACACTGTCTATCTCATCGATAAAAATAACTATTGGTTGAGAAAGTTCAACAAGTAATATGTCTTCAACAAACTCACTTAGATGTTGTACATCAGATACACGCACTTGTTCGCGTAACCATTCTCTTACATTAAATTTGTCCGCGATCTGAAAATTTCTAGCTAAAGTTCTAATAATACCGCCATACCACTGTTGAGAAGAAACTTGCTGGCTACCAATTTGTGTCAGGTCGAGTGCTGCACAGGCAAAACCTTCTAATTGTAAGCGTTTCATCACTTGAACTCGCAAACTGGATTTACCCATTTGGCGCGAATTCAATACATAGCAAAATTTACCAGCTTTTAATGCTTGATATAAATCTTCATCAGCTTGACGTTTAACATAACTGGGGGCATCAACTGGTAAACTACCCCCTACTTGATATTCGTAGGCTGGCTGTTTTTCTGTACTCATCAGTTAAATTCTCAAGCGATCGCTAAAGTAATGACGATACAAATTACAACGTGGGGTAACATCATTACCTTGTACTTTTATCAACCCCATACTGAGTAATTTAAAGCATTCTATCGGATTTAACCTGATAGCCTTAGTATTACTGACGACTTTGTTCATTGCAGTAGCTAAATCTGAATGTTGTTCTAAATTCCACAAATGTCGCCGCAAATGGTCACAATAAGGGCCAGATTCAGTCGGTGCAATACTTAAAAGTTGATCGAGTATAGTATCTCGGCCAGCAATACGGTAAAGTGCAACTCTTACTAAATATGGATGCCCACCGACCATTTCTGTAAGTTTATTTACCTGATTAAAATCCCAATTCAATCCATGTCGTCTTGCTAAATCGAGTATTTGCTCGCAATTAAATTCACGTAGCTCTATCGGTAGTCCAACATTAAAAGGTGACTGGTGCGTATTCATGGGAATATAAACTTCTGTAGAATGCACTACTATCAGTCGTAATTTTTTCCAGATGTCGGTGCTTTTTGATTGTTCATGCCAAGCACGTAGAAGTCCAAAAAAATCAGCCGCGATTTCAGAATGTTCAAATACGCGATCAACCTCATCTAATCCCAAAACTAAAGGTTGATTAATTTCTTTTAAAAGATAATCCTCGAAATAAACCGTACAGTTATCTTTACTGCCAAAAATATCATCCCAATAATCTTTTAATTTATTAGATACTTTTAATCTTCTTCCTACAACGGCACAAAACCACTGCAATAATTTGTCTAAATCTTGAAATACTTTGCTATCTGCTAGTTGAAATGTCAAAGGTACTGTTAAACAATCTGCTTGTGAAGCTTTATGTAGAATTCTCGCCATTAAAGAAGTTTTACCCATTTGTCGAGGTGCTTTGATGCGGATTAGAGAACCTGGCTTGACTATGGTTTCATAGCAACGTTCTTCAATGGGAGAGCGTTCTACATAAAATTTTGAAGCTAAATTTACTTTTCCCCCTGGTATTTCTGGTTCTGCAACTGGGAGAGGAAGAGCAAAACATTCTGTTGAGGTAATATTAGATGGTTGAAGTGTAGGTATGACAGATAAATCTTCTGTCTTATCTGTTTCAGAATAATTATTACTGTCTTCCCTTGCTAATAAATTTAAAACTTCTTCGAGAATTTTTGCAGTATCTGCAGATGATTTCCATTCTCGCTGCTGAATTTGCCTTAAATAACCCCGTAAGTCATAATTGAGCGGAGAATTCATGGGAAATTGAACACGAATAGGTAGAATAACTGGTTTCTTTTCGGGACGTAAGTCTGCTAATTCCTTTGCTCGTCGTACTTCCTCTATTACCATTTCACTTGTTGCAGATTTTGGAGATAATAGCAACAAGAAATAATCACATTGTTCTAATTCTTGATCGATACGCTGCGTCCATTTTTCTCCCAGTTGAATACTTTCCCCCGCCATGAATGGATCGTGTCCATCTGCTTTCAAACTTTCATAGAAGTATTGAGCAAGGCTTAAGTCTGGATCTTGACTGCGATAGCTGATAAAAACTCTAGCACTTTTATTTGCTTCAATTGGCGGTACAAATGGTTGTAAATTCATGAATTTCTCTAAATTTACCCATTTGTCTTGCACTGTTGATAAGGGTACAGCCAATGCACCTTCTGTATTATCGTAAGCAGCAATTATGCCAATGACTCGTTGATTTTCTGCATCAAAGACTGGCGAACCACTATAACCTCTTTGTACATTTTGTGAATTTGCCTTTATTCGTAATCGAAGCATTGGCAAATTACCAAAGACAGACTGAGGATTAATGTCCGTAATGTTACCGTCAATAGATGCGCCTTTAGGAAAATCGGGACGTCCGTAGCCAATAGACAAAAATCTATCCATTGGCTGAAAATTTATTGAAAGGGGAACTGAAGAACCCTGATAGTCAAATAATTGCAAAACTGCAAAGTCATCATGACTTCTACTACCCAAGTAAATTAAATTTACAGGCTGCCCATTTACCCGTATTTTTTCATAACCACCAGCATCTTCAACTACATGGGCACAGGTAAGTAAATGTCCTTCGGATGAGATAAAAAAGCCTGTACCCCAAACTTTACCATCTTCCGAGGTAATGGCTTCAGTACATTTTTTAACTAAATCCCAAGACATGAGAATTTATTACCTTTACGATTATAAATAGTTCGAAAACTAACAAACTAAAAGAATTGCTTGATTTTAATGCTTGATTTTATAAATTAATCATCAGCCAGGATTACTACTTTTTAGTTTTGGTGTTAAATTCCACTTTAAAGTCACTTTCAGAGATGCTTGTCCAGATGCTTCTACCAAATAAACTGAACCTTTGCTAGTAAAATTTATACCTAGCTCAACTTCTGCATCTGTAGCTTGTGTTTCTTCGTGTAGCTGCTGAAATGCCTTTGTCAATGGACGAGAGGCGCGAACAATTAAATCCTGGACAATACTAAAGCTTTGGTCGAGCTTCTTGATTGATGTTTCTCCAACTGCTGATACTTGACCAACATTTGTTTCTGGAATTTCTACTGCTACTAGGATAGTGCTGCTATCTTCAGTATTTAGTTCTAAAATTTCCCGCCCCATAATCAAATTTAATAATATTTCTGTAGAATTATTTAGCCAAGTTTGACTTCCTAGGAAAATACTACAGCAAATATACGGTTAATTTCGAGTAAAATCCTTATTATTGGTCTTTAAAATTTGTTATTTTATTGAATCGTTTATTTCAGAATTATTTTGTAGGGTTTTAGCTTTATCACTAGCTTTTGCTCGAAAACACCTTCACACTTATCTCAAAAATAGAATTCATTAAAAAAAATAAATAAATCCAGCTTATCAAATGAAGATGTTTAAACTTATGTTATGCAGTACTCTTAAATTACAGGTGCTCGCATAATAATATTATCTTGAGTTAAAGTAACTCTCTTATTTAAACACCCCTCAACAAGGTTAATAGTGTTGTAGTGGTCGGAATTATTATAGTTTCTCATAGCAAACAGCTAGCCCAAGGCGTCCGGGAACTGGCTACACAAATGGTTCAAGGTACGGTTCCGTTAGCGATCGCTGCGGGAATAGATGACCCGGAAAACCCCCTAGGTACCGATGTCATGGAAGTACATGCTGCCATCGAGTCGGTTTACAGTGACGATGGTGTAGTAATTTTAATGGATTTGGGAAGTGCTTTGATGAGCGCAGAAATGGCTCTGGAGTTTCTTCCCAGCGAACAACAAGAAAAGGTTCATTTATGTGCTGCTCCTCTGGTTGAAGGTGCGATCGCTGCTGTGGTTGCTGCTGCTTCTGGAGCAAATATCGATCAGGTAATAGCTGAAGCCAAGGGCGCACTTGCAGCAAAATCCGCACAATTAGGGGAGGATATTGAATTTACTACATCTGCATCCCAGTCTCATTTAATAGATAGTGAAGAGGAACAACATGCAGATCGGATACAGGTCAAAATCAGTAATCGAATGGGTTTACATGCCCGTCCAGCTGCGAAGTTTGTTGCAACAGCAAACCAATTTCAATCCCAGATTAGAGTACAAAATCTAACCAAAGGTGGGGTACCTGTTCGCGGTGAGAGTATCAACGAAGTTGCAATGTTGGGCGCTCGTTGCGGTGATGATTTGGCGATTTTTGCTACGGGTACGGATGCTCATGAAGCGTTAATGACCTTACAGAAATTAATCGAAAGTAATTTTGGCGAACCAGAAATCGTTGATGAGTCCCCATCTACTACATCTCCAAGTTCAACCGAAATTCCCAATGGTCCTAATAATTCTTTCCTACGAGGAATTCCAGCTTCTCCTGGCGTGGTTATAGCTCCTACTGTCCGTTATCAACCGACTTTTTTAGCTGTTGAAGAACGATATGTGGATGATGTTGAAGGAGAATGGGAACGTTTACAAGTTGTTTTAATCACAGCGTATCAAGAAATTCAGACTTTACTTTCCCATGCTTCAACCCAAATAGGTGATTCGGAAGCTGCGATATTTGACGCTCACTTATTATTTTTGTCGGATCCCGCACTGTTAGATGCAGTTCGTCATCGCATTTATGAGCATAACTTAAATGCTGAAGCTGCTTGGCAATTTACAGTTGAAGAAATAGCTAACGGTTATCGCCAAATGGACGACCCTTATATGCGGGAGCGAGCAGCTGACATGATAGATGTGGGACAAAGGGTGCAGCAATTGCTTGGAGGTAGCGTTACTAGTCCTCCCAAGTTATCCCAACCAGCTATTTTAGTTGCCAAAGACCTTACACCTTCTGATACAGCTCAGTTGGATAGTAGTTTAGTTTTGGGAATTTGTATAACTCAAGGTAGTGCAACATCTCACAGTGCAATTTTAGCTCGGAGTTTGGGTATTCCTGCTGTTGTGGGCGCACCAAAACAAGTATTGCAAGTCACAGATAAAACTACGATCGCACTGGATGGAGAAACGGGTCAAATCTGGATTGATCCAGACCAAAGTGTGAAAGCTGAGCTACAAGTAAAACAGCAGGAGTGGGAAAATACCCAAAACCAAGCCCTTGAAAGCGTTCGTGAATTAGCAAGGACTCGCGATGGACGACGAATCAAGGTTTTAGCAAATATATCTGGGATTAAAGATGCTCGAGTAGCTTTAAAAATGGGGGCTGAAGGTTTCGGTTTATTACGGACTGAGTTTTTGTATTTGGATCGAGCTAAAGCACCTACGGAAGCGGAACAATTTAGTATCTATCAAGAAATTGCTCAATCTTTAGATAATCAATCTTTAGAACATAAATCTTTAGTAAATCAACCATTAGAAAACCAACCGTTAATAATTCGCACTTTGGATGTGGGAGGTGATAAACCTTTAGCTTATCTCCAAAAACCCTTGGAGAGTAATCCTTTTTTAGGTTGGCGAGGAATTCGTTTTTGTTTAGATAATGTGGAATTATTTAAAACTCAACTCAGAGCTATTTTAAGGGTTAGTTCCAGTCATAGGATCAAAATTATGTTTCCCATGATTGCAACTTTAGCCGAACTCCAAAGAACAAAAGCGATATTAAATCAAGTAAAAACAAAATTACGTCAAGAAAATATTCCCTTTGATGAAAACATGGAAGTAGGAATGATGATTGAAATTCCTTCAGCCGTGGCGATCGCTGATCGATTAGCAACAGAAGTAGATTTCTTTAGCATTGGAAGCAACGATTTAAGTCAATATACAACTGCAGCCGATCGCACTAATCCGAGAGTAGCAAAATTAGCTGATGGTTTGCATCCGGGAGTATTAAAAATGATCAATCAAAGCATCCAAGCTGCACATCAAGCAGGTATTTGGGTTGGTTTATGTGGCGAACTTGCTTCCGATCCCCAAGCTATTTCAATTTTAGTCGGTTTGGGAATCGACGAAATTAGTTTAAATCCCCACGCAATTCCAAAAATCAAAAAAGCGATCGCCCAATTAAGTTTTCCAGAAGCGGAAGCGATCGCCCAAGCAGCATTAAAGTTAGATTCATCTGAATGTGTGAGAATGTTGATTTCTTAAGACACAACTATTGGATAATCGGGTGTGGGATTCAACGGACAGCTAAAAACATATTTACCGGGTTTGAGGGTAATTTCATAATCTTGAGTTGCACCTTTAGTTAGACCACCACCGCTAACCTTGGGTAAAGTTACCTGATTAAGACCTTCTCCCCTGAGATAAAAACCTAATTCATAGGGAACGTCACGGTTAGCAACTCGAAAAATATATTTTCCTGGTTTGAGTTGTAAAGGCTTAAATCCTTTTTGTCTTTCTGCTAAGGTTTTAGCATTGATTCCCTTACAGTCTTCAGCTTTAGTTGTTTTAAACTGATGGTCCTTGCTTTCTGTTTCGACAAATTGACAGCCAGTTTGAGTCAAAGTAACAATTTGAGGTTTTCCTGTTTCACCAATTTCCTGTTCGGAATTTGATTGAACGTTTCCACAACCTGCAGCAAACATTAATAGTAATAAGCTGCTACCCAAAAATAAGTTTTTTTGCATTATTTTTTACCTACCTACTTTAAATTTACTGGTTCCAAAATTATATTTAGATATATGAAGATGGGCGATAATCGATCTAGGAAATTTTTCGTAACCTAAAAATCTGTAAGCTTTTCGAATACTCCGACCAATTACCAATTACCATATGACGCTTATGCGTCACTCACGCCTTGCTAACACTGCGCTAGCAGTGCGGGTGCATACCAATTACCAATTGCCAGTTAACAATTACCAACAATAATTTAAGTTTATTCAGAAAGTATCTTCGTGGATGAGAGTAACCTGATAGTGGTATGATTTTTCACTGAGAATCCAGAATAATTCTGCTTATGTTGCGAATAAAGCGACGACTTCCAATTTTCATATGGGTTGGAATGACGCTTGTTATAACTGGGACGATCGCAAATTTTATATTCGAACAATCTTCAGTTTCACCAAAGTCAATTAGCCGCAGTCGCTGTGAGACTGATAATGATAGTTCTTTTATATTTATTCCTGCAGGTGAATTTATTTTTGGTAGTGACAAAACCGAACGAGATTATGCTTATCGGATTTCAGCAGAAGCAGCAGTAAAAAACTCCACAACAGTAGCAAAAGAAGAACGGGAATTACGACAGGTTGGTTGGTTTAATGGGGAGTCTCCCCGAAAAGTGATTTTTCTTCCTGCTTTTTGCATCAGTCGGAATTTAGTCACAAATGCAGAATATCAAAGTTTTGTCCAAGCGACTAATCATCGCCCACCAGATATTTCCGAATCGGATTACCAAGAACAAGGTTTTTTAGTACACCCTTATACTACAGTTAAACCCTATCGCTGGAATAACGGTAAATATCCATCAGGACAAGCACAACACCCGGTAGTATTAATATCCTACGAAGATGCGATCGCTTTTGCTCAATGGAAAAGCAAACAAGATAATTATACTTACAGATTACCAACGGCAAAGGAATGGGAAAAAGCCGCCCGTGGTAAAGATGGACGTTACTTCCCTTGGGGTAACAAATGGAATCCCAATGCAACTAACTGGGCTGGTAGTGGCTTAAATTACACTAATGCGATCGCTACCTTCATGAAAAGTCGTAGTCCTTACGGTGTCGAGGATATGGCAGGAAATGTGTTTGAATATACTTCTACTTTGCGATCGCAAGTTGTTCGTACGGTTTCAGCTATGAAAGGTTGTTCTTGGGACGACTTACCTGGATTTTGTCGGGCTGCTTATTTTCATACTCGTCCGATTCAATCCCGTCACATTTTGTTTGGTTTTCGATTAGTGCGGGAATAGAATGTTGGAGAATTGGGGAGTCAGGAGTCAGGAGTCAGGAGT
>JGI1201J43222_100275_pt1 | contig 14134 bp, 12 predicted proteins | sample MastesBC008_FD_43222 | JGI IMG/M metagenome (IMG submission 43222) | reverse complement strand
AAATCTATCTGTCTCATTATTTTTCCAAATTGGTATAAGTTCTGAGATATTTGACGTGAAAACACTTTTTGATTCTGGAAATCTAGTATTTGGTTAATAGATTTGTCGATATCAGTGTTGTGGATATTAAGTGAGAAAAGCTGAGATTATGGTTTTCCTTCACTTTTGAAGTATTAAATTTTGAATTATTAAGAACGTAGTATTAACATATACTTAGTAAAACAGATAAAAATGAGTATTCAGTGAGAACACGATTAAAATTCACGATAAAAATTAAGTCAAAGTTGTAAATTCACCCTTAAGAAGAAGATTCTGAATCTTGTAAAACATGCTCAGAAGTAGCGAGTTCAGTCGAATTGTAATCAACTAATAATCTCCAAGTTGTCCATAACCAACCCAAGATGAAAGGTAACCACAGCAACCATCTCTCTTTACTAGTTAAACGCCAATCATGATTTCCCAAAGCCTTGCGATGCTGTAGTGCAAAGTAAACAAAAGTAGAGATACTAACCAAACGTACTCCCCAATTACCAACGATGACTGCGAAGGGAACCAACCAAGTAAAATACCAAGCATGGATAATTGGTGATAAGCTCAGGAGAGCAAAAAAATATAACTCAGTAAATTGTCGGAAATTTCTCGATCGCAAAAGCAAAAGAACACAAGCTAAAGCCAAGGGAATTATATAAATCCAATTAGCTTTCAGAGAAGGTTCCCAAACTTGAGCAACTAAATGGGGAATAAACTCTGCACTACGACCATGGGAAACAAAAACTGAGCCTGTGGGAATTAATAAACATTGTCCTGTGTGGCAAAATGGGATAGCGCTAAGCAAAAAGGGTAAAAAACCCCAGAGCAAAACAACCACAGCTTTTTTTATACTTACCTCGCGGAAAGCTCGCCATGTAAGAAAACCTAAAATCGGTAAAGACATCCATTTAGCCGCTACACTAATCCCAAGTAGCAAAGAACTCCACATCCAACGAGCACTTTTGCTTGAATAATCAAAAACTAACCAGGCGGCAACTAAGGGTAAAATAAACCAGGTGTCATAATGGGCACCTCCAGCAAACGAGTAGATAACCAGAGGATTCCAAGCATAGAGTATTGCTTTTTCAAAGCCAAATCTCCGAGTTAGGAGCCAACAAACTGCTAAATCAGCCAAGATGAATGCTGACTTAAATAGAGCTACAGCGGGAGTAATTGCAGCTAAAGTACGGAAACCCAACTGAACCACTGGTGGGTAGATTGCAGAAACATCTTGGTGATTGATCTGGGACCACCATTCAGTACGGAAAGAAACTAGTTCTGCTGCATTGGGTGCAAACTCATAAGGACTAAAACCAAGATTCTGGATATATCCTTCCCATAGGTAACGCCACACATCATCCCCTGGGTACATGGGTATCAGCAACAATCTTGTCAAAATAGCGACTCCCCAAAACCAGATACCACTAACTTTACGTAGCATCCAAGACAGAGCAAAACCCAAACTCATCACACCGATACCAAGCCAAAATTGCCAAACATTTCCGGGCTGGCGAAAGTCGCCGTAGGGAATGATATAAGCAGCACCTAGTAGTAACAAAAGAGCACTTAAATAAAGAAAAATTGATTCTATTTTGGAGCTTGAAATATTAAAGTTTGAAATTTTGAAGTTTGAAAGTTTAAGATTTGAAAGTTTGAGATTTGAAATTTTGAGGTTTGAAAATTTGAATTTTGGGTCGCTCATTTAGGAGGAATGTCGATAATTATGTGGGATTTTCGATAGATGGGATTATTTATAGGAGCGGCGATAAAGAATAAAAACTAGTTAACCGAAAAATGTACCAATAAAATGCGTTTGAGTTTAACCAATGAACGGTGATAAAATTTTTTTTTGCTCCTATTTATCCTATATCTCCAATTTCCCTGTTGTAGGCGACGCAGATATAATTTGCCAATAGTGCTCAGAATAACTATTCCTGCTTTAATACTACCTGATAGGGTACCGGAAATTTTGGACTTTCCACCCTGTCTATAACGGTAGTCAACGGGTAATTCACAGGTCTGTAATCTTAATTCTACTGCCCTTGTTTGCATCTCCACCGTCCAACCAAAGCCTCGATCTTCCATCTGGATTTTATCCAAAGCGGAACGGCTAATCAAACGTAGCGGTCCCAGGTCATGGTACCAATGTCCCCAACCCCAGCCAATTAGGAAAGTCGCTAACCAATTACCAAAGTTTTGTACTGGAGTCATAGCTGCTCGACCAGCATCAGTTGCACGACGGTTACCCATAATCATGTCAAACTTCTCGCGTCTAGCAAAAAACTGAGGAAGTTGAGTCAGATCATCGCTACCATCAGCATCACAGAATAAAATCCAGTCAATATCTGGCGGTAATTGTTGTAAACCTCGCCAACAAGCACTACCGTAACCGGGAATAGTTTCAATAACTACTTGCGCACCAGCTGCGATCGCTTTGGTAATACTCCGATCTGTGCTACCGTTATCCACCACCCGGATATTTTTTAAACCATAGGACTGTAAAGACTTTACGACTTTGGCGATGGTAGCCTCTTCATTAAGTACAGGAATAATTACCAGAATATTGTCCAAGCTATTACAAAGTGTTTTCATTGTTTGAAGGGTATTTTTTGTGGGAAAATGCGAAACAAAAGTGAAAGCTATAAAACTGAGTATGGTTATTCCGTTTGTTGTGAGATTAAGTCATATTCGAAGCTAAATTGCCAATAATAATTTGTTTAATGTGCTTGTTTTTTCTTATATTCTGGAATATGGAGTAGTCATTTTAACTACTAACCTATTTTGAGATCAATAAATTTATTACAGATGAGATTAAACTGAGAATTTCATTAAAACAGACTGAAAAAATCTAGTAAGTCAATCTAATCGAAAGCAATACAAAGAAGGGAGATGTTGACGATTTTTTATCCATATATCGATCTAAAACCAAACTAGAATTAACCTGTAGTTAACTTGGAATTTGCTCCTGTAATATTGATGATTAAACTGCAGATAGTAATATAAGTTGTTACGCATCTAATTTGTACATCATTCTATTCGATGGCGAAGCCTCAAACTTTCTTCAATTTTGACTTTTGACTTTTTACTTTTGACTTGCTGTTGTACATTTTTAATGCACAACAGCTTAAGACCGTCATTATTAGGTAGAAAGAGAATAAAAATTTTAGCGATAATCGCACATTAGTGGAGATAAAACATATGCCACAAAGTAGTGATTTGGATATTCCAGTTATCAATGTAAGCGATCTGGTATCAGGAACAGGAAATCCTCATGAAGTTGCAGCTAAAATCGGACATGCTTGTCGTGAGTACGGCTTCTTTTACATTATTGGTCATGGAGTAGACGAAGAACTCCAACAGCAATTAGAAAAAGTCAGCCATCAGTTTTTCGCCCAAGATATTGAGACAAAACAGCAAATAAATATGTCCCGTGGAGGTAGAGCTTGGCGAGGATATTTCCCTGTCGGTGGTGAACTCACATCTGGTAAACCAGATATCAAGGAAGGAATCTACTTTGGTGCTGAGCTTCAAGACGATCATGCTCTAGTGAAAGCTGGTACTCCACTACATGGTTCTAACCTTTTTCCAACCAACATACCGCAAATGCGAGAATTGGTACTTAATTATACGGGAGCAATGACACGCCTAGGACATTCCCTCATGACCGGAATTTCCCTCAGTCTTGGTTTGGAAGAATCCTTTTTTGCCACACATTACACTTCAGATCCTTTGATACTGTTCCGGATTTTCAATTATCCTGCACCTTCACTAAACCCCGAAACTGAATCTAGTTGGGGAGTTGGAGAGCACACCGATTATGGAATGCTAACAATTCTCAGACAAGATATGTCAGGAGGGTTACAGGTAAAAATAAAATCTCAGTGGATAGCTGCTCCTCCCATACCTAACTCATTTGTGTGCAACATTGGAGATATGTTGGATCGGATTACAGGAGGACATTACTTATCCACACCTCATCGAGTTTGGAATCCCACCAACCATAATCGTTTATCATTTGCATTCTTCTTCGATCCAAATTTCAGCGCACCAGTAAAACCGATCAAGATAAATGGACAAGTAAAAGACAACAAGAAAGAACGTTGGGATAATGCTAGCGTTCATGAATTTAGTGGTACATATGGTGATTACCTGTTAGGAAAAGTTTCCAAAGTTTTTCCACAGTTACGTCGCAAAGTCCTCTAGCACCGCTATGCGGAAGTCATTAGCGCAAGCGTGTCCGTAGGAGATAAGTCATTAGCGGCTAGCGTAAGCGTACCGGATCCGCAGGTAGCGCAGCTATAGGTTATGACGCTGTCGCGTCACACTGCGTTAATGCGTGTCCGTAGGACATAAGTCAGAAGATGATATTGCGGGTCACGCACGCTACGCTAACAGAATTCAGAAGTACTTATTTTCTCCGGTAGGGGTGCACCGACGTGCGCCCTGACGAGTAGTATATTTTTTGTTAGAAGTCCCTTAATTTTTATGGCGATCGCTCCGCGCAACTCCCTTGGGGTATCACATTTAGACGTAATCTAAAAAAATCAGAAGTTGAACAAAAATATTGTTTATACTTAGATTATCTAACTTAATATTGATTCATCGCCACAACTTTAATGGTAAGCGAGCAAAATAAACCACCTAAAGCATCTTTCATTCCCACAATGCGTGAATTGGCGGCGACATATCAAGCATTTGCTTCTTATGCAGACGCCCATATTCGCAAACTCGGTTTGACCACCTGTCAATTTGACGTCATTGCCACTTTGGGTAATACACAGGGTATGACTATGACCGAACTCGCCGAAAAAACCTTAGTTACCAAAGGAACCCTGACCGGTGTCATAGACCGACTAGAACGCAAAAACTTAGTTTATCGCCAAGTCGTTGAAAGCGATCGCCGCAGCTTTCTAATCGTACTTACCCCCGAAGGAGAAAAAATGTTTGATCGCGTCTTTCCCATTCATATTGCTTACCTCAAAGAACGTTTCGAACTCCTCGACCCTTCTGAATTGGAACTTTTGCGAGTTCTACTGGCGAGATTGCGCAACGCTTTTGAGAGCTAAAAAAGTTTTTAAATAGATAGTTGACACTCAAACTACTTTTTGTTAACTTAATTTTAGAGATAGTTCGAGTTCAAACTATATGGCTTGAAACAATTCTGGCTAAACACCGTTTTTATAAACTTAGATTCTCTTAAGCTGTACCTTCCTATGCTTAAAGCTTTGGGTACTTGAGCATTGAAATCTTTTTGTCAAATCCAATCTGCAAACAGGAATATAAAAACTCTATTCTTGTCAAAAAACAATGCTAATCATCAGTGAAAAGATAATCTTAGTTATATCGGTGTCTAATAAATAGTTTGTATTTAGAATATCTGTATTTAAAATATATTTCTACGATAGGGAAAGTCTGCGTTCTTGAGTACATCAAGTTTTGAAGCTAAGAAGTTTTGAAACCATAGCGTGACAAATAGCTTTGTCCCCAAACATTTACTTACTACATTTACAAACACCAACAATTAGCGAGGTATTTATGAGTACTGATTTGAAAGTTGCATTTGAAGACATCAAAAACCTAGTACTTCAAGGTAAAGCAATGGATGCATTTGAGAAATACTATGCAGAAGATGTAGTAATGCAGGAAAATGGTAATCCTCCTACTGTAGGAAAAGAAGCTAATCGTCAGCGAGAGTTAGATTTCTTTTCTAAGCTATCTGAATTTCGAGGTGCAGAAGTAAAAAATGTTGCTTATGCAGATAATTTGATTATCTCAGAATGGTTTCTCGACTACACCCACAGCGAATGGGGTAAGCGCACTTATAATCAAGCCTGTATTCAAGTTTGGAAAGATGGGAAAGTCATACAGGAACGCTATTACTACGGAGCCTAACAGTTAAAAACATCTCCAAAAATCATGTAGAGAGGTACCACGGTACCTCTCCAGAAATGAATGTCTGGTAATAAACAAATAATTCTTCAGCAGAAATATCTTGTCAATTTGCATTAAGCATCCACTTTTATTAACCCCTCGTCGCAATCGCTTATTCTATGCTACGTTTGACAGGATTATGATCGCATTAACTGTTTCCTAAGTTTAGTTTCCTAAAATTTTTATTTCTTCTGCTTTATCACAATACTTAAAACTCTAATTAAAAGGAGCATCTTCCATGGGACTATTAGTTGATGGAGTTTGGCACGATCGCTGGTACGACACAGGAAAAACTGGTGGTAAATTCGTCAGACAAAATTCGCAATTTCGTAATTGGATTACAGCAGATGGTTCTAGCGGTTTTAAAGCTGAAGCGGGACGCTACCATCTTTATGTATCCTACGCTTGTCCTTGGGCACATCGCACTCTAATTTTTAGAGCACTCAAGGGATTAGAGGAAATGATTTCAGTATCTGTAGTCCATTGGTTTATGGGAGAACATGGTTGGACTTTTGATTCTGGAGAAGGAACCATCCCCGATCCAATTAACAACGCTCAATTTCTCCATCAAATTTATACAAAAGTAAATCCATCTTTTACCGGACGCGTTACAGTACCGGTTTTATGGGATAAGAAAACCGACACGATTGTTAATAACGAGTCCTCTGAAATTATTCGGATGTTTAACAGTGCTTTTGATAATCTTGGTGCTGTAACCGGTGATTACTATCCAGAAGCTTTGCGGGAAGAAATTAACGCTTTAAATGAGCGCATTTATCACACGGTTAATAATGGTGTTTATAAATCTGGGTTTGCTACTACTCAAGAAGCTTATGAAGAAGCAATTTATCCTTTATTTGAAACTTTAGATTGGTTAGAAGAATGTTTATCAACTCATCGGTATCTGACCGGGAACCAAATTACAGAAGCAGACTGGAGACTTTTTACGACTTTACTACGTTTCGATCCAGTTTATGTTGGACATTTCAAATGTAACCTGCGAAGGTTAGTAGACTATCCAAATCTTTGGGCTTATACCCGCGAACTTTACCAAATTCCCAAAATTGCCGATACGGTAAACTTCAAACATATTAAGGGACATTACTATCAAAGTCACGGTTCAATTAATCCCACTGCAATTGTACCCGTTGGACCTCAAATTGATTTTAGTACACCCCATAATCGGGAAAAAATTTCATCTGTACAATTCGTTTGATTGGTCCCTTAATACCCTCAAATAAATCCTATTCTACCTTGGCGCTTACGTGCGCCAAGATTTTTGTTTATGAATTTATTGAAAGTAAATTTATTGAAATTAATTTCTTAGAACTAATTTCTCATAACTTATTTATTGGAAACATTTTCCTTAAAGTAAGGGAATATATTTTATGACACTTTTAGCAACGATAATGTCAGAATGACCAAAATATGGGGTGAATCTTAGGGTAATAACTGAAATTAATTTTAGAAGGAAAAATTGCTGCTTATAAAGCTTTTAGTATTAATTGTTTCAGGCTGAAAGTACGACATCAAGGGCGTTATAGAAGATATTAGAAATTATTAAAAACACAAAGACCAAGTGTTAACAAAAATAAAATGCGCCACAATTGTAGATTCAAATTCCCATCATTGACTGCAGCAGTCTGCTCTTTTGCATGAAATTCTTCAACCATCAGACTATCCCATTGGATATCATTAACTGAATTTTTCCATTGAATGTTATTGTTCATGGTTTAATTCCTCTCTTTATAGTTCCGAATTATTTGAACAGATATACCAAACCTCAAACAAGATACCTTTAACAGAATTAACTGTTTGAAAAGGATATTCCTTATAAGGATAATTATAAGGAAACCCTTTAGAATAAAGGTTATTCTGAGAATTGATACTGCAACTCTGGGCTTGATTTCCTGAGCTTACATATAAACATATCCATAAAAAATGACAAACTCGGGACAAATTCTTTTTTTAATAAAAATTTATATGGAGTAAGGATTGAATTATGACAGTTTTTACCCGCTTAAAGCACGCATTAATAAGCATTTCATCGAATTAATGCTACTCACATTAAATTACTAGATAATCTAAGATATTTTCCTAACTTCCCAAGCTGCTTGAAAAAACTCATATTCACATAGCATTGCATAACGGTAAGTAGAATTTACTAAAGCTGAATTACCCACATAACTTTCGACTAAATTTTCTAACTGTTTTACTAAGGGCTGAAAATCAGAACCGCTGTAGGTTTGAACCCAATCTTTATATGGGTTATCAGGAGCATCACCTTCCCTAAAAGCTAACTCCGTACCTAAAAAGCTATATAAAACCATGCAAGGAGACATAGCTGCAGCAGTTACACCTATATCTTGACCCCAAGCAGTTGCAAGCAAAAAATCTGTATAGCGACGGGTAGCGATTGTGGGTTTTACAGAATCTAAATCCACTCCCCATTTAGCTGCATAACTTTCATGTAATTTTAGTTCGTCCAATACACCTTTAGTTAGAGCATGAAAAATCGTAAATCCTTCCCAATTAGGTGCTTTAGCAGCTGCAATACTATAAGCACGGGCAAAAGCTTCTAAAAAGAAAGCATCTTGCCCAACATAATAAGCAAATTTGTGTTGTTCTAAGCTACCATCACCAATTCCTCGAACAAATGGATGTTCCAAGCAAGCTTGTGCTAAATCTTGATTTGCAGACCATAATTCATCAGAAATAGTCATGTTGGGAATTGGGGGATTAGATATGGAGGAAATGATAAATGAAAATTGAAAAATAATAAATAATTAAAATGGTAGAAATTGAAGTAACACAGAGCCTAAACTACCGACAAAATCTGTAAAACTTGGTTTTCCTTTATTAAGCTTTGGTTCTAAAGGAGCTTGAAGTTCTTGAATAAAAGCTTGAGCAGTTATCAAACCTTGTTGGTTGTTTTGGGATGTAAACATTTTCTCCGCTAACTTCGCATCTTCGAATGCTCCCTTACGGTCAAATATTTGATAGCGAGCAATTCCACGAGCGAGATAAGCTCCAGCATAATTTGGTTTTGCAGCGATCGCTTGTTCGAAATAATCAATTGCTTGTTGTTGGTTACCCTGTTCTGCTGCTGCTACTCCCCAAGCATAAAACTGCTCGGGTTGAGCACTTTGTAAAGGAATCCCAACTGCTCCTTGCAGGTTTACTCCTTTTAAATCTACACCCGCCAAATCTGCATTCATCAGGTAGGTATTTCTTAAGTCAGCACCTAGTAAATTTGCTCCAGTAAGTTTAGCAGCACTCAGGTTCACACCAAATAAACCGGTAGCACTCAAATTTGCTCCAGTTAAATCTGCACCACTGAGGTTTGCACGACTGAGGTTCGCTCCACTTAAGTTAGCTCCCCTCAGGTTCGCTCCTCTTAAATCTGCTCTTACTAAGCCAGCACCACTCAAGTCACATTTTTGACATTCTTTCGTTGATATTAACTGTCTCAGGTGTTGGGGATTAGCTGCTTGTGCATCTGTGGCAAAGGTTATTATGAAGCTAAATATAGCCGTAGCTAAAACTCGATTTCTCATTATTAGCATGACAATATATTTTCGTAGAATTTCAATTAACTAGCATAAAAATTGACACTTTAGCTTAGCCTATCTTTATAACAAATGCTCGCAAGCAATATCGACTGAAGATATGTTATTCAAAATTATTATGACTCGAATATGTATCGCAAAATATTCATTCAATATCCTGTGGACTCTACCGTGACTGATCTAATCCGTAGTAGCGGCTCCGTAGGTAGCGCAGCTATAGCTATATTTATTGCGCGCTGCAGCAAGCTTGTATCTGGACCTTGAATATCTCAAAAAAAACTTGAAAATTTATCAATACAAATGGAACTAAATTTTTTATCATCCAAAAACCCCTAAATAATTGGGGTTTAGGGGATATATCAACAAGAATAGATTCAAAAAATTTTTTCTGATGGTTTCTTGTTTTGGGTAAAACAACAAGTAAACAGCAAACTTGTTTTGAATATATCGTTTTTATTAAGCCGAATAACCTTTCAGTTGCTCCTCTGGGTCAAAATCACGATAGCAGGTGCCGATGAGTTAATTTTATCACCAATATTTTTAGGAGCAGGCCAACCAATTTTGATAAATAAGTTAAGAGCAAAGGTGAGGCTAAGGGCTAGCAAAAATTTTTCTAACATCGTAATTCTTACAACCTCTTGGTATCAATTATATAATAAACTTGACTCATAAAAAAGTTTTATCTTTAAGCAAGTCTAGTTTATACAAACAAATAGGTGAAGCGATCTGCGGCTCATACTCAAGTGATGCTTATCACTATTTATTATTAAACCTGAAATGTACTTGTGTATTTAATATCAAAAATAAGCGCTATTTACGTAGAATAATTGAGCTTATACTCTATGCCTTAATCATTAATGTCTCTTTAACTTAGGAATATATAAGTTTTTAACTAATGAACAAGCAATTTCGCTTATTTTTTTTTGTTACATCACGCTAATAGCACAATTAATACAGTATCGAGTGGTATCTAGAGATTGTGAAACAACCGTTACACGTAGACTTATACATCTGTGCTTTGTAATACTAATCACAAAATATCTGTAGCAAACACTCTTCATCCAGAAATTGTTATTTCAATCAGAAATATTTCAATCAGAAAAACTTCTTCAGGACTGCAGGGGCAAAAATAATTAAATTCAATAAGTAAATTCAAATCGTGATTTAAAACTTAATGTTACTTTCATTAGTTCTTCTGTACTAATTGTAAAGCCCACTTAAAGAATTTTAATTAAAGTTAATGCATCACAACTGACCAACTAAACCAAATAAACTTATGTATTCTTGTGTATTTTTGCTTTACATAAGTTAACTATTCTTTGTTTGGACTCAGGCAGTATAACGCGCTGTTTCTGTTGGTAAAAATATTTACTTAGAATAAAATTATCTAGAGGCTAAATAATCAGAAGCAAAAAATACGTCAGCCTAAAAATACCAATTAATTGCTGAACAGCAAAGACTATAAATACGTAGAACTAAATGAAAAACTCTTGAAAACTAATACTTACATATCTTATAAATTATTTTCAAATTCTTTCTCTTAATTAAATTAAATCTATATTAGCGATAAAAATTGAAATGATTGCCGTCATCAATTAACGCATACATATTGGCAAAAATTTTTACTCTTCTTCGCTATTAGTTATTCATTGATATTGCAAATTTTTAATAGTATAACTTTCATCTCGGTATTTACAAATAGCCATAAATATAACAGCTGCTTCTGGCAAAAAAATAATAAATTCATGAAAGTTATTGTTTAGTTTTTACGTCACAAAACTTATTGAAAAAATGTAACTTAAAGAAAACAATAAACTTGACGAAAATGGAAAAATTTCACCCCAGAAAGGTCACTTACTAAGGTAGTCTAGATCCAGTGAAATTATCTCCTGATTCGACATATTTCCTTATGACATCAGTTATTTCTACTGCTAGGCGTACTATTCGCATCGGTTCTCGCAAAAGTCAATTAGCTCTGGTTCAAACTCGTTGGGTGCAAAAGGAACTTGCAACCACTTTCCCCGAGATGAACTTTGAAGTTCACACCATGTCAACCCAAGGTGACAAAATTCTCGATGTCGCGCTGGCTAAAATCGGCGATAAGGGATTATTTACAAAAGAATTAGAAGTTGGAATGCTGAATCGGGAGATTGACTTTGCCGTGCACTCCCTCAAAGATTTGCCGACTACTTTGCCCGAAGGATTGGCATTAGCAGCAATTACCGAAAGAGAAAATCCTGCTGATGCTTTAGTAGTACATACCAAGTACAAAGATAAGCAAATTGATACCTTACCAGAAGGTGCAGTAATTGGTACATCTTCTCTCAGAAGACTAGCTCAATTACGTCATAAGTTTCCCCATCTAGCATTTAAAGATGTACGTGGAAACCTCAACACCCGCTTAGCAAAACTAGATGCAGGTGAATATGACGCGTTGATTTTGGCTGCTGCTGGTTTGCAAAGGCTAGGAATGGGCGATCGCATTCATCAAATTTTGCCCAAAGAAGTTTCTCTTCATGCAGTCGGACAAGGTGCTTTAGGCATTGAATGCCGTGCTGGTGACCAAGAAGTCATTTCCCTTCTCAAAGCCATCGAACATAATACTACTCGTGATCGTTGTTTAGCAGAAAGAGCTTTCTTGCGGGATCTTGAAGGTGGCTGTCAAGTACCCATCGGAGTTAACAGCGAATTAGATGGTGATCGCTTAACTTTGACCGGTATCGTAGCTAGTGTTGATGGTAAGAAAATCGTTAAAGATATTGTTACTGGTTCTACAGAAGACCCAGAAAGTATCGGTACAGAGCTTGCAGAAAAACTGCGGCAACAAGGTGCCCAAGAAATTTTAAATGAAATTTTTGCCCAAATTCAACGAGGTGCTTGAATTATTGTGTCAACAGATGTGCTTAGATATAACAAATAAGTATTTCCGTTGGACAACAGTTCTAATAGACGCGAAATATAGCACCTGGGTTTTCCCTGGGTTACATTTACTTTCATAGGGCAGAATAGGGAAACTACAGGAAACTATGCGTATATTATTTGTGGCAGCAGAAGCTGCTCCCATAGCTAAAGTTGGGGGCATGGGTGATGTTGTAGGGGCACTACCAAAAATTCTGAGACAAATGGGGCATGATGTGCGGATATTCATGCCCTATTACGGCTTTTTACCAGACAAAATGGAAACTCCTTCCGAACCTGTTTGGCATGGATACGCCATGTTCCAGGATTTTGCAGTTTATGAAACTGTTTTACCTGGTACTGATGTGCCGTTATATTTGTTTGGGCATCCAGCATTTTGGCCGCGTCGAATTTATTTTGGAGACGATGAAGATTGGCGTTTCACTCTATTCTCTAATGGTGCGGCAGAATTTTGTTGGAATTACTGGAAACCAGAAATAATTCACTGTCATGATTGGCATACGGGAATGCTTCCTGTTTGGATGCATCAATCTCCAGACATTACCAGCATTTTCACGATTCATAACTTGGCTTATCAAGGTCCATGGAGTTGGTATTTACAGAAAATTACCTGGTGCCCTTGGTACATGCAAGGACATAACACCATGGCAGCTGCCGTACAGTTTGCAGATCGGGTAAATACGGTATCACCAACATATGCCGAACAAATCAAGACACCTGAATATGGCGAAACCATAGAAGGCTTACTGTCATTTATTAGTGGTAAGTTATCAGGAATTATTAATGGTATCGATACGGAATTATATAATCCCGAAACCGACCAGCAGATTGCCCAAAACTTCAGTGCTGATACTTTAGACAAACGTCAGGCAAACAAAATTGCTCTACAAGAAGAAGTTGGTTTAGAAGTTAACTCAAACGCCTTCTTGATTGGTGTTGTGTCGCGATTAGTAGAACAAAAAGGGATTGATTTAATCTTACAAGTTCTTGATCGCTTCATGGCTTATACTGACGCCCAATTAGTTTTGTTAGGTACGGGAGACCGTTCTTATGAAACCCAGTTATGGGAAATGGCATCTCGCTATCCCGGACGCATGGCAACATATCTGCTTTACAGCGATGCGATTGCTCGTCGAATTTATGCTGGTTCTGACGCTTTCTTAATGCCCAGCCGTTTTGAGCCATGTGGAATCAGTCAAATGTTAGCCCTACGTTATGGTTGCGTACCTATCGTCCGTCGTACAGGGGGACTAGTAGATACAGTATCCCATCATGACCCAAGAAATAACTTAGGTACGGGTTATTGCTTTGACCGCTACGAACCACTGGATTTGTTTACCTGTATGATTAGGGCTTGGGAAGGCTTCCGTTATCAGGAGAAATGGCAAGAACTCCAAAAACGTGGCATGAGTGAAAACTTCAGTTGGCATAAATCTGCCGAGCAGTATATAAAATTATATCGCTCGACACTTGGTCTTCCTGAAGAAGAACCACAGGAGCAGGTACCAAGCTTAGTAATGAATTCATAGACAATTGCTTGAAGCAATTCTCAACTGAATGAAATATAGTTTGTTTGTGGGGTAATAGCGCTGCTGTTACCCTACAAAATTTTACATAATTTTAATCAGAAAAAATGTATCTATTAGAACAATCATCAAATTAATCTTTAGTCAGAAGTCAGGAGT
>JGI1201J43222_100274_pt1 | contig 14150 bp, 5 predicted proteins | sample MastesBC008_FD_43222 | JGI IMG/M metagenome (IMG submission 43222) | reverse complement strand
AGAATTTCGATCCAAATTCCCTTTAAAATTTCTTCTGTTGCTGTAAGCTCTCGCAATTCTGCTTGACTAGGCTCTCTGGTTATTTCTAGTACACTAAGCTCTCGACGATTAACTTTGCCATTCGGTGTTAATGGAATCTCTGACAGGAATACAAAGGCTGAAGGTAACATGTAATTTGGTAGCCTTTGTTGCAAGTAATCTCTGAGTTGTGTTGTCGTAATTGTGGATTCATCGAGAGCAACAAGATAAGCGACTAAGCGTTTATCTGCATGTTCTTCTTTTACAACTACTACAGCTTGTTCTATTTGCAGATGTTGAGCTAATACCGTTTCAATTTCACCTAATTCAACCCGAAAACCACGAATTTTTACTTGATTGTCGATTCTTCCTAAATATTCAATCTTCCCTGACGGTAAATATCTCGCTAAATCTCCCGTCTTATAGAGGTTGGGGATTTGCGTTAGCGCAGCGTGACGCGACAGCGTCATATGGGGATTTGTGACTGGGGAAAGAGCACAGGAAGTTAGGGAGGAAAGACAATTTTCTTCCTCTGCTTCCTCTGCTCCCTGTGCTCCTCTTCCTAAAAACGGGTTAGAAATAAATTTTTCTGCGGTTAATTCCGGACAGTTGAGATAACCCCTTGCTAAACCCGCACCACTGATATGTAATTCTCCCGGAACACCAATTGGTACTGGTTGTAAAGAGCGATCGAGAATATACACCTGAGTATTTGCGATCGCATTACCAATGGAAGGTGCATTATCTACTTCCTCGTCAGCGACAACCACCCCAGAAGTAGTAACAACAGTATTCTCCGTTGGACCATAATTATTAATTACCTGGAAAGGAATTGATGCTGATGGAGCTTGATGAAGCTTATCTCCCCCAATCAACATGATTCGCAAAGCTGTATTTTTACTCCATTCCAAAGATAATAACTTTTCTGCTAACGGGGTCGGGACAAAACTAATTGTAATTTCCTTATTCGTTAACCAATTTTGTAAATCTATTGGCGAAACAACAATCTCAGACTCAACCAAATAAATACTAGCTCCAGTGGTTAAATAAGGCCAAATCTCCCATCCCGCAGCATCAAAAGCAATTCCTGCTAATTGAGTGGCTCTATCTAATGGAGTAATTTTAAACTCAGATTGATGCCAAAAAGTCAAGTTTATTAGTCCGGAATGAGGAACTAAAACTCCCTTTGGTTTACCTGTGGAACCAGAAGTGTAGATAACATAAGCCAAATTTTCTAGTTTGACTGCACTAACTAAATTGTCTTCAGATAAATTGTCTGCAGAAGTTTGAGAAATTGTATCCCAGTCGTGATCGCTGAGCACGCGCTGATGCGTTAGGTTTACCGCGTTAGAGCGCGCAACCTCTTTGGGGTTATCGAGACAAATTAATTTTGCGTTTAAACTACACTCTGGCAAAATCGTCAATAAGTTCTGTTGAGTTAGCAGTACTTTAACGCCAGTATCCGAAAGCATAAACTCTAAGCGCTCTCGGGGATAAGCCGGATCTAATGGTACGTATGCACCACCCGCTTTGAGGATTGCGAGTAACCCTATTACCATTTCCAGGGAGCGTTCGACACATAAACCTACTAATACTTCTGCTCCTACCCCTAAACTTTGCAAGTAATGAGCTAATTGATTTGCTCGACGATTCAACTCCGAATAGCTCAGTTGTCGTTCTTTAAATACTACTGCGATTGCGTCAGGAGTTTTCTCTACCTGCTCCTCGAACAACTGATGAATGCATTTATTTTGAGGATATTCAACTTGAGTCAAATTCCATTCTCTAAGTAGCTGATTTTTCTCAACTTCAGCAAGCAAAGGTAATTTGACTATTTCTTGCTCCGGATTGCAGATAATTCCTTCCAGTAAGGTTTGGAAATTTTCAGACATCCGCACAAAAGTAGTTTGATCAAACAGATTGCTATTGTATTTAAAGACACAATGTAGAGAGTCGTGTCCTTCTATTACCTCTAAAACTAGATCGAACTGTCCTTCTTCTTGGGGAATTGGAAATGGCTCCAATTTTAACCCATTCCAATCAACTTGAATTTTTCCAGCTTCAGGTACAAACAAATCCGTAATTTCTGCTAATTCACCTTCCCTTTCTTGCAATACAAAAGACACTTGAAACAAAGGAGAATAACTAGAATCTCTTTGTGGTTGTAACTGTTCTACCAACAGAGGGAAAGGATAATCTTGATGAGCGCTTATCGCTTCTAAAACTGTCTGACGCACCTGAGCCAAAAACGCCTTAAAGCTAAGATTATCTTCGGTAAACTTAGCCCTTAGAACAACCGGATTCACAAAATAACCGACAGTTTGAGCAAATTTAGTTTGATTTCTACCAATAGCAGGAGAACCCACTAAAATATCTGTTTGACCCGTGTAGCGATACAACAATACTTGAAAAGCAGCCAAAACAGTCATATATAAAGTTGCTTTTTCTTCCCGAGCAAACTCCTTAAGTTGTTGAGTTATGCTACTCCTCAACTTAAAAGTATAAGACCTTCCATTATTACTTTGGTGAAGCGAACGCGGTCTATCTGTGGGTAAATCTAAAATCTGTGTTGCATCAGCTAACTGTTTGCACCAGTAATTCTCCAAGCGCTCCCTGTGGGAACTTTGCAACATCTCGGTTTGCCATTGCACGAAATCTTGGTAATTGTATTCTAGAGGAGCTAAAGATGCTTCTCGCTGCTGCAATTGAGCTAAATAAAGTTCTCGTAACTCTTGAATCAAAATCCCCATCGACCATCCATCGCGGACAATGTGATGTATTGTCAGTAAAAATACTCTATCTTGTTGTGTACGAGTAAACAAACTCGCCCTTAATACTTCCCCTTTCTCTAACCTCAAAGGACGACGATAGGCTTTAATTACCTCTTCTTTTAATTCCTTCTGCGTCCAACCTTTAGCATCAATTTCCTCGATATTAATCTTGCGAGAATCATAAACTTTCTGAGACGGTTCGTCTCCCTGCTGAGTAAAACTACTACGTAAAATTGGATGTCTTTCCACCAAAGCTTGTAAAGCACTATGCCAAGCTTCAATATCTAACTTAGAACGGATGCGAACGGTAAAAGCAGTATTGTAAGCAGCACTTTCCGGATTTAACTGGTATAAAAACCATAAAGCTTTTTGTCCCTCAGAAAGTGGATAAGATTTAACCAAACTCGTACTTACATCAATCTGGGAAGAATAATTATCCGCGATCGCAGCCTTTTCGTGGGAAATGTAGCATGCTAAGTCTCTATAGGATCCATCGAGATTTTCACCAGAGCTATCGCCAATAATATTATCCTTATCTTCGCCCTCCCCCCGCACTCCCTGCTCCCCTTCTTCCTCCGCTTCTTCTGCTTCCTCCGCTACCCCCCCTCCCTTTAAAGAATTAGTTGAAATCTGCTTCAACTTCTTGAGGGAATAAAGACCAGACATCACCGAATCTGTATCTATTCCAAAATCAATTAGACAAGCAATTTCATTAACTCCAATCCCCTTGAGTCGATTTACCATCGTCAAGCAAGTTTCCGGAGTACCGAATAATGCACTGGTCTGAAAATAACGCTCAAAAGCATAATTCAATAACTCTTCTCGGTCTTGCTCATTTAAATCGTCTAAACTTTTTGCTTCTTGTCGCCATAAATTGACGGAAGATTTTAAATAATCTATAAACGGTTGTCTTACCTTTTTACGTACCGTCCCCAAATCTTCACTGACAAAGGTATGTAACATTAATGTTACATGTCCCGTATCGGGATCGTAACCATGCTCTTTACGAGCTTGACGGTAAAGAGATATTTTTTCGGCTAGCTCTTCTATGGGCTGAAACAATAGGGCTGTAAGGATATTGACGCCCCGATACCCAGCCTCAATAAACCTTTCCTTTCCACCCGTGCAAGTTATCCAAACTGAAAGTTCCTGCTGACAAGGTAAAGGATAAATTGTAACTTCAGTTTCTTCACCAACTCCATTAGGTAACCGTAGATTTTTCCCACGCCAAAGCCTTCTGACAGCAGCTAAACTCGAATACATCACATCTTTCGAGTTAGCATATGTCTCTGGAGAGATGACAAAATCATTCGGATTCCAGCCTCTAGCAAAGGCTAGATCGACTCTACCTTGAGATAAATTATCGACGACGGACCATTCTTCAGCAACTCGGATCGGATTATGTAGCGGTAGAACAATACTTCCAGCGCGGATACGAACCCGGTCCGTCACCATCGCTAAAGCCCCACCTAATACAGAAGGATTGGGATAAAGACCACCAAAAGCATGAAAATGACGTTCCGGTATCCATACCGCAGTAAAATCATGGCGGTCGGCAAACTTTGCTCCTTCAATCAGTAGCTCATATTTATTTTTCTCAAATCCAGCCTCATTACTAGAAAAATATAACAGGCTGAACTGCATGTTAGTTATATTTCCAGTGGTTTTAGTTGCAGAACTCGTACTTGATATTTGCTTTGGGGAAGATAGGACGATCCCCTCAGAGTTTACCCCTTGAGAAAAGACCTCATCAGATGGAACCTCTGGGGTCGAAAATGTCTGCTGTAAATCAATCCAATTGACTAGTTCCTTAATACTTAAATCTTCCCAGAATTTTTCAATTGGTAAAAATAGATTAAATTGTGCTTCAACAAAGTTTTTAATTTCAATCGCTTTTAAAGAATTTAACCCCAAACTAGTTAAAGGTTGCTCGATTTTGATATCCGTAGAGTCGAATTCTAAAATTTGAGCAATGCGAACGCGTAATTTTTTCTCTACAGATGGATCGCTGTTTTTAGCTTGATTTTGAATTTGATTTTGAATTTGATTTTGAGTGGGACCTGTAAAGTTGTGATGAGAATTGAGAGCTTGAGTATTGCTTTCAACCGTAAGTGACTTATCTGCGTGCAAGTCCTGTTGAGTTTGATTTTGCGCACCAGAAAGCCAAATCTTCTCCTCTGCTCTACTGCTCCCCTGCTCTGCTGATCCCTGCTTCCAATCTCCGACTATGGATAAATTTCCCTGTAAAAAAGCATCTCGACAAGCACGGCGTTGAATTTTTCCACTAGAGGTTTTTTGAATACTTCCAGTCTTGAGCAACACAACAGCATAAACGTCCAACTCGTGTTCCAGGGAGACACCCCGTCGAATCGCATTGATTGTCTCATTTTTATCCAACTTTCGCAGGTAAGTTCGTTCTACTTCCTGAACCGTAACTAACCGTTCAACCCCATTTACCTCTATAGAAAATGCTGCTCCAAAGCCTCGTCTCAAGCCTGGATAGCTCTTCTCAACAGTCAATTCGATATCTTGAGGATAATAGTTACGACCTCTGATAATAATTAAATCTTTGAGTCTACCTGTAATAAATAACTCACCATCAAGCCAGCATCCCAAATCACCAGTCCGGAGAAAATCTTTCCCTTGAGAATCTAAACGAGCCTGAAAGATTTTTCTTGTTTCTTGGGGTCGATTCCAATATCCCCGAGCTACACTTTCCCCGGAGACCCAAATCTCTCCCACTTCTCCATCCTGACACCGAGCTAAAGTTTCAGGGTTAACAATAACTATTTCGTGTCCCAACCAACTTTTACCGCAACTAACTATCGCCCGAGCACTTTGTGGGTCAGATGCAACAATAACTCGGTTTTGCTCGAGAGCTTTCCGGTCAACTTGAAGAACTACTGGCTTTTTGGCTTGCGCTCTACCCGAAATCAATAAAGTTACCTCAGCCATCCCGTAGCAAGGATAAAAAGCTTCTGAACTAAATCCATAAGAACTAAAATAATTGGCAAATTTTTCCAAGGTATCCGCACGAATCGGTTCAGACCCATTAAAAACTTTTTCCCAACTGCTTAGATCGAGATTCGCAAGTTCGTCAGGCTTAATCTTGTTTACACATAAATCGTAAGCAAAATTAGGTCCTCCACTTGTCGTAACTTTGTAGCGAGAAATTGCTTGCAGCCAAAGCCAAGGCTTTTGCAAAAAAGCAGTTGGTGACATCAACAAACATGAGCTTCCTAAATAGATTGTTTGCAGTATATTCCCTATCAATCCCATGTCGTGGTAATTTGGTAACCAACTGAGCATAATTGTCTGCTCGTTATGTCCGAGAGCTTGCTTTATTGTTTCGGAATTATTAAGCAAATTAGCATGAGTTACCATTACCCCCTTCGGTGCTTCGGTGGAACCGGAAGTGTATTGCAAAAATGCTAAACTCTCCTCCATTACATCAGGAGAAACCCAATCAGATGGCTTATCCGAAGTAATACAATCGCTTGCGAGCCAATGTAACTCATTCAACTCCAGATTTAAACCCAACTTATTTAAACCTCGCTGCTCAAGCTCAGCCAACATCTTTTCAGTTGTCAGCGCTGCTCTCGCTTGAGCATCAATAGCAACCGCTTTCCATCGGGATAAATTTTGATGACGTCGGGGAGGAGAAACCGGAACCGCTACTACTCCCGCATACAAACAACCAAAAAAGGCGCTAATAAATTCTAAACCTGATGGGTAAATTAATAAAACCCGATCTTTGGGAGCGCAAAGCGATTTGAGTTTTGCAGCGATCACCCGCGCTTGTAAATCTAACTCACCGTAAGTCAAACGTCCCGTTTCGACTTCTCCATCAGCAAGAAAAGTATAAGCAGTTTGTTCGTACTGAATGCTAGCACGGTAGCGTAGTAATTCGACAAAGGTTGCGATCCCACTAGCAGCTGTCATAGCTTCACTCCTCTGAAAAATTAGGTTTGACACTCAAATGTTCAGTACCGCAAGCACCCTCAAGTCGACGAACAATAGTTTGAAGATTAATGACAGTAATAGTGCGACCCAAGTTAACTCAAATGGCAGTTTATTGAATTTAGAATCAGATAGGTGCCTATCTAGAGATAGATAGTGGGAGTTTTGCAAGAGGTATTTTCTACGAACAAACTAATTGATAACTCCTACATGTCGAATTTTGGGGTACTAGCCGCCTGTTACCATTTGTTAAATAAAATTTAGCTGTACTACGGTATAAAAAATAAAGACAAAATTCTTTACTCTTTTAGTTACGTCAGCAAAAGAAGTAAAAAATATTTCAACATGAAAGGCGATAATATCTGGCTGCAGTGGTGGAGTTTTTATCTATCAGGGTGATGAATTACTATAATGTAGTTTGCAAATTCAAATGTTGTTTTATATACTCGTAACCTTACGAATACAATTTATTTTTTTATAAAAAATAATTTTAGTAATAATAATTTCTAGCTAAAAATTGTAAACAATAATAATCAAATTATTGATTAAATTACAGTTAATAAAAAATACTATTAGAGACACAGACTCAACATAAAGGTTTTATTCGCTACCAAAATATCACAATTTTTAAGATGTCAAAATATATGTGATACAGCCCTAAATTAGTCTAAATACAATGAGAAACATGAATTATATCTGTCTTTGGATGTAATTTTTACACTTGTAGTATTTACTCCAAAATATTTGCGCTATCAAAAAATAATTAATAACGAGGTAAAATCATAAGTACATAAAATGATGAAATACCTTATAAAAAAATATGATTTAATCAAATTAATTCAAGCAGTATATTCTATATACATCAAGATTTGTATTAAAAAATACCAAGCTAAAATTTTCACTACATGAGTATTGATTTGCTGAGAAAAAAGATAATAATTTGAATGAAAAATAGTAGAATTGATCGTGTTTATTTTTAATGTGAACCCTAAAAAATGACCGTTCGTACTAGCACACTTTTTGAACGACTAGGCGGCGAGACTGCAGTTAAAGCTGTTGTTGACAAGTTTTATCTTCGAGTTATGGAAGATAGCCGAATAAATCATTTTTTCGCTGGAGTTAATATGGAGAAACAGCGGGAACATCAGGCAGCTTTTTTAAAATTTACATTTGGTGGAAGTTCATATTATCAAGGTCTTTCATTACGTAAAGCCCATCAAAACTTAGTTAAAGAATTTGGATTGAGTGATGAACATTTTGATGCAGTATTTGAGCACTTGGTATCAACGCTGAAAGACTTAAATGTTGCTAATGATTTAATTCAAGAAGTGGGTGACAATTTAGAATCAATTAGGAGTTATGTTCTTGATAAATAGTTTAGTTCATACGAACTATTTATTTGAAAAAAACTTTAATACGAAAATAAGAAAGAATATAAACTGTCAGGAAAGTTTGAAACGACAAAGAATCTAACTAACAAATTAAATTAAATTAATAAATTCATTAACAAATTGGTTAATAAATCTACTCTCCTGTCTCCTGATTTTTCAAAGATAATTGGAATAGTTATATCAATAACAAAATGGTGCATTACATATACTTAGTAACGCACCTGAAAATAAAAATTGTGTCGTATCACTCAGAGATTAATTTTTAAAACTTCCAGTCAAAAAAGAGTCCTAAGCACCTACAGATTCTTTCGCAGCATAGAGTACCTCAACATCAATATTTTTAATTCCGCGATCGCGAGCAAATTTCTCAGTGTTGCGCTTCACTTTACCGCGTACAAAACCAGGTATTTTGTTTAATTCTGCTAAACCATCTTTTGTCCAGTTAAGATCGGAATCAGCAGATATACCTTTAGTAATTACTTCTTTGGTGTCATGTCCCCCGAAGATTTCTAGAAGATGATCTTCCATTCCCAAGGTGAAGGAATTATATACTAAATCTGCAACTTGGTTGGTACCTTCATAACCCATGAATGGTTTGTAACCAATGGGGAAATTTTGAATGTGGATTGGAGCAGCAATTACACCGCAAGGGATATTCAGACGTTTACCCACATGGCGTTCCATTTGGGTACCGAAAATTGCTGAAGGTTCAACCCGTGCGATCGCATCGCCAATTTCGCCGTGGTCATCGGTAATTAGAACTTCATCACAGTATTCGCTCACCTGTTCCCGGAACCAATCAGCATCATATTTACAATAAGTTCCCGCCCAAACAACGTGAATACCCATTTCCCGCGCCAAGATTTTCGTCATTGCTGCAGCGTGGGTATTGTCGCCAAATACAACTGCTTTTTTCCCAGTTAAGTTTTGACAGTCAATGGAACGGGAAAACCAAGCAGCTTGAGATACATGCAAGGTTTGGTCTTCAATAAATGCTTCATAATTAACATCCGCACCTTGCTGATTAATTACCTGTTGAATTTTACGAATGCACCGAGCAGTTTCCACTACACCCATAGGCGTAATATCTACATAGGGCATTTCAAATTCTTTTGCTAAGTATTCAACCGCCATCATACCTAGTTCCCGATAAGGTACGAGGTTAAACCAAGCCCGAGATAGATTCTTTAACTCATGAACGGAAGCACCATCGGGAATTACAACATTTACTTCAATTCCCAAATCTCCCATCAATTTTTTCAACTCGGTGCAGTCGTGTTGATTGTGGAAACCAAGGGTGGAAATACCGATAATGTTAACGGAAGGTTTTTCAGTTTTTCCTTGTGGTAAGTCGCCTTTTTTGCGAGCTTTTTCAGTGTAATACTGAACAACTTGTTGTAAGGTACGATCTGCTGCTTGCAGTTCGTTGACGCGATAGTGATTGACATCTGCTAACATCACATCACCCTTAGAGTCCATCTGCGCCCTGTCAACAAAATTTTGCAAATCTTCTTGGAGGATGCTGGAGGTGCAAGTGGGAGTCAAGATAATTAAATCCGGATTATCTTCAGAATCTTTGCGAGTGATGTTATCCACCACCTTTTCCTGAGAACCTCGCGCCAAAACATGGCGGTCTACGACGCTTGCTGTTACTGGGGTAAAGTCCCGCTCCCGCTCTAACATTGAGCGCATAACATTAAAATAGTCATCTCCTAATGGAGCATGCATAATTGCATGAACATTTTTAAAGGAACTAGCGACTCTTAAAGTGCCAATATGGGCAGGACCTGCATACATCCAATAAGCTAATTTCATGTTTATCTCTCTCTTTATGGGGATTGGGGATTAGGGTGAGCCCGCGCCTAACGGCGAATGGGGATTAGGGACTAGGGATAGCACTGCGTGCCGCCTTACGGCATATGGGGATTGGTTAGTTCTTACTTTTTACTTTTACTTTTTACTTTTAATAGCCATCGCTAATCCCCAATTTTCACGGAATAATAGGGAAAATAGTCAAACTGATAACATAATTTAATGTGTATATTTTGAAGCTTTTCCAGTGAAGTGAGATTGCATACCAGTAAAATAGTTATAAATAAAATAGTTGCTATAAACCAATACAGTTCAGTTAATATTTTTTTCAAAAAAATAAAACTGTAGAGACTTACCACAGTACGTCTCTAGCAAGAAATTTATCCTTATCTGAACCGTATTGTGCTAAAAGCTAGGATCTAAAAACTAGCATCAAGAAATCTTCATCCTGGGGATCGAGAGTCAGAGAGATTTTATATATAGCGCCTTACATATAGCGCGCACCTTTCACTCCCGATCGCTGACTCGTAACCGGATGAGTCCTATTTAATCCCACTACACATGATTGATTCTTCTCATCAAGATCGAGTTTGGCAATCTCCTCCAGATCCGATAAATCAAATTCTTAATTCTCCACCCCCTCCACTGGTATTTCTTTCTCCAGATCGGCAATGGATGGTAGAACTGGAAAGAGTTTCGTTTGTACCAATTGCTCAATCTGTACAGAAAACTATGGCATTAGCGGGATTGCGTTGGCATCCCCAATCCAATGGACCAGCTCGTTACAGTCCCTACCATATTTTAAAGTATCGGAAATTAGCTTCTACAGATGTTGTAACTGCAAATTTACCGCAAAATGCCCAAATTGATTTTTTGAGGTGGTCAACTGATAGTCAAAAACTGGCGTTTACCTTAACTCAGCCCGATGGTTTGGAACTGTGGGTTTTGGATCTCAAGCAAGGAGTAACCCAACGCCTAACCGAACCTATCTTAAATGGAGTTTGGGGTTCTCCTTATAGTTGGTTAAATAATAATGCGCTGATCTGCAAATGCGTACCTCCTCAACGTGGGGAACCTCCCATTATACCCGAAATTCCTCCAGGACCGTTAATTCAGGAAAATCAAGGTCAAAAAAGACCAGAACGCACTCACACCCATTTACTAAAAACTGAATATGATGAGGTGCTATTTGAGTATTATCTAACCTGTGTATTGAGTAAGGTTACTCTGGATGGTGCATGTAATAACTTGGACTTGTTGGCTCCATCTGCGATCTACGCAGCAACACCGTCACCTGACGGTAAATTTATTTTATTAACCACAATACATCGTCCATTTTCCCATGAAGTTCGAGCTTCTTGTTTTCCCCTGCGAGTCGAGATAATTGATGATACTGGAAAATTGATTTATCAACTTGCTGACCTACCCACCTACGAACGACCTTCCACCAAACATGAAACAGTACGCCAAGGTCCGAGAAAAATTAATTGGCGTGGGGATCGTCCGGCGACCTTGTATTGGGTAGAAGCTTTAGATGAAGGAGACCCCAAAAATGAAGTACCTTTTCGGGATGTTTTATTTGAGTTAGATGCTCCTTTTACTGAGGAACCCAAACAAATTTGGCGATCGCAATATCGGTTTCGTAGCATTCGTTGGGGTAAAGATGACCTTGCTGTAGTTGTAGAAGGATGGTACGACACCCGCAAACAAAGAACTTGGCGTATTAATCCCCAGCAACCTGAAACACCAGCAAAACTTTTATTTGATCGTAGCACTGAGGACAGATACAATTCCCCGGGCGTTCCCCTGATGACCACAGGGAAATATGGATACAGAGTTTTGCGCTTTGCACCAGAAGATAACACCATTTATCTGAGCGGTCGCGGTGCATCGCCTAAAGGTGTATACCCCTTTTTAGATAAATTTAATTTAGAAACAGCGGAAACAGAGCGTTTATGGCAATGTCAAGACCCTTATTTTGAAGGTATTTCCTATTTGCTCGACCCGGAAAACCAAACTGTAATTACCAATCGTCAATCCCCAACAGAACCACTAAACTACTTTTTATTTAATCTTAGCGATCGCACCAATAAAACCGCCCTCACAAATAACCAAGACCCTGCACCCCAATTAGCCGGGATGCAAAAAGAATTGCTTAAATATCAGCGAGCAGATGGCGTTAAACTTTCAGCAAAACTTTATTTACCCCCCGGTTATAGTGCCGAACGCGACGGACCATTACCATTACTATTTTGGGTATACCCGAGAGAATTTAAAGATGCTGAATTCGCAGGACAGGTAACCACAGCAGAAAATGCTTTTGTTCGTCCTTGGGGAGCTTCAGTTTTATTTCTCCTCACCCAAGGATACGGAATTTTAAGCGGTCCCACCCTACCAATAATTGGCGAAGGAGATACCGAGCCCAATGACACCTACGTAGAACAATTAATTGCAGGAGCCCAAGCAGCAGTAGATTGCGTAGTAGAACGCGGTGTCGCCGATCCGAAAAGAATTGGTGTTGGGGGTCACTCCTATGGAGCTTTCACCACAGTAAATTTACTAGCCCATACAGATTTATTTAAAATGGGAATCGCTCGTAGCGGAGCCTATAACCGAACCTTAACTCCCTTTGGTTTTCAAGAAGAACAACGTAATTATTGGGAAGCACAAGAAATCTATACTCAAATGTCTCCCTTTACCCACGTTGATAAAGTTAAAGTTCCGCTATTACTAATCCACGGTGCAAGCGACGATCATCACAGTACATACCCATTACAAACCAAACGACTCTATCAAGCACTTAAAGGACTTGGGGGAAATGTGAGATGGGTATCACTACCATTTGAGCGTCACAGTTACAGTTCCCGCGAAGCTGTAGCCCACGTATTGTGGGAAATGGAACGTTGGTGCAGGCTTTATCTTTAGGGGATTGGGGATTGGTAATGGGTAATTGGTAATTGGTAATTGGTAATCCGGATAATAAATTCCTTACTTCTTACTTCTTACTTTTGACTTCTCCCCAGTCCTCAGTCTCAAATCGCCAGTCCCCAGTTCCCAATCAAACCGCAACCAAGCGTCGTAAAGATTCACAACGGCGTTTAGCTGTACTATTTTTAGGGTCTAATTTTAATGCTTCTTCATAAGCTTCTAGAGCTGGAGCATTTAACTTTTTCTTCTCGTAAGCATGACCGAGATTGTTGTAAGCAGTGACGTAATCAGGTTTTAATTTGACTGCTTCTTTATAATTACGAATCGATAAATCGTACTGTTCCTGAGCAAAGTACACATAACCTAAAGCATTGTAAATCAAAGCAAGATTTTCTTGTTCTTCCTCTTGGTTTCCCTCATCCTCAAGAGCTTTAATTCCTTTTTTAAACAAAGTCAGTGCTTGAGCATATAATTTCTTGTCAGAGTAAATGCTGCCTAACTGGTAATATTCTTGAGCCGTTCCTTTTTCTTTAGTCAGTTTTTTCCGTAATTTAGAAAAAGAACCTTCTATTCTTCGACTTTTAAAAATTTGGCGAAAAACGCTGATAACGGTGAATAGTAGCACCGCAACCAAAATAGAAAGATAAATAATCGCTAGATTGTTATCCATTGCCTTTATGAACTGTCGATTTTTCTGTTTCTATTATTAAGTAATAGAGAATAACCTACCGGGAATCGAGAAGAATAGTAGAAAAAATTAATTTTTGTTCCCGTAGGGTGCTGTTAGACGCGCAAAGAAATAAAGCATTTACAAGTAAGCTTCAATCGCGTCGTAACGCACCGCCAAGCTTGGGCAAATTGGCTAACATAAGATAAGGATTATTGCGAATCAAAGATCAGTAATTTTCTCCCGTTGAAGCAAAAATTTGCGCCAACCTGGGGGTGTTAAAAAACATAGGTCAATTTTTTCGGCTGAATTCCTTATGCAGCAAGAGTTTCAAGGTTTTTTAGAGTGTTTGAGGTTGGCGCAATCGCTGAAATACCTTCTGTGCGATGGTTTCGGAGTTTTTATTTTTGCTACTGTTGACAAGCCAGGGGCTGAAACGATACTTTTGAATGAGGTTGGCGCAAATGTACCTCGAAAATCAAATATAGTAAGGGTTCTGGAGCGAGCTGTTGAAACTAAACCTAATCCCTATCAGGGATTGAAACTTTCGCCGATCTTTGACGAATTCTTGGATTTTTGTTGAAACTAAACCTAATCCCTATC
>JGI1201J43222_100273_pt1 | contig 14161 bp, 7 predicted proteins | sample MastesBC008_FD_43222 | JGI IMG/M metagenome (IMG submission 43222) | reverse complement strand
GTAAACAAGCCTTAATAATTCTATCTCAATGTTAACGATCCACGTAAATTTTTGAAAGCAAAACTTTGGGGTTTAAAGTGGCGAAAAGTAGGTTAAATCACTACAAATAGAAGATTGAAGGCTAATATATGTATCACTTACAATTTTTTTGGTAAAAATTATTTAATTAATCATCCTAAAGTAGCTACATTGACTTTCACTGTTATGCGATTTTAATGGGAACTACTGAAATTATTTCTCTTATTACTACTCGATGAAGTTCTCATACCGATTCAATAAATTATTGCAACAGATCCTTCGATAGAGACCTTGCATGCAAGGTCTCTACAAAATATATCTGTCTCATTATTTTTCCAAATTGGTATAATGTTCAAAACATGTAATATTAGTTACTAGTGGTATGGATTGTTCAGTATCCAGAACCATGTTTTTGTTGTGTTAGGGACTTCCAAAAAATAATTTATACCATTATTTGTTGACTGTAGGGGCGCACCGACGTGCGCCCTGACAAGTCGTATGTTTTTTTACTGAAAGTCCCTTAGAGACAGCCTAACCCAACTTACATCAATTTAACTGCTTATTCTTTTGTAGTGTAATGACTTTCGAAAGCTTCTGAATCAACATGAGAGTCATTGTGGCTATAACTGGATACAGGTATGTTATCTGCAACTTTCTGTAAGTGTGTTTCTGGTTTGGCTCCATCTTGATGATGTATTAACTGCCCAACTTGAGATATTAATTCTCCTAATTTACCTTCTTCCAGTAGGTTATTTATCATGGAAATACCACTGGTTGAGAGAAGTAACTTATTAATATCGTCTACGCCTTTGCCATTATTATTCGCTCCTGGAAAAGAATAAATTCTGATATTTCCTAAAACTCCTGGTTGTGGTGCCAATGAGTGGACGATTTCTGGTAGTTTATCTGAAAGTTCCGGCCAGATGGTAGTGATAACTTGAGCACTTAAACTGGCATTACTAATGGTGTTTTCAGCAGTAATTTTTGCTTGTATACCTTCAGCTTCAGCTAAAGCTCGAATGCGTTCGGCATCTGCAAGAATACGAATTGATTCGGCTTCAAGTTCTGCAGCTTGTTGAGCAATTTCAGCTTGTCTGCGACGACGAAAAGCATCAATTTCAATGACGTTGCGATCGCCGATATTTTTTTCTTGGGCTTGTTCTTCGGCAGCTATTATAGATAGACTCTTACTGCGTTCGGCTTTTTCGATTTCACCGGCGGTCTTAACTGATTCTTCTGCTTTGGCTTGTTCAGCTTGTGCGACAAAAGTTTCTCGTTTTTTGTTCGCAATTGATATCGCGACTTCTTCTTGTGCGAGTCTTGCAACTTTTTCTGACTCCGCAATTTGCACTTGTGCTTGTAACTTGTTAGATTCTACGGTTTGTTGGCGGGTAACTTCTGCTAGCTCTGCTTCTTGTTTTTGATGGATTTGTGTAACCTTTAGTTTTTTGTTACGGTCTTCTAGGGCAATATCAGCTTCAATTTGGCTTTGTTGTACGGATAACTTCTTACGAATTTCCTCTTCTTCTACCGATTTATCCTGCAAAATTTTGCTGCGAAGGGTGGCTGCAGCTTCTTTATCTTTAGCTTCTTGAATTTCCCGTTGTCTTTGTGCTGTCAGGGCTTCAACTTGCAACTTTTGCTCTAATTCCGCTGTTTCTTTTTCTTGAGCAATTTGTAGAGATCGCTTTTGAGCATCTAGTTCTTTTTGCTCAATAGCTACTTGGGTAGTCAATTCCACTTCGCGCTTTTGTTGAATTGAGCGTTGAATAGTTTCTGTACGCAGACGCACTCCTTGAGCATCAAAGAAATTATTGGTGTCGTAGGTGTCGCTTTCTTCGATTTCGGAAATTGCAATGTTGTTAAGAGTTAAACCTACTTTCTTTAAGTCTTGCTGAGTCAAGTTCAAAACTTCTTCAGCAAATCCTAACTTGTCGGAATCTATTTCTGCTAAAGTTTTCTTCTTCGCAGCAGCCCTAATGGCATCATCAGCACGGGTTTCTAGGGCTTCTGTGATGTCTTCGGCTGAGATTTTACCTTGTCTGGAAAGTCGTGCGGCAGCAATTAGCACATCTTCTTCACTGGCATTTATGCAGACATAAAAAGTTACCCGCATATTTGCCCGTAAATAGTCTTGAGTACGAACTGCTAGTTTACCGGTACGCTCGACATTAATGGAAATTTCTCGTAACGGTACCCGTGTGAGTTCGTGAAAACCTGGTACCACAATGCAACCACCATTGAGAACTACGGTTTTCTTTTTCACAAAAATACCGCCAGTTCTCACAAAAGCCTCGTTATTCGGAGTAATCACATAAATCCGCGTATAAGACCAAATACTCAGTAATATGAGTACGATGATACCCGCGATTAACCCAGGGAAAACAAAGGCTTCATCGATTTGATTGAGGATTGGTTGGGTAGAAATTTGAGCAATATAGGGTGATGTTTCTACTGGTTTCTCAGCAATTAAAGTAAGTGATGTAGATGTATCATCACTAATATTGTACTGTTCTCCCACCAAGGTATTTGTAGGTGGTAGGGGTAATAATTCAATGAAAGTTAACCAAAACAGCATTTTCTTTAATATTTATTTCATTCTTATTTTTTTCTTAGTTAGATTCAACCAACGATCTACATCTGGAGTGTCTTTAGCGATGACAGAATAAATGTCTTGCTTTCGATTTATGACAATTACTCGTTCGCCATGGTGGGGAATAACTTTTGCCCATTTTGGGATAGTGGCATTAATAGTCACTAAATTGCCACTTTTATCAATTACATCTATTTGACCGATTCTATCGTTGTCTTCGGTAGGTATAGTCGCAGAACAGACAGTACCATTACGACCAATCAAGCGATCGCTACTTGTATCTTCGCCAAATTCTGCAAAAATTCTCCCCATTGGTCGTGCAATCAGTCCCCCGATCAATAAAGCGATGAATAGCGACAACAACAAGACTATTCCGTTCCAAATACCACTGGGAATTTGATTGAGGATGCTCTCTAGCCAAACATTTAACATCCAGCCAGATAAGCCCCATAAACTCAAATCAGTTGCTAGTAATAAAATCAAGGGGGCTTTACCAACACCAGCCCATCCCAGCAAAAATCCTAAATTAAAATTACCTTCTCCGCCTAAGTCTAGGTCAGTGTCAATATCAGCATCAACATCAACATCGATGTCTTCGTCTCCACCACCGGAAAAAATCACAAATAGAAATAGCAAAACTCCCATGCCCAAAAATAGCCAGTAGGGCATGTTAGCTGAATTAAACAGCATGATGCTTAGTGGTAAATAATATTTGGCTGGTAAATTTCCTACTTATAACTTTGGTTTACCTAACTTCAGTGTAGCTATTTTTATTTGAAGGAGATCGAAAAAATAACAGTTATTTACAGTCAATAACGAGGATATATAGATGTAGAATTTTAAGATTAATTAGAAAATGAAATATACCAAAATAAATCTCAGCATAGTTCCCCTATCCGGTATATGAGCAAATATTTTGGTATGGATCGAACTTACCCACTTGTTACCAATTTATGATGGTTTGAGATCATTTTTTTAGGTTGTGATTACCTGATCGCACTGCTGTGTAAATTTTGTTATATATGCTTCCCAAGCCAATTCAATATTAACTGGTTTGTACGTTCTGGCTGCTCAAGCATAAACCAGTGCCCTGCACCTTCAATACATTTATACTGCCATTGTGCAGATATATATTGGCCGGAATTTTTCATTTGTGATTCCCACATGAAGTCATCTTTATTACTCCATATTCCCAGTGTGGGAACTTTAATGGTCAGCAAGTCTGGAATTTGTCCTGTAAGTACGGCTAATAAATACTCAGGAACCTGATTAGCTTGCTCTAATCTTTGCATATTCTCAAACACACCTGATTTAAGTCCATTTTCCACAATTAAATCCCGATTTGGATGACTGCGAAGAACTTCCCGAAAGAAATAACCATTATTTGCTCGGTAAAGTTGAGGTGCAATATCTTGGGTATTTAAGAAGTAAATCCATTGCATTTGTAGGTTTTCAGTAGATACTTTTAAAAATTCTCCTAAATGACCTACAGACATAGCTGTGTAGCTTTTCAAATTCAAGTTTAAATTTTTAGAGTGGGAAGCAAGCTCCCATCCCAAGACAGCACCATAATCATGTGCAATACAATGAATTTTTTCTAATCCAAGTTTTTCTACAAGAGTGACAAAATCATTTAGTAGATTAGCTAGTTTATAACGTTCTATCTTTTCAGGTGCTTCGCTCAAACCATAACCAAGCAAATCTGGACAAATGACTCGATATCCAGCCTCTGCTAAAGCAGGAATTTGTTTTTCCCACATTAAACTATTATCTGGCCATCCGTGAATTAAAAGAACGCATTCTTCCCCCACTCGAGAATCTCGCACGTGGTATTGAGCGCCATTTAGTTCAACATAAGTCGCACTTAAAGTATTAATATCAAACATTTTCTCAATTCCTTCCAATTATTGAAGCATCTTGAGAATAGCTGGACACTTTTGAAGGTTTCGTTCCTATTCTTGCTATTTTGAACGTATTCTTGCTAAATATTCTGTTTACTAAAGATTCCGAAATGTTTTGGGCGAAATTCCAACAATCCTCCGAAAATGGTGACTGAAATGACTTTGATTTGCAAAACCACATGCAAGAGCAATATCAACTATTCTGAGATTGGATTGCTTGAGAAACTGCTTTGCGCGTTCAATTCGACGACGAATTACATATTGATGGGGTGTAATATGCATCGCTTCCTTAAATAAACGGCAAAAATGAAAAGTACTAATACCAGCAATTTGAGCTAAATCTTCTAGCCGAATATCTGTTTCCAAGTAAGTTTCAATAAATTCCAATACTTCTTTCTGACTTCTTCTAGATAAACCTTTCCAATTTGGAATCTTTTTTTGAATAATCGAAAAGTTGCTGAGAATATGAACTGCAAGCGATGTACCGAATGACTCGCCATATAAGCTTCCTGCGGGACATCCTGCTGATAAATCTGACTTGAGTGCAGTAACAATTACTTGAATTGTTGGGTCGAATATTTGCCATTTGGGTACAAAATCAACGCAATCTTTCTCCCAGATTTCCTGAGATATTCCCTTAAAAAAAGTTGGCTCAAATACTATTACCGTAAAACTTGTTGGTATTTCCCAAGTGGTCCAATGCTTAGTGTAAGCTGGACAAAAACAAGTTTCACCACCTTGAAGTCCATAGGAAAGATGGGTTTTACCCATACGTCGTTCGTGAAGCGAGCAAGAATTAATATCCATAATTTCCAACGCATGTTGTTGGAAGCTAGATTCGGGAGATTCACAACCTGGATGCTGGTGATAGTGAGCAAGCATTAAATTACTCCAATTTGCACCCTGACTCGTTAACTTAGGTGGTGCAGGTAAAATTTGAGTTAGAGCTTCAGCTTTGGTCAGGTCTAAACTTTGCTGCGTCATTTTTTTTACTCGTAGATTAGTCCGAGCACTCTATAAAGCAATTACTATGCTTGGCTTGGACTTAAACTAAATTTATTTTTGATTGTTGAGCTAGTACTCGATTGCAACAGGTATGCACTGAACTTTACCATGCTTATTGTATTAACGCTGATAATAAAAACCAAGTAGTTCCAGCCAGGGTTTCACAGACAAACAAACTTCTCAAAGTTAGTGTAATCGACTACTAGAATTACCCGAATATAGTTGAATTACAAGTTAATTTTCACCATATATCTTGTTGTTCGTGGACGAACGCGTTATTTGAATTGTAATTTATTATTTGTCATTATATAGTGTTTACATTGATTGATGTAAATAAATGGATTTCGATGATATTCGAGATTGGCAAGGTACAGCAGAAAGTCTTTCAGAAGAATTGCAACGCAAGATCGAACAGTTAAGCCTATCTGTTGAAACACCCACTGTCAGAGTTATTCGCTCGTGGCGATCGCGAAAACTTTTATCACAACCAAAGGGGCAAAAATTCGGTTTTCGTCAGATATTAGAAGGATTAGCAACTTTGTTGTTATTACAGAAAGGCTGGACATTAGTAGCGATCGCACAAGTATTATCTTCTTGGAACGACACAGAACTCGAACAGCAAATAATAGCTGGAAAAGATGGCGGAAATATCATTGAGTCTAACGATAACCAAGAATCATCTTCGTTTTTAAAACAAAAAAGCAAAAATAATCATAATTTGGCTGAAGATGCTGTTATTCTGCTCGCTCAAGGAATATTACGCCAATACGAATGTATGGTGAAGGGTGGAGAAATAGTCAGACAAGATGATAAATTACCACCTGAATTACATTCGGCGATGTGTAAGCTGGGTCGTTTGTATTTAGAAGAAGGGAAGTGCGATCGCGCTGCTTGCGTTCATGATGTATTGGAACGTTCTCGTTATCCCCTTGATGATAATGATGGTAATAATAAGTGGGATTTAAGCATTTTTCGCGATTCAGAATTTCGCCTTGGTAATGTCAATTTAATCGATTTTAATCTACGGGTACCAACAGCAGATTGTGCAGAGACTGCTAATATGTCTGGTGGTTTTGGAGAGGATAATGTCATTGAACATCGTTTGTATTCAAAACTAAAAAGCGCAACCGAAGGTCTGGGACGAAATAAGAAGGATCGTGCTTACACTGCATTGCGGGAACTAATAGGAAGGCGATCGCTGATTAGACAAAGAGAACTTTTCAATTATTTGGAGGACAAAAATCTCACACCTCTACAAAAAACAGTAGAAGAGTTTTTCGATCGGGTTCCGGAAGTATGGTTAATTGATGGTCATGCTTTGCAGTGCGCTCATTGCGGGACTTTAATGCGACCTCATCCAAATCGAGAGAGATATCGCGATGGTTATTATTGTCCGATTCGTCAGTGTAGTGGTAGATATCCACCACAAGTAAAGGAGCGACTTAGCCCAGAAAATGGGCAATTATTAGTAGCTAAACCACAAATATTAGTTTATTGGACTGCTCCTGCAATTGATGAATTAGCTATTTTTGATGAGGCGAAAAAATATGGTTTGGACACTCAGTTATATCCAGAATCAGACCAATGTGATATTGCAATTAGCGATCGCGCTATTGGTATTGATGCTAAATCTTATCGCAGTCCTGTATTACTAGCATTAAAACTCAATCGCAGCATTGGCGGACTTATTTCTTATCACCAAAGAATAGTAGCCATTACCGATGAGCTTATCGAAGATTATCCAGACTATATCTCTACTGTTAATTCATTACTAGATAAAAAAAGCAATATCGCTAACTTACAAATAATGTCAGTATCTTCGGTCATCAAAAACATACAGGAGGGGAAGTATGCGAGCTAAACCTAAAGCTGATTTTTGGACGGGAAACGATCGCATTTGTTGGTTGTGCTTTCTCATGGAAGAATTTATTGGAGCTAAGTCTCTAAAATGCGCTCCTGTAATTATGTCCGGAATGGCGAGTGTTTTTAATTCACCGACCTTGGAACGCGCACGACAAGCAATTTTTAATTTGCGTCAGATGTCTTTAGATTATGTAACTGAAAGTTCTGTGAAATATGCAGTAGCACTTTACAACGACCATCACTATCAGAAAAATACTCAGGGAACCTATGAGATTGATGACCAAACATTGCAGTTTAGGAGAATTGACTTTTTAGAAGACTCTAAAATTACTAAAGCACGAGAAATCCTAGCTGCACCAATGGATTACAAGTTTCATGGTAGAACAGTAGCTAATTCTCAAAAACAAATGGCGATCGCACTAGGAGACCGAGTGACATCAACCCGTTTACCGATTTCTCCTATTACTGTACCGTTAGCTAGTCGCAGAACTCACGACATCAATCGACAACCACGAGGTAATATTTCAATTCCCCTTGAGGAACTACACCAAATCGCCGAAGACATGGATCGAAGGGATAGAGAATATCCTGAAAGACGAACTGGTAATTGGGCTAAACGCTTGAGAAACTTCGAAATATTATTACCCCAAGCAGATAAAGGATTACGAGTAGAAAACGCAACCATTGAATTATCGGGAATCAAACATTTAATTGGTTTACCTGGTGCTGGTAAAACCACACTCTTGATGTTGAGTGCAGTTTGGTTTGGAAGAAACGGCTATAAAGTAATGCTGGTTTTTCCTTCCATTGAAGTTTCTAGACAATATATGACAGATTTAGAGTTTCATGGTATTAAAGTAGGAATGCTAGCCGGTCAAAGTCCGACTACGCGACGCAAACACGCCGATCGCATTGCTGAAACTATTGCAGCTTCCGGGGAACAGGGTGGTTTTGCTTATACTCTTGAAGGTGCAGATTCTTTTGCTTTTAATTGCTTACTTCCTGCTTTTTCCACCACAGAAACTTCCTTGTGGGGTTATGGTAATGCACCCTGTAGCAAGATTTTACAAAGTTCGTCTCAGGGAGAAATGAGAGAATATCTTTGTCCTTTATGGACGATGTGCGGAAGAAATAAAGCTCCACGAGACTTAATCGATGCTGATATTTGGGTCGGACATATTATCTCAATGGATACTAACGTACCCTATCAAGCGATCGATGAGGAAATTCGTTACTTTGAATTGATAGCTCGAACTTTCGATCTAGTTATCTTTGATGAAGCAGACATGGTTCAATCAAATTTAGATACTTATGGAGTAGCTAAATTAAACCTTTCTGGTGCAGATGATTCTCTTCATCGGACTATTTTAGAACAAGTTCATAACCCTTTAGCTAGAAATAAAACATATTTACTAGCCGACCGCACCGTCGAACTTTACAGTCGCAACATGGCTGAATTTGGTAATCATAATACTTCTTTGGTTAGTTTGTTACTGAATATGCGCAATCTTCAAGATCGTCGTCGTAGACTTAGCCTTCGATACGAAGGTCAATTATTAACTGTTTCGCGAATCATCACTGAACTGCTAGATGGTTTTGAGAAAGATCGTGCTTCCCAAAGAGATCTCCTTAGTGACGCACAGGTAAGACAAGGTTTTACTAAAACTCATGCTCTAACTGATTTTTGGTCAACTGCTGCTTACAACGCATTTTACGATCGCACTGGTACAGAAACAATCAAAAAACAATTTAAAGAGGATTTGTGTTCTCGTACCCTTGGTATTACTAGTGAAAATAGTGACAAACTTACACAGCAGTGGGAGGTTCTGATAAAACTTTTACGGCGTTACCTTGGAGAAAATTTAGTCAAAAAGCGAGACGATATTGTTGAAGAGATAACCGAATTATTTATCGGTATTTGTTTTCCAGATCGAGACGCACCCTATCTGACCAGTGACGTAATCCCCCTATTAGTAGCTATTACCTTCGTTATTTTGGGTTATCAACGAACTGTCCCTGAAACTAGAACTATGGTTGCACTGGGACTAATTAAAGAACCTATATTAAATCCTCCTCTTTCAGACCAATTACGTCGCTTTACTCCGGAGAATATTATCGGGTCCCTATCTGGAGTCAAATACAGCTTTTCCAACGCTCGTACTAATCACAGTAATTCTAGTAACGTCACCCTATCTTACATTACTTTTGTCGGCGCGCCTCGGATGCTGATGCACCGATTTGACCGTTTGCTAGAAGCTGATTCTCGAGAAGATGCACCAGCAGTTTTAATGACTTCTGCGACTTCTTATTTAGAACCTAGTCCCGCTTATCACATTGATGTTTATCCAAACTATCTATTAAAACCTAAACCGAGGGAAAAGCGAGATGATTCAGAATCGAAATACTACTTTCAATACTTTAAGGAGGACAAAACTAATAAACCATTGCGCTATAGCGGTGCTGGAGACCTAAGAGACCACAATCTCAAAGCAATGGTCAAAGAATTAGTCAAAAATGGTGACAATTGTGAAGTTAGGAAATCTATTAGAAATTTCGATGTCAAAAATGGTATCGAGCGCAAAGCTGCTTTTGTAGTTAACAGTTATAGACAAGTAAGAGAAATCAAAGAATTTCTTGACCGCTATCATCCAGAAATTGGTAGACGGACTAAAGCTATTGTGAGCTACCTCAAAGAAGGTGAAAAACCTTCCGATTATGTCACCACCTCTCAATGCGAAGCTTTAGGAGATGATAAAAACTGCGACCTGATTATCTTTCCCATGCTCGCTATTGGTCGTGGAGTTAATATTGTTTTCACTAAAGGTCCGCGGAAGAGAGATGCTGCGATTGGTTCAATTTATTTCCTAACTCGCCCTCATCCTACCACCGATGACACTGGACTTTTATCCAGTTTAGCGGGTCATGCGACCCAAGAATTCGATAGTCGTATATTTTCTCAGGAAGAAGGGTTAACAGAGATTTACCAAACCTGGAAGAGTGCGAGATCGAGCATCTACCGCGATGTAAGAAGATTATTACAAGAACCACTAATGGCTAGTCGACTAGGTGAAGAATTATTTACACCTTTTACCGCCAATCAGATGGTAGCAATTTTACAAACTATTGGACGGGGAATGCGAAATAGTTGTCCTGTTGCAGTTTACTTTGTTGATGCAGCTTGGGCTCCCCAGTCAGCGAAAGATAAAACCGACTCTCCTCGTGATAGTATGCTAGTTCAAATGCGGGTGATTCTAGAAGAATGTATGAATCACCCCGATGCTGTAATTCGAGAAATCTACAAAGAACTTTATGGTGCTTTTCTTGAACCTCTAAAGCAAATTAAGAATGTAATTTACTCCAAAAATTCATGTAAATTGGGAGGCTCAGTTTACGAAGACGACGATTTTGAAGACTATGACTCTTTATACGATATGTGAAGACTATTAAAAGAATAACCTCTACAAAAATTATTGATTGAGAACATTATTTTACGAATTTCATCATGACAACAAAAACTCCATACACAACAGAAATAAACGAAAATCAAGTGAATCAAATTCTCTACGCTCAAATACAACGTAAACCTTTAGGAACGATTCCTTTAGTTTTCACTATTCCTCAGAGTTTAGCACCTGTTGAAATTAAAGGTTCTACAATTTGCTGGACTAAAGAAGCATTGGCTGAGTTTTCTCTAATGAATAGTGAGATTAAAAATATTAAAAATTTACCTTATTCTTCTCTAAGAAGTTTTTTAGAATTTAAGTTATCTAATGTACGCACTATAGAACCTAGTATGGGTCTCAGTAGATATGCAATAAATCAGCGAAAACAACAGAATTTTGCTTATATTGATTCAGGCGAACTACAGCAAACTACCAAAGTTTTAAAACCAATACTGCACGATTGGTTAGAAATTTATCTTGCTTATTTTGCTCAAAAGGAAGGTATTTCAGAAGATATAATAGAAAGACTCAGAGAACTACAAGAACAAAATAAACTTTTATCTATTAAGTTATTCAAATCTCAAATATATCCTTGGTCACAATACGAAGAGAGTGGTACAGCAAGACCATATAGATATTCATTTCCTGCATTAGCCGACCATTTAGCTAGATTAATTGCGGGACATGAAATTTTTCAAGGATTGGGAGGAATTAAGCGAATTATTTCCAGCAAAGTAGGAAGTAGTGTTGAATTAATCACAGATATAATTTCGCTAGATGATAAAGGTTCATTTAGTTTGGTTGTTGAAATCGAACTTATTACTTTTCCTTCAGTATCTCAACCATTGATAAAAATAGATATTCATAAAAGACGTTGGCTAAGTAGCATCAAAGAAAAAGCCTTTGACCACAATTCTATCAATGGTTATATTTTCTCTAAACATCACGACTATACGCAGAGCGTGATGCCGGAAGCATATCGTGTTTTCAATTTTAAACTCAATCGTCGTAAGAATCGCAATACTGGTAAATGGGAATGGCAGCCTGATGATGCTTTTTCCGTTCTACAGCGCGAATTAAATTTACCATTAAATATCTCTAATGCAGAACAAATTATTCAAGGCAAAGCTTCAACAGATGATTATCAAGTTCTTTTAACTTATCGTAATGGTCTGCAAGAGAAAAAATATGATATTGATGTAGGTGTTCCTGAAAAAGATAAACTCGAAGCATTTCAAGCAATCGCTAAAATTTTAGACTCTAAAGGTATAAAACCTTTTGATGGTTATTCTGAAGTTAAATTCGGTAAAGGAAAAAGTCATCCTAAAGATATCACCGCTTCTCGAACAATTAATACTCCAACTTCTTTTAGTGCTATTTTGGAATCCTTGGAGAATGAAGATGTTTCTGATTTCACAGCAAAATATTGTGACCAGATGGGAGAAGAAGAAATTAATAATCTGTTAAAAACGCATTTTGAATTTGAATTAAGCGAACAAGGAATTAAAAAAAATTTACGATTTAATAGTCAGAGTAAAAACCAACGAGACCAAATAGAAGAATTAAAGGATTTAATTCAAGCAAACCAGCAAGCAATACAGCGGCTATATCCTAAGAAAAAACCACTGTTAATCATTTTTCATGAGAATGAAACTCGAAAAACTACCAGATTTTTAGAAGCAGTAATCAATATGCTGTGGGGAGATACATTAGAGATACAATTACTGCGACTTCCAGAAAATACTCATGGACCAGAAGAAGCCTTACCTGGAAGTAATTTAAAAAAACAAGAAAGGTTTGAAGAACGATTAGAAGCTTGGAAATCTACAGCGAAACAAGTTGCTGAAATCAAGCGTCCAAAATTCTGTTTAGTAATGGCAAGAAATTTTTACCCTCATCCAAATGAGAGCAGTAAAAAAGCCCATGACGATTTAGTAAATAAGCCTGCTACTCGTCAAGCATTAGCATCAATAGGTCATAGCTGCGTACAGTTTATTCTTCCACCACAAATTTGGGTAAAATCAGGAGATATCAAAATATCTGAATTTATTATTCGCGCCCAAGCATCAATCAAAGAATTAATATGGGCACATTCTGGTCGTATAGATTGCGTTAAAGAAAAAGTCGATAAATGGTTTAGCGATCTTGATATCAAAGATAGACCACAAGAAATTATCGTTATCACAGTTGTTCGTAAAAATGCTGGTCGTATGCGTGGTGGAATTGGTAAAACTTTTCTACCAATAGCAATTAAGACTAATGTTGAAAATGGGCTCAGTCAGATGTGTTATTGCTACGAAGACCCTAAAACTAAAAACTTTTTGACCACATCTTGGGAAACATTTACTGAAGCACTTTTCAATATAGCAAAGATTTCTCCTGTATATATTGGTAAAAATAGTGAAGAGCGAAAACAACGCTTTCAAAACTTTGTAGATGATATTATTTCTAATTCAGTAATTTCTTATCCGGGAAATAGCAGTAAAAATCTTGTTGTCATGATTGACTCTTCAAATTGCGTACAACTTTGGGATTGGTTGAAAGATAGCAAAATTAATCTTTCAAATATAGATATGAATTGTAAAAATTATATGCAAGATAACTGGAGAGGAGCGCGGATTGTTCGTATCAGGCAAGATTTAGCACCAGGAATTATTGCAAATAAAGTTAAATGTTTAGCTAAAACATTTCGTGAAGATAATAGAAACAAAGAAGAATTAAAAAGAAACGAAAATAAGCGAAGAGAAATACCAGTTCCATCTAGCCCAACTGGTTTATATAAGCTTGATGTAGAAAATAAAACTGGTTGCATTCCTTATCTTTCCATCGGTAAAAAAACAACAACTCAAAAACAAAGAGGTGTTAGCTGCTATCGTGAAATAGAGCTAGATGAAGTTTTAAAAGATGAAGAAGTAGATGAGGACGCCAAAAAAACTTACGTAAAAGTTAAAAATGAAGCAGGGCTAGAAATTAAATTTATCGATAAACAAAAACCCTACATCGGTCAATGGGCTACACCAAACCCTTTAGAAATTGTAGTTACATTACGTCAGGAACAAGACAAACCAGATAATATCGCTGGCTTTGTCGAATCCCTACGCTATGGATACGGTCATTTCAATGAATGGACAAAATTACCAGCACCATTATTTTTTGAGCGAGTAGTAAGGGATTATATTAGTGCTTTCAAATTAGAAGAAGAAGAGGACGAAAATTAAATTGTTAACTTGCAATATTTGGGTTTGATGGATTATGAGTTTCTCGACCCATGTATATACAATAAATCATACCATGTCCGGTAAAACACTTGTAATAAGGTTAGTAGTAGCGCTTTAGCG
>JGI1201J43222_100271_pt1 | contig 14278 bp, 12 predicted proteins | sample MastesBC008_FD_43222 | JGI IMG/M metagenome (IMG submission 43222) | reverse complement strand
CTGACTCCTGACTCCTGCTATAGTTTCTCAGAATTTGAGGTCATAGAATTTAATTTCCTAGAATTTAGTCGCGTTTGCAGTAAAACTTTTTGGTAGGATGGTCACTTATGTAGTACAAAAGGACTATGTAAGTTATGTCTAACTTAATTTTATTTTGGCATCGTCGAGATCTGCGTCTTGCTGATAATACGGGACTTGCAAAGGCGATCGCTAAAAGTTCTAAAGTTGTTGGGTTATTTTGTTTAGACCCAAATATTCTCAAAGCAGATGATGTTGCTTCTGTGCGGGTAACTTATATGATTGGCTGTTTGCGATCGCTACAAGAAAAATACACTCAAGCAGGAAGTCAATTACTAATACTTTACGGGAAGCCTACAGAATCAATACCCAAGTTAGCATCAGCATTAAACGCTCGTGCTGTATTGTGGAATTGGGATGTGGAACCCTATTCCCAAGAACGAGATCGTACGGTAATTGACGCTCTTAAAGAAAAGGGTATTGAATACCCCGAAAGTAAAAATTGGGATCAACTCTTACACGCACCAGAAGATATTCGCAGTGGTTCCGGTGGAGTTTACACGGTTTACACACCTTTTTGGAGAAATTGGAGTCAAAAACCAAAAGTATTTCCACAAGATATAGAAAATTTGGCGTCCTTGGAAAATTTGACAGAAGTCGAACAGGAAATTGCTCAACAAAATGGAACTGTAGAATTACCATCAGCGAAGGATTTAGGATATGAATGGGAAGGAGAACTAATTATTGCTCCAGGAGAAATCGCAGCCCAAGAACAGTTGGAAGAGTTTTGTTACAGTGCGATTAACGAATATCAAGAACAACGAAATTTTCCCGCAGTTCCAGGAACATCATTACTAAGTCCAGCCCTAAAATTTGGTGTAATTAGTATTCGCACAGTTTGGGAAGCAACAGTGGAAGCTTTAGAGAATAGTCGAAGCGATGAAACAAAAGCTAATATTGAAACTTGGCAAAAAGAAATTGCTTGGCGGGAGTTTTATCAACATGCGATGTACAATTTCCCTGAATTAGCTTCAGGTGCTTATCGCGATACCTTCAAGAATTTTCCTTGGGAGAGCAATGAAAAACATTTTCAAGCTTGGTGTGAGGGAAAAACTGGTTATCCTATCGTCGATGCAGCAATGCGTCAGTTAAATGAAACGGGATGGATGCATAATCGCTGTCGGATGATTGTGGCGAGTTTTTTAACTAAAGATTTGCTACTTAATCCCCAATGGGGAGAAAAATATTTTATGCAACGATTAATTGATGGGGATTTATCTGCTAATAATGGTGGTTGGCAGTGGAGTGCTTCTAGTGGAATGGATCCCAAACCAGTGCGGATTTTTAATCCGGCTTCCCAAGCCCAGAAATTCGATCCAGAAGGGGAATATATTCGTCAATGGGTTTCTGAGTTAAGATCTTTCGATACAAGATGTTTGTTAACTGGTAATATTACACCTTTGGAGCGTCAGGCTGTTAGTTATCCCGAACCAATTGTCGATCATAAAGTCCAGCAGCGTTTGTTTAAGGGATTATACAAACAGCAGAAAGAATTAATCGCTTGATATATTAGGATAAAATCAGGTTTACAAATCGGCTGTAAATCCAAGTTTTTTGCATAAACTCTGTTCCCTGTTCTCTATTCCCTGTTCCCTTTTATAAGGGTTCAGCTTACCGCGTTCTAAGTGTAGCAATCTTAAAAGAAATTGATATTAGTTACAGGCATTAAGTAAACCAATATTGAGAATTATTATGCTCAGACTAATGATGTAAACTTCATGATTTAATCATTTCATAGAGAGCCAGGAAGTCGAAATATGCCAGCACGACATATAATTCCGAAGAAGAAAAGTTGGTTGATGCTTTCGATCGCGGTTAGCATTGTCATTTCTTTCCCTTTTCCCTTCTTCAAAATTGTCCGTGCTGATGATGACAATTCAAGTTTTTCTCGCCACAATCACTTTTACTCAAGCCTAAAAACCAAGAGATTTTGTCGATACGCTCAGAAAATTATTGCTCAAACCAAAATCAAAGCTATTAATGTGGTGCAAAGTGATTTCAACTCATTTGTAAACTCTTTTGCTACCCCTTTCGAGAGTCCTGATGGTGATATGTTACCGTTGACAACGCAGCAACTTGTCACCTACGGAACTTACCCAAATACTGGGAGAACTTATCCAGAGATTATTTCCTGTAAAATGAAGAGCGCTGATGCTATCAAGTTTTTTTATGGGGAAGATGCAGCAGTATCTGGGTCCAGCTGTCGTAATATCCACAAGCGGATCCTCAAAAAAGTCTTCTCTAAACTGAAAATCAGGAATATAAAGAATTTAGCCTTCGAACAAGACGAGGTTATTCTTGAACCTGATATAGTTGCTACTAATGGTCCAGAGTGGCTAAACCCATTTCCCCCAGACTTGGCGTATTTAGGTAATGACGGATTGCTCCACTTGCAAGCAAAATCCCTACCTGTACCCAGAACTGTACCACCATTTGTCTCCATTGGACCCGAAAGAAAGGGCGTACATTACTGTCATCTAGCTGCACCAGAATACATTACTGCGTTGATAACTGGCGCTGTAGTACCTTAACTATGAAGGGATATAATTTAATTTGAATCTTCAGGACGCATTAAAGTGCGCCCTTACTACAAATAATGTTACAAAAAACAATTTGTAACATTATTTGTAAATTCTTAGCTAAGCTCCTGCACCAACAGCAAAGATATCAGATCCTTCAGGATTAGCTTCAGGAATTCCTTGAACTATTTTTGTCAGTGCAATATTACTATCTACGCCTGCCATAAATTTATTGTTAACTAAATTGGAAAAAGTGGTAACATCACTAAACCAATTTTCAATAGTTTGAGTAATGAAACTGAGTTTTTCCTCCGAGTTATTACCAGTAATTTGATGACTGAAATTACCGCTAAAAATCACAATTGGAATAGCTTTATCTTTTTGACGCAACTCAGCTTGAGTGATATTTAAAGCAACGGGAATATCTTGTAATTTATAAACCAAATTTAAAGATGCTTGCATGGGTACTTCCCCTTCCTCTTTCCAAGCACCCTCAGATAATAGATGCTTGGTAATAAAGTTGCGAGCTGCATCCTCCATAGTAAAAGCAACAAAGCCTCTAGGATTAATCCCTATCGCTTGAAAATCCATATTAGGTAATACTTGAGCATATTTTTGAGCAATCTTTGCAACTGAAACAGTTGCTGTTGTTTTATCCGCAATTGGTTCGGCAAAAATCACTCTATTAGGTTCACCTACAATGCTGACACCATTTTTAAAGCTAATACGCGTAAAATTATTGCTGAATACTGGCTTTCCAGCAAATTCCCATTCTGCAGGGACAATACCGCTATATTTGAGAAAATCTGGATTTAAAATAGAAGGGTTTTGGTTTTTCGCCGCAACAACGATTACTAGTTCTTGAATAGTTAATGGTTGGCTCATGCTATCTACCATATTAATTGATTTAACTGTAGTTTTACTCGTCAAAGCCAAATAAAAGTAAAATACTATACTAGTAAATCATAAATAATACATTAAATGTAGCAAGGGAAATACTTACTTAAAATCTAATGAAAGAGAATGAGATACAGGGATAACCCAAATCTGCACAAACACACTAAATATCCTCTGTTCTTTACTAGATTATAAGTTTTTAATTTCTTATCTTGAGATAGAAATGATTATGAATATGTCATCTTTGCACGAACGTAAAATCAATTTTTACAGTTTTTGCATTTTATTAGTCGAATTACTTTTAACTATAGATTTAGGCAGATATTTACGTATAACTGCCATGACTTTATCTGTAACTATAGGTTTAGTTATAAAATCAGTAGAACCAACAACCTTAGCACGAATTCGGTCAAACAATCCATCACTACCGGTTAAGATAATGACAGGTGTTTTTGCAAATTCAGATACTCTTCTAATTTGAGAACAAACTTCATATCCATTAACTACTGGCATCATTAAATCTAAGAAAATCATGTCAGGTTTATGTTGAATTAAAATTGGTAAGGCTTGGATTGTATCCTGTATTTTAAGAAAATCCATATCATTTGATGTGATGATTTTCTCCATGGTTTTACATATTTGTAAGCTATCATCTATACAAGCAATTAAAGGTTGTTTAGATTTCTTAGATGAAATAGAATTGGAAGGTTTTTTCTTTTCTTTATTTTTTGCTTCAGTAGGTAATGGTAAATCTGAAATTTTGTTAAGTATAATTAATTCTTTGAGAACAAATGGTATTAAATCTGAAGCAACTTTAAGAACATCAGAATTTAGTTTTAAAGCTAAATCTTGGAGGGTATTCTGTCCATTCAGTAAGGGAGCTAAGTTAGTATATAGTTCTGGATTAATCTCTTTTTTGAATAACTCTTGTTCTCTTAACATAGGTGATAAGTTAGGAGAAAAGGAAGCTAAACCAGCGTCAGACCAATCTTCCCATTCACGTTCCATACGTGTTAAAAAAACTTTAGTACTAATAAAATTAATTGGGACATTGAGTACAACTTTAGGTTTTCGGTCGCAACGAATAAAACTGAAGTTTGCTTGTTGTATAACTTCAAATAATAACTCTGCAACAATATTTTTAGCGATCGCATCTACTTGTCTGGGTTCTACTTCTTCTCTTTTATATATATTTATAAGTAATTTATAGTCCCAATATTCAAGAGCAACTTGCTCAGCAGTTAACTTAATTCTATCGAGATTAATTTGAGGACAATATTTTGTCATTAATCTGCGCCAACGCCGATGAGGATGAGTTCCTCCAGTCGCCCAAATAATGCGTCCAAATCTATAGTAAAAACTCCATTTCTGTTTATTCTGAGATTTAATTTCTAATTTCCCCGTATATTTAAGTTGAGTACAAATTTTAATTTCTTCTATTGGATCTGTATAAAAATTTGGCTGTGAATGCGACATGATAATCTCTTAATCTTAAATAAGATAATAAATTTGCAAAACTTCAACTAAAGATTTACTATTAAATCTCAAAGATAACTCTGTCGATCAATTTTAATCGGTACGCTACGTCATACTTTGTGGAAATATAAGAGTGAATGATTTTTCCATATTTATTAAAAATCATGAAATTTTATTTTCTTCCCAGTGTTAATTCCTAGGTTTATTACTTTCTAGTTTTATTTATTACTAAAAAAATAGCCCTAGAGAAATTACGGCATTGTTGAAACATATAAGATAAAAGTGGGAATACTAAATCTATAGCTTAGAAAGCAGCGAGCGGTTTAGCTGGTCTGATTTGTTCTAATCTTCGATGCAGAAATTGTTTGTGCATCGATCCCCATGACCTCCTAATCTTCGCTTACTAAAGATAACATAAGAGTATAATCTATGACTTTTCAAACCAGGGAAGAAGTACGCGAACGGCTCGGTAATATTGACCAAATCCGAGATATCATTTTTGGTGCACAAATTAGAGACTATGAAAACCGCTTTGTTCAACTAGAATCAGATATATCGCGCTTACAGCAAGAAATGCACTCCCAGGTTGAACAACTCAAATCCAGTTTTAGTATCGAAATAAAAGCTGTAACAGAAGCATTAGATAAAAAAATAAAATCTATAGCTTTGACGACTCAAGAAGAATCTGTAGATTTACGTCAGCAAGTAGATAGATTAAATCGTAAATTTTCCAGCAGTATCCAGTCCCTTGATGAAGCATTAGATATTCAAACAACTTCGGTGCGTCAAGAAGGATCCCAAACAAAAATGCAGTTAGAAGATGAGATTAAAGCACTGAGAGATTTAGTTTTGGAAGAAATGGAAAAACATTTTTCCCAATTAAGTAAAACTAAAGTCTCTAAAGATGATATTGCTGAAACTTTATTTGCTTTGGGAATGCGCTTAAAAGAAACAGAATTTATCCCAATGTTACGAGAAGCAAGCGATGAAATCAATGGTTATAACTCAACTCCAATATTGAAAGCAAACGAAGAAAAATTTTCTGATATATTGGGTCGTTCTCATAGATCTAACGATTTGAGTTCTTAAATCAAAATAGTTGGCAGTTAAGCTGTTAACTGTTAACTATTCAATATTTAAATATTTAGTATATAAATTGGTATATAAATATGACTCAAGTAGAAGAATCTACTTCTCCAAATATGGATATAGATTCAAAAGAAACTGCGCAATTAGAAGATTTTGTTAAATTATTAGTTGAATTAAAAATTGTTGATTCAACAGAACCATTGTCATCAAATAATGTTTTATCAACAGTTAGTTTACATTCGTCTAACCATGCTTCAATACAAACTAAGCCTGTAATAAATTTAGAATTGTCTGAGACTGAAGTGGAAGCAAATATCAATACTGTAGATAGAAATTCACAATTTCTTGAAAATGATATACCAACAGATTATCTAGAAGCTGCGATAGACCTGAAATCACATTTTATCTCAGATTCTCAACCTTTAGATAATAATATATTAAGTAAAATTAGTGTATTAGATGAAATTGATAAATCAAATATTTTTGAACTCCCATCGCATAATGAATTAGAATCGATCAATAACCAAACACCAAACTCCGATTTAAAATATAATCAATATGACTCTCACGGTAAATATTCTAAAATAACTAATAAAGAAGAATCTAATATTGCATTTAAAAAGCTACAGAAACTATTATTTGGACCAGAAATATCAGACTTAAATACTCGTTATGAAAATATTCAAAATAGTATTCTAAAATTAGAAAATAAAATTTATAATAATGATGAATTAATTAATTTATTATTACCACTATTTAGTGAAGTTATACGACGTAAAATATCTATATCTAAAGAAGATATTATTCAAGCGATCGCACCAATTATTGATGATTTAATTAGAACTAGAGGAAAAGAACACCCAGTCAATATGGGTGAAGCATTATCGACTGTAATTCCATCAGCTTTGGAGAATGTTAGTTTAGAAGACCTTGCAAATGCTCTCGCACCAACAATAGGAGAAGCTATAAAAAAGCAGATTGAAATAGAGCAAGATAAAATTGTTGATGCACTTTATCCTGTAATTGGAAACACTATTTCCAAATATATGATAGAAACAGTTAAATCTATTAATGAGAAGATTGAAGAAAACCTTAGTTTCAGAGGTATTAACCGTAAGATTAAAGCTAAACTACAGGGAGTTTCAGAAGCGGAGTTAATTGTTAAAGAATCTCTCGGTTTTAGCATTCAAGCAATCTTTTTGATCCATAAAGGTTCTGGATTATTAATTTCAGAAATTCAACCTTTACAGGAAGAACGTTTAGAGTCAGATATGGTTGCTGGGATGTTAACTGCAATTCGTGAATTTGCAAATGAATGTATAACTAAAAATGGAAAAATTTCTGAACTAGGTGAAATTGATTATGGTGCATCCAAAATTATTTTAGAAGTAGCAGGATATTGTTATCTTGCAATAATTGTAAATGGAGAACCATCTAAATCACTCATAAAAGAGATGCGAGCTACTCTCTGTTTTATTATTAAGAAGTATGGTAAATCTATAGAAAAATTTGATGGGAACTTAGAAATTATTCCATCAGAAATTAACGCTAGTTTAGAAAAATTAGGCAACTATAAAAATAATGAAAGTAATAAAAGTAAAAAAAGTAAATTATCTCCATTATTAATATTAAGCTTAACCATTTTAAGTGCGATCGGGATTCCTTGGGGAATTTGGGAATATCGTAGTGCAGTTATTAGTTTTACAGAAGACAAAATAAGGGTTGCGTTGGATTCTACTCCAGAGTTATCGATTTATAATTTGCACGTGAAAGAAAACCAAGGAAAACTAAAATTAACTGGGAAATTACCAAACAAATGGCTTCGTAAAAAAGCTGAGCAAATTACAAAAGCTGCAGTACCTAATTGGTCTATTGAGAATAAAATTATTCCTGTTGATATACCAATAGATCCAATATTAGCGAAGGCTGAAGTTGAAAGAGTTACCAAAATTTTGAATCAAATGTCTGGTACAGTCGTTTCTACTAACTTTATTGATGATAAAGTGATTATCAAAGGTAGTGTTAGACAAATTGCTGATAATAAAAAAATTATCGCAGCATTCGAGCAAATCCCGGGAGTAAAATTTGTCTCAAGTGCAGTTGAAGTTAAACCTTTAAAAGTTGGAGTAAGAATTTACTTTTCATCAGATTCAGCGACTTTACCTAGAAATATTGATGACATACTGAAAGAAGTCCAATCATTTCTCAATAAATATCCTACAACAAAGCTCAAAATAATTGGTTACAGTAACTCTCTTGCAAATCAAAACTCTCAAACAATTGCACTTAAAAGAGCTTTAAATGTCAAAAAAATGTTACTCCAAAGAGGTATAGATCCATCTCGATTACAGGAGAAAATTAGAATTGATTTACCACCTGGGGTAACAAAAGAACAACCCTCTTGGATGAGACGTTGTGTCATTTTTGAGCCGGTTACAGAAAATAATAGTTAATCAAAATAGTTAGTAAAATCAAGCAATATTAAAATCATTCAAGATAATTCGCATGATATTTAAAATATTTAATTATTTGATTTAAAACTATTTTATTTGAACTTTCGATTAAATCGACGTAATTCATTGCTAATAATACTGAATTTTATTGTTGTTAATCATGTCTATTATCTCTCGTAAAATTTGTTTGGTTGGTGATTTCGGTGTTGGTAAAACCAGTTTAATTCGTCGTTTTGTTGATAGACAATTCAGCGATAAATATCTTTCTACTGTGGGAGTTAAAATTTCTCGTAAACTTGTTAAAGCATATCCAAAAGAATTAGTAAATTCACAAGATCTGAATCTACTTATTTGGGATATTGAAGGTAGTAATAAATACAAAGCTATTTCTCCTAGTTATTTCCAAGGAGCTAAAGGAGGGATTATAGTTGCAGATTTAACTCGTGAAGATACTCTCGAGCATTTGAAAGACCGTATTGAAGCTTTTTTAAAAGTTAATCCTCAAAGTTATACAATATTAGCTCTTAATAAGTCAGACTTAATCGAAACTGAATATTTAGATCGGATTCAAAAAAAATATCAATTTGAAAATAATCCCATGATTTTAAAAACATATTTGACTTCAGCAAAAACAGGGGTAAATGTTGATGAAATATTCCAGTTATTAGCTAACAGTATAATATAACATTAAAGATGAACAATTTATTGACAAAATTTTTGTCTGCATGTGACAAAGATTATCTATTAATTAATCAAGACTGGAAAATAATTGAGACATCTTTAACAGATGATAAACTTCTGATTAACTTACCTCAGGAGTATTTAGGAAGAGATGTTAGAACAATTATTTCAGAACTAGTCGGTTTAGATAATATTGCCCATGAAATTATTCAGGGTAAGCGAAGTAAATTTGAAATCAAAGGAATAGAAAGTTTTCCAGATAGAAAATTGTATATTGATATCTGTATTCTTCCAAATTTCACAGATAATTTTGATAACGGCAAATTGATATTATTGATTTCAGATGCAACAGAACGGATGATTTTAGAACAATCATTAGTTCAAGGAGCAAATGAAACTAGTTTGTTGTTCAAACAGTTGACAGCTTCTAAACAATATATAGATGTAGTTATTACATCAATGGCTGACGCCTTATTAGTAACAACACCGTCTGGGAAAATTAAGACAATTAATTTAGCAGCAGAGATGCTGTTGGAATCTAAAGAAATAGATCTTTTAGAGCAACATATTTCTGTTGTTCTACCAAAATTTGATAGCTTGCAAATAAATAATTTTTATAATACAGAAAATTCAGATTTATTCACTAAGGAAGTAGAAGCTATATGTCAAACGAAAAGCGGTAAAAGTATTCCTGTAGCCTTTTCCTGTGCAAAAATTAAAACAGAAATAGAAAGGTTCCGAGGTTATATCTATATTTTGCGAGATATGACTGAACGCAAGCAAGCAGAACTTGCAAAACAAGAATTTTTGGCAATTATTAGTCATGAAATTCGTACTCCAATTTCTTCTGTCATGGGAATCGCCGATCTATTGCTTGAGACGGAATTAGAAGAGGAGCAACAAGAATTTGTCAAGACTATTCATACTAGCGGCAATTCTTTGCTTAAGATTGTGAATGATATTCTAGATTTCGCCAAAATTGAATCTGGTAAATTGGAACTGGAAACACAACCTTTTTATCTATGCAATTGTATTCAGGAAGCAATATCTTTGCTCTCGCTAAAAGCTGAGAATAAAAAATTAACTTTAAACTTCAATCCTTCACCGGACCTACCTGAAATGATTGTGGGTGACATTACCAGATTACGGCAAATTTTACTTAACCTGATTGCTAACGCGATCAAATTTACTTCAAAAGGAGGAGTAGAAGTTTTTCTCAATAGTCATCAAATTGGACAAACCCAAGAAGGTAAGGAGCTTTACGAAATCCAGTTTGCAGTGAAAGATACAGGTATTGGGATTCCCCAAGATCGTCTAGATCGTCTATTTCAATCCTTTTCTCAGGTTAATTCTTCCATCTGTCGAAAATATGGTGGTACGGGTTTAGGTTTGTCTATTTGCAAGCAACTAAGTGAACTGATGGGGGGTAGAATTTGGGTAGAAAGTAAATTAGGTGAAGGTACTATATTCTATTTCACAATTATTGCACCGATTTTTTCCTTCGAGTTGCAGAATAGAATATTAAGTTAATTTTTGATCTCCACCTTCAATTTACTTTTTATATATTTTATCTGAAGGCTTTGGGAATATGAACTACATCTTAATTCTGGTACTAGGTTTAGCTTTTATCGCGTTCGGCTTAAAAATCCAGGAAGAAGTTTATCGTTTATCAGGAGCTTTCATTGGAAGTATCATTTTGATTTGGGGTTTTACTTTAACACCTGCAGCTTTTCAGGTAATGGTTGAAGTTGGTATTGTTTTATCTGTTTTCTCTATCTGCGTACGTTGCTGGGAATGTGAATAGTAATGAGAATTGATGTTAGCGCTAGTAGGCGCTCCTACGGATCCGCTTTCGTTTCCTAAGTCCTGTAGTCATCCTTTAGGATGATTTTGATTAAATTATTAGTAAAATTTTTATTTTTATTTCCTATTTATCCGGATAGAAGATAAATAACCTAAAATCATGAAATTATATTCACATCAAATGATACTTACTCAATGAAGATTTCTAAACGTATTGCAACTCTTAACCGCGTTCGGAAACTTAGCCGCTTGATGGATTCATCCATACGCCTTCCAGGAACAAAGTTTCGGATAGGGTTAGATCCTATTATCGGTTTGATACCTGGAGCAGGAGATCTTATCAGTGCAGCATTTTCAGCGTACATCATACTTTTAGCGACTCGTTTGTCTATCCCTACTCGGGATTTGGGACAGATGATATTCAATGTTGGTTTAGAAGCAATCGTTGGTACAATACCTGTTGTAGGAGATCTGTTTGATGCTTTTTACAAGTCTAATATTCGTAACCTGGAAATTTTAGAACAACATTTGAGCCAAGCAGAACCAGAATTAGAGAATATTAATTCAGAAGTTTCAAGGTATGCTGAAATAAGATAGATTATTCCAGGTATGTATCTATACAATAAATAATTTTTATATCCCTTGCAGGATGCTGGGGATAATAATTTGCTTTAAGTTACACGTTAAATTTCTAATAATCTATTTTTCTTTGACACCTATAAACACCAAAATTAATATTCTGATATCGTTTTGATAATTTAGGAGCAGTTCACATCTTGAACCCTGAATTACACTCCACAAACTATACAAAGAGGAGGTTGAGTACAAGCTTTTTCATGCAAAACTACTTAATAATGCCGAATCAGTGAAAGTTTTTGTGTATTGAAGCTAGGAAGTTTTAAGTTATAAGTAGCTATTGTTAGTCAAGATATGCTAAGTTTTTTCAGGATTCTAGCAGACCTGAATATGACTTAAAGTCTTCATACTTATAACGAATATGCCTTGTGAACTTTGGCCTTATGTTACCCCTGGAATTCCAGATGAATTATTTGAACGTTTACCGGGAATTCCATTAAGCAAGCGAGAAATTCGCTTGTTGTTAATCGCTCAGCTAAGACTAAAACCTGATTCCATTTTATGGGATATTGGTGCGGGTACTGGTACCATCCCAGTAGAAGCAGGATTACTTTGCCCAAAGGGAAAAATTATCGCGATTGAGAGAGATGAGGATGTAGCCGATCTGATTAGGCATAATTGCAATCGTTTCGGGGTTAAAAATGTGAAAGTAGTTGAAGGTATTGCTCCTGCTTGCTTGCACGAAATCAAGGAGCTTCCCCGACGGGTTTGTATCGAAGGAGGACGACCCATTCAAGACATTTTACAAGTCGCGTGGAATTATTTACCTCCCCATGGGAGATTAGTCGCCACAGCTACTAACTTGGAAAATTTGTATGCGATTTCCCAGACTTTTGCTCAACTCCAAGTACGAAATATTGAAATCGTCCAGTCAGCAGTTAATCGCTTGGAAACACGCGGATTATCTCAAACTTTTGCTGCTTTAAATCCTGTATTTATACTCAGTGGCGAAAAGCTAGAATGAATAGGTCTAAAATAAATCATAGTTACCCGATGTTAAATTGTGAAACTTAATAATTCATAATTAATAACTATGCGAGTAAAACTGTGGGGAGTCAACGCTTTGAAATATCTATGATGCACCTCGCTGCAGTAGTTTAAGCCTAAGTACGCCGAACAAATGAACTGTAAGGGCAGCTAAAGGCTTTATTCAAACCGCAGGCTCTGTGGTTAGACTAACCCTAGCCCCTATAATTTATATCTTATTTTTTGTGTATGCCTTGGTCTCGGATTATCAGTGGAATTGTTGCTATTACACTGGCTTTAATTGCAACTATTTTGGGAGGATGGTACTTTACCATACTTTTTGCAGTAATTATTTATCTAGGACAGCGAGAATTTTTTAATTTAGTCAAAGCTAAAGGTATGGCTCCTGCGGCTAAAACTACTCTGTTCGTAAGTCAGTTATTGCTAATTATTTGTACCCTTGATGGTAATTTAGCTGATGCGATTATGCCTGTATGCGGTACATTAATTTGTTTTTATTTGCTGTTTCAACCCAAAATGGCAACAATTGCTGATATTTCTGCCTCGGTTTTAGGATTATTTTACACGGGTTATTTGCCCAGTTATTGGGTAAGGATGCGTGGTATTGACGGTGCAAACCTCAGCAATCTGCCCCTTGGAGGTTATTTACCGCAGTTAGATCCGAATATTTCCCAGTCCTTTGAAGTTTCTGCTTTACCTAGGGGGTTAACAGCCACATTATTAACTTTCTTATGCATTTGGGCTGCTGATATTGGTGCTTATATTGTGGGTAAGTTTTTTGGTAAAACACCTTTATCAGACATTAGCCCGAAAAAGACTGTTGAAGGAGCGTTATTTGGAGTTATTGGTAGCGTTCTTGTTGCCATATGTGGAGCATATTTATTAAAATGGCCGCACCCAATTATTGTTGGTGCAGCTGTAGGATTAACAATTGGTATTGCCAGTATTTTAGGAGACTTGACGGAGTCGATGTTAAAACGAGATGCTGGAGTTAAAGATTCTGGGCAATTAATTCCTGGTCATGGTGGAATTTTAGATCGTACTGATAGCTATATTTTTACTGCACCTCTAGTTTATTATTTTGTCACGCTTTTATTGCCGTTGTTGTAGGGATTGGGGATAGCACTGCGTGCCGCCTTGCGGCATATAGGGATTAGAGACTGGCGACTGGGAATTGATATTAATTGAATACTTTCTGGAATTTTTCGTTTATTTCTGCTGTGGCAATTTGCTTCTTTAAATATTTTCTCAAATAATATCAAATCCGTTAGCATCGGAATTATATATTTTGTATAAACAAAGGTTCAGAGATTTTTAAATCACCTTTTCAATCATTCCAAAGTAAACGGAAAGGATAAGTAAGTAGGCGAGAAAAAAGTAAACTATGTAAATAAATATAAAATATCTGTATTTAGCTAGTAGTAGCGCTAAAGCGCTAAAGCGCTATTACAAGTTATGATTTTTCTTACTAACGTATCTCAAGCAAAAAATTATTCTAGGATTATTACTCTAGGGCACAGTTCTGTATGCCAACACCGCATCTCTTTGTTTTTATTTCATATGGGGTTATAACAGACTTAAAGTTGAAGTAACAAAAAAACATTACATATAGATGCGTTTATTTTATAGGGTTAAAAAAAAAACATAATTTCAGTCGCG
>JGI1201J43222_100269_pt1 | contig 14351 bp, 10 predicted proteins | sample MastesBC008_FD_43222 | JGI IMG/M metagenome (IMG submission 43222) | reverse complement strand
TCTGACTCCTGACTTCTGACTCCTGACTCCTGACTTCTGACTCCTGACTCCTGAATTCTGACTCCTGACCTCTGACTCCTGACTTCTGACTCCTGTTAGTGTAACTTGACCATAGGTCATTTTGATTATTTCTGAAATTTATGTGTCGATTACTTGCTTATATCGGTTCGCCAGTTTCTTTAGAACATCTACTTTACAACCATGAAAATTCCTTGATCGTTCAGAGCTACCAACCGAAAGAAATGATTTATGGAAATGTAAGTGTTGATGGTTTTGGAATCGGCTGGTACGATGCAACCAAGAGTAATGAACCATTTATTTACAAAAGTGTTTTACCAATTTGGAATGATATAAATCTTCCCGATCTCAGTCGCTATGTTGAATCAGAATGTATATTGTCCTATATTCGCAGTGCAACTCCCGGTCAAGGACTAGATCTTAGTAATAGTCAGCCTTTTAGGTATAAGGATTTACTTTTTACTCATAATGGTAAAATAAACAACTTCCGACAGACGCTCTACATCCCCATTCGTGAAGAATTAAACGATGAACTGTACAAATGGATTGATGGAACTACAGATTCAGAGCATATTTTTGCTTTTATACTAAATTATTGGCAAGCTAACCCCAGTAAAACTTTAGAGCAGGTTTTAAGTGTAACTTTACTTACCCTGAAGGATTGGGCAAAAAAGTATCAAACTTACATCAACGCTAACTTAGTACTTAGTGATGGGAATAAAATTGTTGCTTCGCGTTTTAGTAGCAAGTCTAACCCTCCTTCGCTTTATTGGCTAAAAGAAGATTCTACTTTTTCCGGTGCTGTAGTCATTGCTTCTGAACCTTTATTCGAGGGAAAATGGACGTCTTTCCCAAAAAATAGCATTATGAGTGTGGGGAAAAATCTTGAAATCCAAATACAGCAAATTTAATAACCGTCTGACTAAAGCGGCGATTAAAGAAGCAATATTTCATACCTTTGTTCAATGTCGTCACAAAACTTTGGCTTTATTTGAAGGTATCGATGAAGCTACTTTTCGCTATCAAGCCCATCCTGATTTTAGCCCTTTGGGCTGGCATTTGGGGCATATTGCTTATACTGAATCCTTATGGTTGTTAGAACACAGTGCGGGTTTAACTCCTCTGTTCCCCCAACACCGTAAACTATTTGCAGCCAATGGATTACCAAAATCAAAACGTGTCAATCTACCCGATATTGAGGAAGTTCGTTATTATTTGGACACCATTCGCAGCAGAGTATTAGAGTATTTAGAAATTGCTGACTTGGAACGGGAAGAACGCTTGTGGCGTTTTCTAATTCAACATGAAAGTCAGCATAGCGAAACAATTGCTTTTATTCAACATTTGATCGCCAATCAAAATTTTAATGCCTTCACTGCAAATTTATCTGTAAAATTATCTACCTACCAACAAAATCTAGAAATTGGTAATGACTTTGGTACTTTGATTTCCCCTGAAACAGTGAAAATTCCAGCCGGAGAGTTTGAAAGGGGTTGCGATCGCATTGATTCCTTGGATAACGAAGGTCCGAAGAAAACTGTATATACGGATACTTACTATATAGATAAATATCCCGTTACCTGCGGCCACTATCGACAATTTATGGAAGCTGGAGGCTATCAAAATTCTCAGTGGTGGTCTGAAGAAGGTTGGGAATGGCTACAAAATGAAGGAGTAACACAACCCCTGTACTGGCAAGATGACTCAATGTGGGATAATCATCCTGTTTGCGGTGTAAGCTATCATGAGGCTGCTGCTTATGCCAAATTTATAGGTAAAAGACTTCCCACAGAAGCAGAATGGGAAAAAGCTGCAAGGTGGGATGCAGAAGCAAAATATAGCAGAAGGTACCCTTGGGGAGACAAAACTCCCACAAAACAAGATTGTAACTACGACACTACTAATGGTAAAACAACTCCCGTCCAAGCTTATCCATCGGGACAGAGCGCCTACGGTTTATATGACACCTTAGGTAATGTATGGGAATGGACCACAACTTGGTTTCATGCTTATGAAGGTTTTAATAATTATCCTTATGTAGGTTACTCAAAAGCTTATTTCGACCAAAAACATCGAGTTTTGAAAGGTGGAAGTTGGGCGACTCGTCCTTGGGTACTGCGTTGCAGTTTTCGCAATTGGTATCATCCTGGGGTGCGACAGATTTTTGCTGGCTTTCGCTGTGCTAAGAGTCAGTAATTGACGATCGCTAAATGTAGAATTTTTCCTAGTAATTGGTTTGTAACTTCTACCAACTTTTTACTATCAATTTGCCGAAACTTTTTTGCTTTGTATTACCTAAATTGTGGTATAGCAAATATATATTCGAAATCAAACAATAATTACATTAAAAAAAATAATTACACACTCTAAGTATTGCTGAATGAGCCTTGGTGATTGAGATTGAGTGTACAGTTATTGGTTGTATTGCTAAACTAATAATTCAAAGCAGCTCAATTTAATGAGACAATCTCCAAAAGATAGTCCCAAAATAAATTCTCGCTAGACGTGACGCTATCTAGAATCGGTAATTTATAACTGAATTCTTGTTAAGGTTTACTATCCCTAGTAATCCTTCACGTTAAGCTATTGGAGGTTTAATGGCATCTTTTTCAACTACCAGCAGTAATAATATTTCCGAGAAAAATCTTGAAGAGCGCTTACGCTTGGAGCACTTGCTAGAAGTCAAACCAAAACATTCTTCCACTGCTGGAATTGATGTAATTGAGGGATTAACTAAAAATCCCAAAACCCTTACACCTCGCTACTTATATGACGATAAGGGTTCAGAATTCTTCGAACAAATTTGTGAATTACCGGAATACTATCCTACGCGAACTGAAAAGACAATATTAGAGCAATATTCTAGTGAAATAGCTCAAATTACAGGAGCTTGTGAACTTGTTGAATTGGGTAGTGGTAGCTCAACAAAAACTCGTGTTTTGTTAGATGCTTATAAAAACTTAGGTTATCCCTTGCGTTATCTTCCAATTGATGTTAGCGCAGGGATCTTAGAAAGTAGTGCCAGACAATTATTGGCTGATTATCCTTCGATGCAAATTCATGCTCTTGCTGGAACCTATGAATTAGCATTAGAAAAACTAGAATCGAGCAAATTATCAAGTCGCTTAATTTGTATTATTGGCGGAACATTAGGAAATTTAAAACCTGCTGATTTCGATCTTTTTATCTCTCAAATAACTGGATCTCTCCAACCAGGAGAATATTTTTTGGCTGGTGTAGATCTACGGAAACCAAAGCATATTATTGAAGCTGCTTATAATGATTCAGCAGGCGTTACAGCAGCTTTCAATTTGAATGTTCTCGACCATTTAAATTGGCGCTTCAATGGTAATTTTAATCGATCGCAGTTCGAACACTGGGCATTTTTTAACGATGTAGAAAGTCGCATTGAAATGCATCTACGTTCTTTGCGATCGCAAACTGTTGAATTACAAGCTTTAAATCTCAAAGTTGAGTTTGAAGCTGGTGAAACTATCCGCACGGAGATTTCTCGTAAATTCGACTTAAATCTAATTCAAGAACAACTAAAGACAAATGGTTTAAACCCAGTGAAAGTCTTTACCGATCCGAATAAATGGTTCGCTGTGATTCTTTCTCAGCGTTCTTAATTTTTTGGTGCATTAGACATTTACTGAAAAGAGACGTAAAATTTTACGTCTCTACTTTTGCCGGAATAACATAAAATCTCTGTTTGAAGACCGTCATCCCGATCCATTCCAAAAAAAGAATTACTGCTTTGTATTTCTAAGTAAGCGTAAGCCACTAAGGGTAACTAGTACTGTGGAACCTTCATGACCTATAACTCCTAGTGGTAGATTTATCCCAGCAGTAAAGTTAGCAACTAGTAGGATGGCGATACTAAATAGTGCAAATATGATATTTTGTTTAATTACTTTGGTTGCACGCCTTCCAAGACGAATTGCACTGATGATTTTTTCTAAACGATCTGCCATCAAAACTATGTCTGCAGTTTCTAAAGCTATATCGCTACCCGCATTACCTAAAGCAATTCCCACAGAAGCTGTAGCTAGAGCAGGTGCATCATTGATCCCATCCCCTACCATGGCGACTGTTTGATATTCCCTTTGCAGACGACGAATAACCGTTACTTTATCTTCTGGAAGAAGTTCTGCATAAACTTCATCGATCCCTAATTGCTGACCAATATGACGAGCGGTGCGATCGCTATCCCCACTAAGCATAATTATTTGCTTGACACCAAGTTTTTTTAAGCGTTTGACGATCGTTTCAGCAGCAGGACGAATTGTATCTGCAACAGCAATCATTCCCAAAACTTCTGAATCTGAAGTAACCCAAACGATAGTATTACCTTGTGTTTTTAGACATTCACTTGCTGTAACAAGATTTTTGGGAAAATATGCAGGTAATTGAGAGATTTCTGGTTCGATAAATTTAGCAGTACCAACTTTGACCTGTTTTCCAGCAATTTCACCACTAATACCAAAACCGGTGCGAGCAACTGCGTTTGTTGTCGGTGGTAAAGTTAACTGTTTGTCGCTAGCTGCTTGGACAATTGCTTGACCTATGGGATGTTCGGAATAAGCTTCTACAGCCGCAGCATTAAGTAAAACTGTATTTTCATCTGTATCCGCAACAGGAATTATTTTTTTAACTTTAGGTTTTCCGGTAGTGAGAGTTCCAGTTTTATCAAAGGCGATCGCTTTAATTTTGCCGATTAATTCTAACTGAGCCCCATTCTTAAACAAAATACCCTGTCGTGCTCCATTGGCAATACCCGATAATAATGCTGGCATAATTGCAGCCATTAGCGCACAGGGAGAAGCCACGACCAGAAAAATCAAAGCTTTATAAATAGTTGTTTCCCAATCCCAATTGAATAAAAATGGGGGGAGGATAATCAGCAATACACCACATATCACAATTACTTTTGCATAACCACGCTCCAAACGTTCGATAAAAATCTGTGATGGAGGTGCTTCGGTTTGGGCTTGTTCCACCAAACGAATTACCCTTTGAATTAAACTACTTTCCGGCGGTTGATTTACTTCTAATATTAATGCTCCTGCACCATTAATAGTTCCGGCAAAGGCTTCATCACCAATACTTTTTTCTACTGGTAATGACTCTCCTGTTATGGAAGCTTCGTTGAGACTACTAGCACCTTCAACAATTAGGGCGTCGGTGGGGATCAATTCTCCTGGTTTAACTAAAAGTCTGTCACCTATTTGTAATTTTTCAATTGGAACTTGTTTTTCCCGATCGCGCAACATTAATCTTGCAGTATCCGGAGTTAAACCCATTAAACTTGCGATCGCGCGGTTTGTTTTTTGCATGGCGTAACCTTCCAAGGCTCCACTAATAGCAAAAATCAGAATTAACACCGCACCATCAATGATTAAATGATATTCTCGCCGCCAAAGACCTAAAAAAGCAGCACCTAACGCCGCAACTATCATTAATAGATCGACATCGAGTTCCTTTTCTTCAATCAGAGTGGTTAGACCTTCTTTCGCACTTTCATAACCACCGATCGCATAGGCTGCAGGAAGCACAAATAAAGCCAATCCGATCCAATTAAATGCTAAGAAAAGCCATCCTATTAAAACTAATACAGCACAAGTAGCAGCGGCTACAGCTTCTGGATGGTCGGCAAAGATTTTTTTGAAGTTTGGTTTAGTAAGAGAGTATGTAGTCATGAGAGATTGGGAATTGGGAATTGGGCATTGGGAATTGGGCATTGAGAATTGGGCATTGGAGAATTAAGTAATGTAATGGGTATAAGCAATTGGTTAATTTCCCCATAGCCGATCCCCCACGCCCCATGCCCTATGCCCTTTGCCCCATACCCCATGCCCCATCTTCAACCCTAAACCTTGACATTAATGTTAAAGTCAAGGGCTAAAATAAGAACATGGCAACTCAACTTTTAACAATCAAGCAATTAACAGAAGAAGTTGGTGGTGGTTTGACTCCGAGGATGGTTAGGCACTATCACAAGTTAGGATTATTACCACAAGCACAACGTTCTTCAGGGAACTATCGCCTTTATACAGATGATGATGTGCGCCATTTACGGCGAATTGTGGCGTTAAAATCCCAAGGTTTTCAACTCGACCATATCCGCAAATTACTAGCGACTAATCCCGGAGCAACAAACTTTGACAGCTTAACCACTCAACTGCAACAGCAATATCAATCTGTGATGGAACAGTTAGTGCGTTTGCGACAAACAGCATCAGCGTTAGAAGGTTTACTCGGACGCGATCGCTGTTGTCAAAATATTCAAGCCCAAGCATTGGGACAATTACGACAACTTGAAATCGAGTCTAGTTTTGGTTTAGAAGAATTAGAACAACTTTGGGATGGCTTAGATGCAGCTTGTGACGCTCACCCCGAAGATTTTAGTGAGTCTTTGCAACGACTATTACCAGATTTGTCTGACAAGAATGAAATTGAAAGGGATCTACTTTCCAAATTAGTACTAGCTTGCGGTGATGTCAGCTTGATAGACTTTGTACGTTTGAGTTCGGGTGCGATCGCTTCCGCTCGTCACAATCTCAAAGCTAAGTGTGAAATTGTTGCTGATGTTTCTCCAGTTGTCGCTGCTGTGGATCGTACTCGTATTGCACATTTAGGTTGTAATGTCAAAACAATAATTGAAGATCCGCACATTCATAGCGTAGACGAAGCCGAAAGAAAATTTTGGCAAAGTGGGGAATGCGATCGACAATTAAAAAAGCTTGCTCCTGGGTGTATTTTAGTTATTGGTTATGCACCATCAGTATTAATATCAGCCTTAAAGTCAATTGAAAAAGGACAACTACAACCATCATTAATTATTGGCATGCCTATTGGCTTTAGTCACGCTCCAGCAGCAAAACGGCGGTTAATGCGGTCGGGCGTTGAATATATTACTACCAGTGGGACGCTTGGGGGTGGATTATTGGCTGCTGTTGCTCTCAATGCTTTGGTGGAGTCATTAATTGAGAAGCCCAATTGTCATTGTTACTTGGGGAAAAGTAATTAATTGGAATTTTTTAATTGGAATTTTCTCAGTACTTTAACTGCAAGGACGTGGTCTATTTTATTCGCGTAGCGCTATGTTGACCGAAAAAATCTCCCAAGTCGTTGTAGAGATGAAAAGAATCTCTAAAAAACTTTATTAAAAAAATTTGCTCAAGAACCTTTAAATCATTTAGTTGAGACATTTAAACGGGTGTGGCTCTTTTAGAAATGCAAATTAGATCTTGTAAAAGTTGAATTGAAGGCAATGTTTAAGAAACTCATGACGTAGCAATTTCAGAAACACTCACCAATACCTAATGCGATCATGCTCAAAGATTTTAAATTCGAAGTAGTTACAGTTAATACAAAGGGAGAAATTACTAACCGTCGATCCAATAGCGCCAAATACTTTACAGAAGATTTAGGCAACGGTGTCACTTTGGAAATCGTGGAAATTCCTGGTGGTGAGTTCTTTATGGGTTCACCTGCAGACAATGAAAGTCCTCAACATAGAGTCAATGTCAAATCCTTTTTTATGGGTAAGTTTGTAGTGACTCAAGCACAGTACCAAGAAATTATGGGTAAAAATCCTTCTCGATTAAAAGGAGAAAAACACCCAGTAGAATTTGTAAGTTGGAATGATGCAACAGAGTTCTGCAAAAAATTAACAGAGAAAACAGAAAAGACATACCGTTTACCCAGTGAAGCTGAGTGGGAATATGCTTGTCGGGCTGGAACTACAACTCCATTTCACTTTGGTAAGACAATTACCACTGATTTAGCAAATTATGATGGTACTACCTGTACCAATGATGATGCACTCAAGGTTCAATATCGCGGGCAAACAATAGAGGTGGGGAGTTTTTCTCCCAATGCTTTTGGTTTGTACGATATGCACGGTAATGTTTGGGAATGGTGTCAAGATACTTGGCATGAAAATTATAATGGCGCACCTAGTGATGGTAGCGCTTGGATTGACAATAATCCTTATCGAGTTCTGCGGGGCGGTTCCTGGAGCAATTATCTTTATCTCTGCTATTCCGCGTACCGCAAAAACTATGGTTGGGCGGGGCGCAACATTGTCAGCAATAATGTTGGTTTTCGTATAGCCTGCGGCGGCGAGTCATGGGGGATTACTTAGTATCCCTTGATTTTCTATCTTTTCACCCTCTGCCTCTGGCCTTTCTTTTTTCCCTTCTCCCTCCCTTTGACAGTCAATTTTTTTGATAATAAGAATCATCTCTGTGTGATGTGTAATAGTGACAAAAAGTCATGAATTTAATCCAATAAGATTCACATAAAACTAAATTGTTCACAGAAGCTAACGTCGACGTCGCAGACTCTAGAACGTCTCTACAAGGTGTCATGTCAAAAAAATCTTCATAAAAAATCAAATATATGATGTGCCATTTTCAACTTAGAACAAGGTGGAATTTCTATCTTTTGTCCCGACCGATCTAAAAATACGGCTTTATTTGTATCGCAACCAAAACCACTATCGGGTTGGTCAATGGGATTAGCAATAATTGCATCTAAACTTTTTCGTTGCAGCTTCTCTAATGCAGGAGTGACAATATCTCCCGTTTGTGCAGCAAAACCAACTAATTTTTGCCGGGGTTGCTTGCGTCTGGCAATTTCAGCAATAATATCCGTGACAGGTTCCAAAGCTAAACTGTCTGGTAAGCGGTACTTTGGTAACTTGTGCTTACTATACTGACGTGGTTTGACATCCGCTACAGCAGCCGACATAATAATGACATCAGCAATCTGTAAATATAACATAATTGCTTGTTGCATTTCTTCAGATGTAACCACAGGAATTGCCTCTATCCCCAAAGGTAGTTCCCAAGTGACTGGAGCGTGAACCAAAGTTACTTTTGCTCCCCGATGTAAAGCAGCTTGAGCCAAAGCTAACCCCATTTTTCCCGTCGAAGGATTACCAATATATCGAACGGGATCGAGATATTCTCTAGTTCCACCCCCACTAACTAAAACCTGTTTCCCAAATAAGTCCCGTTCCCCTGCTGTGTGCAGTAAAGAATAAACATGACTAACTATTTCAGCTGGTTCCGCCATTCGTCCCGCCCCAATGCGATCGCATGCCAGCAAACCAGATGCCGTTCCCATACTATGATATCGGCTGTCTGTTAATAATTTTTCCCAATTATCCCTGACCGTATGCTGCTCCCACATCTCAGTATTCATAGCTGGAGCTAAAAGTATGGGACACTTGGAAGCTAAAACAGTATTTGTTAATAAATTATCAGCAATTCCACAGGCTAACTTTGCTAAAGTATTAGCCGTCAAAGGAGCAATTACAAATACATCTGCCCATTCCCCCAACTCTATATGTAATGGACGGGGATTACTCGACCTCCAAAACAATTCATCAGTATAAGCTCGATGGCGAGAAAGAGTTGCAAAAGTTAAAGGTGCAACAAACTTTTGTGCAGAATTAGTCAGAATAACTCGCACTTCCATTCCCGCTTTAAAAAGTGTGGAAACAACTTCACAAACTTTGTAAGCGGCGATACCACCACCAACCCCCACAAGAACCTTTTTTAATTTTGAATCAGACATAAAAACTGGTAATAGTTAGTTGTTAGTTGTTTTGGTTGTGTTTATCAAAAAATTACTAACTACTAACTATTAGCCAATTATAAAGCCATAAATACAAGTATTTATGCCCCATTTATGCTTCGTCGTAAGCTTCCAAATCCAAAAGATGAATATAAGATTCAACTAACTCTGGACGTTGAAAAGCTATAGCTCGTAGCAAATGCCAATCATTCAAACCCTCAAAAGCATTGCTGTAATTATCTTGCTCCAAGCGTTCGGCTAATTTATCAACCTCAGTCGGAGTCATTGCTGCAATGTCTTTTTTAGAAATACTCAAAACCTTCATGATAATTGCCCCTCCCTTTAGCAGACTAAACCATCCAGCACCGGTTGAGTGCAACCAACGTTGCCACCCAATATATATTACTCATTGAGCGGGAATTTTTTCGTGAAAATATTCCGGATTTTTACTCGAATGTGTAAAAAGTATGTAACTTTCAATCAGGAATCATTTGGGTGACAAAATTCCGAAATAATTCTATCGTTGGGGGTTGAATTTCATGACCCATATTAAACTCATGGTACTGGACAGCAACTCCCATTGATTCTAAAGTTTCTTTTGCATTGATTGCAGCAGCTAATGGTACAACTTCATCGTTTCTGCCGTGAATAATTAAAGTGGGTGGAAAAGAATTTTTACCTACAAAATTTAGATTGGGATGCAAATATCCGCTCATGGAAACTAAACCGGCAAAAGGTAAAGTTAAGCCAATATCTAATGTCATTGCTCCCCCTTGAGAAAAACCGCTTAAAATTGTCCGCGATAAAGGTACATTTGTGGTTTTTTCTAAAGATTGCAACCAGTCCAACAGCATTTTTCGACTTTCTGGTAAACCCTCCCCACTTCTTTCATTCATAAGTTCGTACCAAGCCCTACCGGTAGATGAATGAGAATGGGGAAAAGGAGCATTTGGAAACAGAAATTGATAGTTGGGTAAATTTAACAAGGATGAAAGTGGAGCTAAATCTTGGGAATTCGCTCCCCATCCATGCAACATTACAATTAAAGCTTTGGGTGCATCCCCTGTATTTGGGGGTATGCTAATTACTTCTAAAGACAGAGAGCCACCTCCCATAACAGTTAAGGATTTTCAAGAAATTAATACCATAATTTGTTACCTATGGGAGCGTACCGGACTGCGCCATGATGAATCAAATACACCCCGAAAAGCGAACAGCTATACTAAATTTCAAAAAACACTGCTACACATCAATTTTTTGAACCTCTTCCCCGTTCCCTGTTCCCTTCTGCAAAAGAATTGTAGCAATATAAAAAAAGACTGATATTAACTGATATTGTTAACTGATTTCATAGATATTAATAAAAATATTCACTTTTATAGCTTTCTTTGTTTCATAGTTGTCTTGACAGTTTGTAAAATAATCTTCAGCTCTTAAGAACGTCTACCAAAGGAAACGGGGAAAATATGGCACGTCTAGCACTGCTGAGCGTATCGAACAAAACAGGTTTAGTTGACTTAGCAAAAAGCTTAGTTGAAGAATTTAACTTTGAAATAATCAGCAGTGGAGGTACAGCTTTAACTTTAAAAGAAGCTGGTATAACCGTTCAGAAAGTTTCAGACTACACGAAATCCCCCGAAATTTTAGGTGGTCGAGTTAAAACTCTGCATCCTCGGATTCATGGCGGAATTCTAGCCCGTCGAGATGTGCCCCAAGATTTGACAGATTTAGCAGATAATCAAATTCATCCCATCGATTTAGTTGTAGTTAATCTTTACCCATTTGAAGAAACAATCGCTAAACCGGGGGTAACTTTATCGGAAGCAATAGAAAAGATAGATATTGGCGGTCCAGCAATGTTAAGGGCTGCATCCAAGAATTTTGCTCACCTTACAGTTCTTTGCGATCCAGGACAATACGAAGATTATTTACAAGAATTACGACAAAATGACGGTCAAGCATCCCTGAATTTTCGACAAAAGTGTGCTTTGAAAGGTTTTTCTCACACTGCTAATTACGATCAGGCAATATCAACATATTTGTCCAAACTATCAAACCCAGAAACTTCAAACCCAGAAACTTCAAACTCAGGAACTTCAGACCTCAAAACTTCAGATACTGAATCCACATTACCCCTAAACTTTCAAGTTTCTGGCACTCAAATACAAGCTCTTCGTTACGGTGAAAATCCCCATCAAAGTGCAGCCTGGTACCAAACAGGTACAAATAATGGTGGGTGGGTAGCTGCCGAAAAACTTCAAGGAAAAGAACTTAGTTATAACAACTTAGTGGATCTAGAAGCTGCGCGGCGAATAATTTCTGAATTTACAGTTCGACCAGCAGCTGCAGTTTTGAAACATACTAATCCTTGTGGTGTCGCACTGGGAGACAGCCTCAAAGAAGCTTACGAAAAAGCACTTGCTGCTGACTCAGTTTCAGCATTTGGTGGAATTGTTGCCCTCAATCGCCCCATTGATGCAGCAACTGCAACCGAACTAACTAAGACATTTTTGGAATGTGTGGTTGCACCAAGTTGCGAACCAGAAGCTAAAGAAATCCTTGCAGGGAAATCAAAATTACGGGTTTTAACCTTAGCAGATTTAAATCATGGTCCCAAACAAACGGTAAAAGCAATTGCCGGTGGTTTACTGATCCAAGCATCAGATGATGCAACTGTAGATCCTGACAGATGGGATATTGTCACAGAAAGAAAACCCACAGATGACGAACTCGCAGAACTATTATTTGCTTGGAAAGTTTGCAAACACGTTAAATCTAACGCCATTGTCATTACAGCCAATCGTACAACTTTAGGTATTGGTGCAGGACAAATGAACCGTGTTGGTGCTGCGAAAATAGCTTTGGAACAAGCTGGAGAAAAAACCAAAGGGTCATTCCTTGCTAGTGACGGTTTCTTTCCCTTTGACGACTCTGTGAGAACTGCAGCCGAGAAAGGAATTACAGCCATTGTTCAACCGGGAGGAAGTATTCGCGATCAAGACTCAATAAATGCAGCTAACGAACTGGGTTTAACTATGATATTTACGGGCATGCGTCACTTTTTGCATTGAACGAAAAATCAGTGAGTAATGAATAATGAGTAATAAGTAATGTTAGCGCCTAGCGGTAGCGTACCGGATCCGCAAGGTAGCGCAGCTATAGGTATTGCGGGGCGCGACAGCGCACAGTAATGAGTAGGGATTAAACATTAATCAACCCAATCCCTAATCCCTAATTCCCAATCCCCAATCGCTTAATATGGCAATTACCAAAGTGTCACCTGATTGCTTTTGACATTTGGATCAGCAATGCTATCTTATATTTGTGTGTGAGGAGCAAGTTAAAAATAAGAAGCGTTTGGAGTGGAAACACGGTAACACGTCCAAGCGCTTTTTATTTTGTCAAAAAAACAACAACAAAAAAATTTGTGTACAATTCCAAAACTGTCACCTAGCATACTTGTCGATTCGTAAAACCAGTGATATCTTAGATTTGTGTGTGAGGAGCAAGTGTAAACCAAAGGGTGCTTGGAGTGGAAACACGGCAACACGTCCAAGCACTTTTTGTTTTTGAAATCAGTAAGGTCAAAAAGAGAAAAACAAAAGTCTGATAATCGATAATTATAAAATAATACTCAGTATATTTTCGAGGTATATTAAGAAGAATATCCCAGACAAACGTATTATTTGATATATAGAAATGAATACAACTACGGTTATATAAGTTGAATTCTGAAAATACCTAAATTTGAAGAAGTTAATAAAAATACAATAATAGTTACTACAAGTATTATGTAACTGAATATCTACAAAGATACTTAGTATTGATGATTCTAGAACTAACCCAAATTGAGTAAATGGAGATGAGCGCCCATTATTTAAGTTGAGGTATAAGTTGACTTCGTCATTATGGGTTCTCTTTTTATAAGTATTAGCATTTTTGATGTAAATATATTATTAGCTTGATAATATTAGCATTAGATACAGGTTTTAAATAGTTGGCTGTGATACTTTTGTTATTTGAATGATGAAAAAGTTATTGTAGATAACTACTTATAAGAATTTGAAAATCCCTTAACATATAGTCAATTTGAAGCAAGGAATAATATGCTAACTCTAATTTCTTGCTGAACTTGTATTTCACCCTATATTATTTCGCCTGATTTTATCCATCATTCATACGAATGTAGGTGATTATTACTTCTAATAGAAAACAGCAGAGTCTGCTATGGATTCAGTCAATATTGTTTTCGGCAGATTGCACAACTTAACGTCACATATCAGTATTTAACAACTTGCAAGATATTTATCACCAATCGATTGCTTTAAAGTCTTTAGTGCGAGTAGGATATCTTCGTACTCGTGCAGGTAAGCCTTATTAGTAAACTGCATATTACATATTCTATAAATCTTGACACATATGATTTTGGTCAAGGTATTTGTGGTTATTGGGTGTTGAGAACCGATCGCATTCGTTTAAGGATGTTATTTTTGGCGAAACAAAGCTCAAATGGTTGATGGTTATGCTACCGCTAATACCAATTTGGAAAAATCATGAGACAAATAAATTTCTGTGGAGTTAGTCAGGAGGGGTTGGATGTTCTCCTCCACAAAATATAAAAGAAACTCACGTTCATAAAATCAAAAAGTACGATTTTATAAGCTTTCGAGTGTAAGTTTCTCAGGAGATGCTCCCCATCGCGTCTCTACCGGAGAATCTGTTGCAATGATTTATTGAATTGGTAT
>JGI1201J43222_100268_pt1 | contig 14372 bp, 6 predicted proteins | sample MastesBC008_FD_43222 | JGI IMG/M metagenome (IMG submission 43222) | reverse complement strand
CTGACTCCTGACTCCTTACTCCTTACTCCTTACTCAAAACCGATGAACTTCATCAAAACTGCTGTCCGTTGGCGACATGGAACTTTTGTTCTATTCTGTATTTTGGCTTTATTCGGAACTCTATCTTTATTAAACCTACCCCTAGAGTTACGACCGGGTGGAGAACGTCCGGAAATTACTATTACTACTCCTTATTCTGGTGCAAGTCCCACTGAAGTTGAAGAATTAATTACTCGTCCCATCGAGGAAAGATTACAAGAAGTCCAGGGAATACAAGAAGTTACTAGTAGTAGTTCTTCTGGTAACAGCACTATTAATTTAGAGTTTAACTGGGATATTGATATCAATCAGCGCTTAGTGGATGTTTTAAATAAACTCCAACAGGTAGAACAACTTCCCGAAGAAGCTGGTGAATCGGATGTAGAGATTGTCAGTGGTAGCAGTAGCCCCATGATGTGGGTAATTCTGACTCCCAAGGAAGGTTTTACTCCTGATGACAATCATTACCGCGACCTAGTTGATGATGTTGTCATTCCTAGGTTTCGACAGGTTCAAGGGGTCGGTCAGTTTCTGATTTCTGGGGGAAAAGAAAGAGAAGTTGAAGTGATTGTTGACCCCAAAGCTTTAGCTGATCGCAATTTGAGAATTGGTGATGTAGTCAATGCGCTGCGTAGCAATAACCGAGATATTCGGGGTGGTCCCTTAGTTTTGGGACGAAGGGAATATCGAGTTCGTACAGTTAGCCGTTCGACGGATGTTAAACAGTTAGAAGATTTTATTTTAAGACGAGATGAGTCGGGAACGGTTTATCTCCGAGATGTTGCTCAAGCTCGGATTGGTCGGGGTATTCAAGACCGCGCCTTAATTCGTAATAATGAACCTGCGGTAGCTACAGGAATTATTCGTCAACCCAATGCAAATGTACCAGAAATCTCTAAAGGGATTCGTCAAGCTCTCAAGGATTTAGAAGCACGGTTTGACCGGGAAGGAGAAGGTATTACCTTTGATATTCCCTATGACGAAAATGACTATATTAATGAATCCATCTCCTTTGTCCAAGGTAATTTGATGATGGGGGCTGTCCTCGCAGCTTTAGTATTAGTATTATTTTTGGGTTCCCTGCGAACGGTTGCAGTAATTGCAATTACGATTCCCACTACATTAATTACAGTTTTTATTGTCTTTTCCTTGTTAGGGCGATCGCTCAATGTGATTAGCTTAGCTGGGTTAGCCTTTGCTGTGGGGATGGTCGTAGATAATGCGATCGTGGTCTTGGAAAATGTCTTTACCCATATGCAACGGGGTAAATCTCCAGTTAAAGCTGCAATCGAAGGAACTCAAGAAGTTGGTGGAGCGATGTTAGCTTCGACTTTAACAACTGTAGCTGTATTTGCTCCGATTATCTTAGTTACAGGTGAAGCGGGACAATTATTTTTTGATATCGGTATCGCCCTTTCAACTTCGGTGATGTTTTCTCTGTTTGCTGCATTAACCTTAGTTCCGATGTTGTCGGGGTTATTTCTCAATCCAGCAGAAGCTGAACGAATCCTTCAGGGAATGGGGAATAATCAAGATGGGAAGGTAAATATAAATCAGAACAATGAGTTTAACACTCAAAACTTACAGAACTTACCTACGAATAACCAAACTACAGTCATTGCGACGCAGGTTAGCGGAGCGTTTCCGCAAGGAAATAGCAATCTCAAACGACCGAGAATTAATAAGAAATGGCTAAGTCCTAATTTACTTGAAAAAGCTGTTACTAAAACTTCAGCCGGATTTCTATTCTTCCAACGCAAGTTAGAGAAGTTTTTACTGTTAACTGTGGGTTGGTCCATTGGTGAAAAACGCAAAGGTAGACGCTTGGTAGTTTTAACAATTCCGATCGCGCTTTTATTTGTAAGTTTTCAATTACTACCACCTGCAGACTACCTACCCGAAGGAAACCGTAATCTAATTTTGTGGTTGTCTGAACCATTCCCCGGAACCAGCATTCCTGAAGCTATCAAACTTTCCCAAGGAGCAAGAGATTTTGTTAGCGAACAACCAGAAGTCATGCGATCGCTTTATGTCCATCGAAACGGACTCAGAGCAATTGCAGCTTTTGTCAAACCAGAGGAAGCAACGGGTAACAAACTCGATGAACTAGTCGATCGCATGCGTGCAGTTAGTGGTAATTTCCCTGGTTATCGTTTTCTCGTTCCTCGACGCGTTTCCATTTTCCGAGACCCCGGTAAAGAATTTGAAGTTAACCTGATTGGACAAGACCTGGAACAGTTAAATCAATTGCAGCAAAAATTAATGCAGCAATTAAGGGGACTAACTGGGGTGCAAAACGTCCGTTCTAATTTTGTTACTGGAGCACCAGAACTTCAAGTTATTCCTAATCGGGAACGTTTAGCAGAAGTCGGACTTTCGGAAGCAGATTTAGGAGCGATTGTCGAAGCTGCATTGGGAGGTTTACGAGCTTCCGAGTTTACCGATGGTCGCCGAGAGTTAGATGTTACGGTTGAGTTACAAGATACATTCGTTGAAACACCAGAACAACTACGTCAGTTACCTTTAAATATTGGTAATGGTCGCCAAGTGCAACTTGCAGACGTCGCCGATGTCGTTGAAGCCACAGGACCAGATGCAATTAACCACGTAGATTTAGAGCGATCGCTAACTCTCACTGTGCGTTTAGCCCGAGAAGCACCTCTAGGTCAGTTAATCGAACAAACCGAAGAGCAAATTCTCGACCCCCTGCGCCAAACTTTACCAGCAGGTTTTCGCCTCGAACTGGCTGGTTCTGCAGATGTGTTATCGGAAACCTTATTTCAATTGGGGTCAACCTTTGTTCTATCCTTGGTAATTACTTATTTACTGCTGGTCGCCTTATATCGTTCCTTTACCTACCCAGTATTAATTATGGCGACAGTTCCCATGGGAATTACTGGCGCACTTTTAAGTTTGGTCCTTGTCAATTCTATTCCTGGTGTAGTGGTTCCCCTAGACATGATTACCGGTTTAGGATTCGTTATTCTCACCGGGATTGTTGTTAACAATGCAATTTTGTTAGTTGACCACGCTTTGCATTTACAAAAAGAAGGCAAAGATTATGATACTTCCCTTTATCTATCAGTAAAAGACCGTCTGCGTCCGATCTTTATGTCTGCTGGAACTAGTGTGTTAGGAATGTTACCTTTGGCTGTAATTCCTGGGAAAGGTGCAGAACTCTATCAGGGATTGGGAATTGTGCTGACGGGTGGTTTAGCGTTTTCTACGATTCTGACCCCAACTGTTGTACCTGCATTGATGGGGTTGCTACGGGATTTCTCTGGTGGGAATCCGCCAAAACCTCAAGATGAAGAAAGTTTAGAGTTAGTTGTTGCAAATCATAACGGTAATGGTAATGGGAATGGTAAAGTGAGTGTTCCATTAAATTGAAGGTAATGTGTTTGTGTTTGTAGTTGCGCTTTAGCGCTATTAGCATCGCTAGCGTATACCCTAGGTATTGCTTGTCCACCAAGATATAGCGCAACTACAAGCCTTAATTTTCATCATTTGATTCATTTATCTTTAATTCAGCATGATATGTATTACCTTGTTCTAAGCCATATTGATTGATATTTGATTTACGTATGTATATCGTCACGAGCATGGAAATGTATACTGTGATGAAAAATCCAGCACATGCAAATGCGATCGTGAGTGATTTAATAAATATACTTTTATGTTGAATATTCCCAAAACTATTAGAATTTGATATTTTCTTGCATTTAGAGGGAGGTAATGTTGCTGTTTCTGTGAGTTGAGTTGGCTGACCTAAGTTTCTCAAAGCTTCTAATGCATCTGTAGCAGAATAAAAACGCCGAGCACAGTCAGAGCAAACCATATTATCTAAAAATTGTGCGAATTGGGGGCTAACTTGCGCTTCATTGCGAATGATTTCGTGGATATCTTCATCTATTTCTTTGGGATGACGTCCAGTTAATGCTTGAATCGCAATCATTCCCACAGCATAAATATCACTACTGAATTGGGGAACACCTTTTTCTTGTTCTGGTGCAGTGTACCCAAGAGTACGTATAATAACAGTTGATTGGGAGTTAAATCTTTGGGAATTCAATCTTTGGGTACTTACTTGTTTAACAGCACCAAAGTCAATTAAAACTAGTTTGCTATCTTTATTTCTCCTGAGAATATTACTAGGTTTAATGTCGCGGTGAATGACTTTTTGATCGTGAACAAAGGTCAATATTTCTAAAATCTCAATTAATAAAGCAATTACTTGTTGCTCCTTCTTTTTTTCTCCAGCAGTCAGTTCTTTATTTAGTTCGTGACCAACGATCAATTCTTGGACAAGATAAAATTCTCGATTTTCTTCAAAGTAAGATAATAATTGTGGAATTTGCTTGTGCTTACCTAATTTCTCTAAAACTTTAGCTTCCGTATCAAATAAACGTTTAGCTGTTTCTAAAGTGAATGAGTCTGTTGATTGAGTTTTTAGTTTTTTAATAACGCATTGAGGTTTACTAGGTAAGTGGGTATCTTGGGCGATAAATGTTTCTCCAAATCCACCTTCTCCTAATTTTCTGACTATTTTGTATCGTTTATTAAGTATTTTGTTGCACACAGCTTTACTCCCCCGGAAGCCTGAATAAGCTAACTTTTATCTTGACAGTTACACGTCTTAATTCTTGTCGGAGCATGTCTGTAAGGAGTTACGACTTTATGAATGAATGTATGAGTTATGTGTAACTTGGTATTGGAGTAGTTAAGTTCCTAAATTAGGGACTTAAATTATGGACTGTTGAGTCAAAAAATATAAGTTCTAATAATTAGACTCAAAAAATAATTTATGACAAAAAATAATTAGGGCGCACGTCGGTGCGCCCCTACGGATAAAATATGGTGTGATTTATTTTTTAGAAATTTCTCCATTAACTAACGTTTTAAATTTACCTCTTGGGAAGTGGGTTTAATTTCGGGTGATTCAATTTCTGAATTAGGGTTATGCACTAACAGCAGAATTGCAACAATTAATACCCATAAAAGTAGAATAGAAGGAAATCGATGTTTGGGAAAATAGTAATCCTTTTCACATTTAGGACAAGCGTAATGATGTGGGTCAGAAGGGTTTGCAACAAATGGGCATTGATATTGATCGTATTGACTATTACGATTTGAAATCATATTTTGCATCCTAAATTTTTATTGAATTTTTCTCAACATATTTATATTGACAGCCACATGTCTGAAGTTTTGTCGGCGAATGTCTTTGTGAACTTATGACTTTATGTATGACTGTATGAGTTGCGTGAAAGTTGTATATGGTTTGGGTTAGAGCTGGTTAAAATATACTCAGAGAATTATTCGTTGAGTTCATGGGTAGAGGTTCACTCAAAGCATCGAAAAAAGGAATCGAAGCAGCAAAAAAAGCTTTGCTCCGTAATGGGCTAACTCAAAAAGCTCTGGGAGAAACTTTGGAAATAAGTCGCTCAACTATCAGCAAATTTTTCAACGGTAAAACTGTAGAGCGCTACGTCTTTGAAGAAATTTGCAAGCGACTCAATCTGAACAGGGAAGAAACATTTGAACCTCCATCAGAGGAAGAACAAAATAATTGCTCGCGAATTGATAGTCTGGCGAAGGATATATTTCAAAAGATAGATCCCTACATTCAAGGATCCCAAAATCCCGAGTCGAATATGATTCTGCAAATTGACTTAAGCAGTATTTACATACAAATCAAGACTCTAAAACATAATATACGAGAACTAGTGCAGGGTATACGGCAACAGGTACAGGGCGATATTGAAGAATCTTGCGGTACCATGCGAGTTTTAGATATGACTCAGCCAATTAAGTTAGGAAGTATTTACACTCAACTCAATATCCTAGAGAAAATCACTGGACGTAGAAGAATTGACTTCACAAAGCTTGCAGGTGATGATTCAGAAACTTTTGACCGCTTTGGCTTAAGTCGGGTAGAAGAGAAGGGATTAGAAGGATTGGAGGTGGTACGTAAATATAATAAACTGATGGTACTTGGTAAGCCGGGAGCAGGAAAAACAACCTTTCTCAAATACCTAGCAATCGAGTGCAGTAAAGGAGAATTTATAAAAAATTGTGTCCCTGTATTTATTCCTCTCAAACAATTTGCAGAAACAAAAGATAAACCTAGTTTGCTTGATTATATTTCTCAGTGGTTAGATAAGTGTGGGTTGACAGAAGCTCAAGCCCAATTAGAGCAGCTATTAAAAGCAGGTCGATTATTGATTTTACTAGATGGTTTAGATGAAGTTCGAGAAGAAGATAGCGAGCGCACTATCAAAGAAATTCGAAATTTCTCCCAAGAATTTAGCCAGCCTCAATACATCAAAAAAATTCAAAAGTTTTCCCAAAAATATAACCAATCATTTTCCCAAAAATATAACCAATCATTTTCTCAAAAATATAACCAATCTTGGTACATTAAAAAATCTCAGTACATTAAAGAAATTCAAGATTTTTACCAAGAATTTAGCCCTCACCAATTTGTCATTACCTGTCGTATTGCTTCTAGAGAGTACACTTTTGAGCAATTTACTGAGGTGGAAGTAGCTGATTTTAAAGACGAGCAAATTAACAATTTTGCTAAATCTTGGTTTCAGATAAAAAAATTGGATCAGTACGCTGATGATTTCATTCAGCAGTTGAAAGATAATCCTCAAATCAGAGAATTAGCAACCAATCCTTTGCTGTTAACTCTTCTTTGTCTAGAATTTGAAGATGCGAGAAGTTTTCCTGCTGACCGTGCTGAACTGTACAAACGAGCAACTCAAACTCTACTGCGAAAATGGGATGATAAACGCGGAATTAAACGACAACAAGTCTACAAACAACTTTCTGTAAAACGCAAGGAAGATTTGCTCAGTCAGGTTGCTTTTAGTACTTTTAGGGAAAAGCATTATTTTTTCAAGCGAGAAATTGTAGAAAATCACATCGCTAATTACATCAGTAACTTACCAGATACACCCGCTGATACTGAAAAGTTGCATCTTGATAGTGAAGCAGTTTTAAAATCCATCGAAGCTCACCACGGACTGCTGGTAGAACGTGCAAAAAGTATCTACTCGTTTTCTCATTTGACTTTTCAGGAATACTTTACCGCCGAAAAAATTGTTAGTGAGCAAAAACTAGCAGATTTGGTGAAGCATATTACAGAAACACGCTGGCGGGAAGTTTTTTTACTCACAGCGGGGATGCTATCCAATGTAGATGAACTGTTAACACTGATGAAACAGCAAGTAGATAGACTGCTAGCAAAAGACAAGAAGCTACAGAAATTTCTCACCTGGGCCAATAGCAAAGCTAACTCTTTGGAAACAAGCTACAAAAAAGCTACAATCCCAATCTTTTTTTACATTATCCTCAACCGATACCTCAGTGCAGATCTTAGTCTAGAATCCAACCGAGACCTTATCCAAAATCTCAGTCGATACTTCAGTCGAGACCTCAAACTCAACTTCATCCTAGACCTAAGTTTAGACCTCAACCAAGACCTCAGCCGAGATCTCAAGTTCAACTTCAGCCAATACCTCAGCCTTAATCTCAGCCTCGAAATCATTCTCGACCTGTTCTTAAACCTCATCATCAATCTTAGCGAATACTTCAACCTCACCTTAGACCTCGATTGTGATATCATTCTCGACCTTAGCTTATACCTCAGCTTAGACCTGAATCTTTATATTGCTCCAGAAATGAAGCAGGAGTTACAAAACTTGAAAATGCAACTGCCCAAGGAAGATAGCGAACCAGAAATGATTAAGCAGTGGTGGCTCGAAAATGGTGAATCTTGGTCAAATCACTTGAGAAATGTAATGATTAAGTATCGTGATATTGGACATGACTGGGAGTTCACTCAAGAGCAAGAGAAAAGTTTGGAACAGTACCTTGATGCCAATAAGCTACTATTAGACTGCTTAGAAAATGGCTATGTCACCCGTGATGTCAGAGAAGAAATTGAATCAACCTTGTTTTTACCCTTCGAGCAAGTAAAAAATCAATTCGATAAAAATTTTGAATTAGAATTGTAGGCTGCCGTTAGCGACAGCGTAACGCACCACCATAAAGCATAACGAATTTCCAAAAAAATAATTTAAAAATAATTAATACCATAATTTATAACCTGTAGGGGCGCACATCGGTGCGCCCGAACAAACTCAACCTGTGTCCAAATCAACTTAACTTGCGTCCAAAAAAACCGATCTGCACTCAAAATAACCGACGCCTATTAAGCACGAACATTTGAATTAACGACCATCAAAGGAATATCTGCAGTTAAATTAACTCCTTGTTTCTGGTGATAAAGAACTAATTCCGAACCCTGCTCTAGTAAATAAGTGGTGGAATTTTTCTTAATATCAACCCGCAAAATGCCATCGCCAATTTTGAGAGCAAAACGCAAACTTTGAATGTCGTGAGGTAACTTGGGGTCGAAAGATAAAATACCATCTTCATCTCTCATCCCGGCGATACCATAAACCATTAACATCCAAGAACCGCCCATCCCAGCCATGTGACAACCATCTTTGGTGTTACCAGCAACATCGTGAAGGTCGATAAATACGCCACTGTCAAAGTACTGCCAAGCTTTTTCTAGATATCCCAACTCAAAAGCCATGATACCTTGAACCGCAGCCGATAAAGAAGAATCACCCGTGGTCAAAGGATCGTAGTAATCAAAATTGTGTTTCTTGCTTTGCAAGGAAAACTCCGAACCTAACAAAAACATCGCTAACACCAAGTCTGCTTGTTTAATCACTTGATGGCGATAAATTTCTAAAGGGTGAAAATGTAACAGCAAAGGATATTTATCAGCGGGAGTGTTGTCAAAATCCCAGAATTTCTTGCTGAGGAAGCTGTCATCTTGCGAGTGAATACCCATTTCTTCCTCAAAAGGAATGTACATTCGATCTGCTGCTCGTTTCCACTCTTTAACTTCAGACATACTCAACTTTGTCTTGTCTCGCAAAAATGCTAAATAATCGGGATAATTCTCAGACAGTAATTCGATGATGCGAACTGCATACTGCAAATTTAGCCGCGCCATCATATTAGTGTAAACATTATTGTTAACCACAGCAGTATATTCATCCGGTCCGGTGACATTATGAATTTCAAAGCGGTCTTCACCTTGAAAAGATCCTAGGGAAACCCACATTCTGGCGGTTTCCACCAACATCTCAGCCCCTTCTCGATACAGAAAATCTTCATCTCCCGTAACTTCTACATATTTCTTCAGGGCATAAATGATGTCAGCATTAATGTGATACTGCGCTGTCCCGGCAGGGTAATACGCTGATGCTTCTTCCCCATTAATGGTTCTCCAGGGAAATAACGCTCCTTTGAGGTTGAGTTCTTGCGCCCGTTTTCTTGCAGCATCGAGCATTCGATAGCGAAACTTGAGGAGGTTTTTTGCCGAATGGGGTGCGGTATAAATAAAAAATGGCAGTAGATAGATCTCAGTATCCCAAAAGTAATGTCCTTCATAAGCTTGACCGCTCAGACCCTTCGCAGGAATACCAGTTTCTTCTGCTCTTGCAGATGCTTGAAGAATTTGAAACAAATTAAAACGAATTACTTGCTGTAATTCTGCTGTCTGATAATAAGCTTCTAAGGAATCAAAATTAGCTTCAATTTGAATATCGCTCCCACGCCAAAAATCATCTAGGTATTGCTTTTGACTGGATAAAATACCAGACCAGCCTAGAGATACGGCTTTGTCTAAAGTGCTTTCCACTCGAGAGCATAAATTTTCCAGAATATCGCTATTACTCGTGTGGTAGCTGATGTACTTTGTAAGTTTAATTGCTACTCCTGCTTGCGCATTTACAGTAACGACAAACCTAGCAAAATTGCCTTCGCACTCAGTCTTACACTCATAAGGAGAACCAACTTCAATTTTATGTTCTACTCCACAAGCGAGGTTAATTTTACTATTGCGGGTTGTATGACTCAGAACAATTCGACGGCGATATCCCTGTGAGAGATGGGCGAAGCGATCGCGGTGAATTTGTGGTACTAAAACTTGACCCCTTAACCCGTTTGCTTTTCGAGGATCGCTTTCATTTACTTGCTTATAAGGTTCATTGCGCATTTCGGAAGAAATGACTACAGAAGCGTCAGCATTCAGAACCGTTACTTCATAAGCAATTGCCGCTAAATGTTTGTAGTCGTATGATACAATCCTCGTAGATCTAACCAAGACTTGCTTCCCTAATGCAGTTTCCCACAACAGTTCTCGTTGCAGGGTGCCGGTTCTCATGTCCAACATGCGCTCGAAACACAGCAAATTAGCTATATCTAGATCGAAGCATTCATCATCCACATACAATCTGATAGTTTTAGTATCCGTGACATTAACAATTGTTTGTCCGGTTCTAGCAAAACCATAAGCTTCTTCCCCGTAGACGATCGGCCATTTTTCATAAAAACCATTGATAAAAGTACCATTTTCGAATGCGGGTTTCCCTTCATCACTTACCCCACGCATCCCCAGGTAACCGTTACCAATGGAAAATATAGTTTCCATCCGAGGCGTCAAAGAACGATAGTATTGTTTCTCTACAATTCGCCAAGGATCCACAGGATATACATTTTTGGGAAGACTCAAACGCTTTTGCTGTCTCAGAAACATAATCTTCAAAACTCCGTTAGGTGGCTGATATGATTTATTCTCACAGCCGTCTCTCGGAAATTCTGTCTGTGACTGTCTTTTGGGACTGATAGCTTTACGATCGCGTGTATGATTTGGTGTATTTACGCAGCATCCTTATAGCTTTTCGTGCGTTACGACTTCCGTTTAACGCACCCTACGACACCCAATTTTTTATGCCCAGAGGGCAAACTTTGCTAATAATAATCAAACGGGAGTCCTATAGTTTCTAATTTTATTCAGCAAGCCCCAATTAGAAAATCAATTCTGAAAAATGTCCTAGGGCGCTATTCGCGACAATATAATGGATTGTTGTTAGCGACAGACAACATTGCGCAGCATCATCAAGCACCACAAATTTCCAAAAATAAAATAACTCACATAATGATTCATCACCTGTAGGGGCGCACCAACGTGCGCCCTAACGAGTTGTATATTTTATTTGTAATAATGTGACATTTTTGTGTCACATTTACCTGTCAATATAAAAATAAGCGGTTGTTAATAATTCCGAATTTCGTTCCCTAAGGACGCAATATTGCTGTGTTAATAAATCTAAATTTTTCTATTCCAAATAATAGTTTGTTTAGCTAACAATTTGCATAATTCTCGACTGGTCGAATTGACCACCTTGGAATAAATGCCCAGGCTTATAGAAAAGTCTGATAAATCAGACTGGGTAAGACTTTTAGTGCGTTTTAACATACTTAGGCTATTAGGCTGGAAATTAATTTCAAGGCGATATTTTGGACTGAACGAACTTGCTCTAAGTTATCAGTTTATTAGAATAATTCCCTACCTCCGTTACAAAGAGGTCTATTTCGCATGTCTAATTTCAATAATTTTTTATCAGATAAAAACTAATAGTTCAGTTAAAAACTATTGCTACCAAAATCGCACGCTTTGAGACGTAGCAATGCTGCGTCTCTACACAACCACGAAAATCAATAAATCAGGGAAGCGTCAATGATATATAAAATACCTTATAGCAGTGAAAATATTCCGGGGAAAATATACCTTTTCTTAGCAGTATTTATTTTAGCCTCTGCAAACCCCATCATCCGAAAGCTGACAGAAATTGGTTCTCAAAATCCCATCGATGGTCAGAATCCGATTTCATTTACCAACGTTTTATTTGTAGGAAACATCTTCGGTTTAATAGTTTTAACTATCATCTATCGCCGACAACTAAATTTTAATTCTATTAGACAGCTTTCTCTTTTCGACTATTTAAGCATTATCACAGCAGCATTTCTCTCAGGACTTTTAGCCCCCGGTGCAACATTTCAAGCACTTTCTCACACCATGGTAACCAATGTCATTCTAATTGGAAGAATTGAACCGCCAATCTTTCTAGCTTTATCCGTATGGTTGCTCAGGGAAAAAATAAATGCTTGGAAAATTGCTGGTGCGATCGTATCTTTTTCTGGAGTAATTATCACAGTATTCCTGCAAAGTATCTGGGAAGATTTGACCAGCCCGGAAGTATTTAGCACCGTGGGAATTGGTGAAATTTTTGCTGCAATTGCAGCCTTAGCCCTAGCAGTTTCTAGTATTATCAGTAAAACTCGCTTAACCCGGATCCCCATCGGGGTTTACATGATTTTTCGTACCACACTATCAACTCTAATTTTTTTATTTGCTGTTTTATCGATTCGAGGTACAAATCATTTTAGCGAATCTATCTTTTCCCCTATTTTGTGGCAATGGATGTTAATTTATGGCGCAATAATTGTTGGATTTGGTCAAACATTTTGGTTTAAAGGATTAAAGAAATCTAGCAGTTCCATGATTGCGATCGCAGGAGCATTTAATCCAATTGCAGCAATTTTTGCAGCTTATATTATTTTGAGAGAAGTACCTACATCAGCTCAATTAATTGGCGGTACGATTATTTTATTTGGAATTATATTGAGTTATTTTGGCAATTTGTCTCAAAGTTTGAACGCTGTAACCGTTAATAAAAATATCCAAAAATTACCAACATACAACCAAAAAACTTCTTAGAGACACATTCATTTTTATCAAAGTACATCTTTGGGATATATATCCATCTTAATTATCCCCTGCTAACATCCCCTAGTAATCTTCACAATCCCCTGGTAACCTTCACAATTGGGTAAAAAGTTTATAGAAAACTCAGTCGATTCTCATGTACTGCTAAGCTTGAATACCTATAATCACATCATAGGCAGCAGTTATTTGAAGAGTAATTTATGTCATTTAACTTCTGACTTGCCCATAGCGCTGACACTTTTGTGTCATATTTGCTTGTAAAACTAAAAGTAATAAGTCCTAAACAATTCTAAATGCAAATTCCTAAATTTGGGCAAATTATTGAATTCTGCTAAATCTTTTCAAATTAAGTCATTTTTGTAAATAATTCACACATAAAAGTATTTTAACTTACACTTAGTCATCCAAAAGTAACACAAAAAATCTTGATACATAGCAACTAACGGTGAATAAACAAGAGCATACAACTGATAACTGATAACTGATAACTGATAACTGATAACTGAAATAAAAACCCATGGCTCCCAAATTCTCCTTACCACAAACACTCACTCTTGCATCTGTATTTGTTGCTGGAGCAGCTTTTAGTTTACCAGTAACTCAACTTTTACCTACAATCGCCCAACCACAGCAGTCCGTTGCTCAGTTACCTACAGCACAGGGAATTCCCTCTAACTTTATTGCAACAGCAGTCGAGAAAACTGGTCCAGCAGTTGTAAGAATTGATTCTGGTGGAACAAGGCTTGGAAGACGAAGCGGTCGCAGAGGTCAGCGCGGTGTTGGTTCCGGTTTTATCATTGATTCAAACGGTACATTACTAACCAATGCCCATGTTGTTGATGGCACTAGTAGAGTTAGAGTAACTCTGAGTGATGGTCGTAGTTTTAACGGACAAGTTTTAGGTAGAGATAAACTAACAGATCTGGCTGTAGTCAAAATTTCCGCTAATAATCTACCAAGCGTAAAGTTAGGAAATTCTGATAGTTTGAAACCAGGGGAATGGGCGATCGCGATTGGTAATCCCCTCGGTTTAGACAACTCCGTAACAGCAGGAATCATCAGTGGGACAGGACGTTCTAGTGGTTTAGTTGGTACTCCTGACAAACGTCTCCGCTTCATTCAAACCGATGCAGCAATTAATCCAGGAAATTCCGGCGGACCATTATTAAATCAAAGAGGCGAAGTAATAGGTATTAACACAGCAATTATTGGACGCGCCCAGGGATTAGGATTTGCAATTCCCATTAATAGAGCGCGTACCATCGCCAATCAGTTAATTGCTGGGGAACAAGTTCAACATCCCTATCTGGGAATTAGTATGGCTACACTTACACCAAGCGTCGTAGAAGATTTGACCCAAGAGGTTAACCTACGGGTTGCAGCCAATGAAGGAGTTTTAATTTTGGACGTCGCCAGTAATTCTCCCGCAGCAAGAGCTGGTTTGAGAACAGGCGATGTAATTCAGCAAATTGATGGTAGAAGAGTTACAACCGCCGATCAGCTACAACAGCAGGTAGAAAAAACTTCCGTTGGCGGTAATGTCGGTTTAGAAGTGAACCGCAATGGTCGCAACTTGAATATTAATATTACACCCGGTCAGTTTCCGGTTTCGTAAGGCGACTGGGGACTAGCGACTGGCGATTGGGTAATGGGTAATTGGTAATTGGTAATT
>JGI1201J43222_100266_pt1 | contig 14456 bp, 5 predicted proteins | sample MastesBC008_FD_43222 | JGI IMG/M metagenome (IMG submission 43222) | reverse complement strand
TCACGGGTTCGCTCAACGGTTGAAACATTGACTCTTAGATTTGAAGCGATCGCTGCATCTAAACATCCTTCATTCGCCATAATAAGAATTTTGGCTCGGGTAATAGTTCTTGCTTTGTGCTTACCTTTTCTAGTTACCGATTGTAAGTATGATAACTCTTCTTCGCTTAAATCCACGATGTATTTTTTCGCCATGATGCTGCCCTGAACTCTATGTTTTTAAGTAGTTTATCAGCATCCGCTATTACCAGGCAAAGTTGACTTGGTAGACTACTAGTGTCATTCAGGTTCGTACTCAAGATGTTTTGCCTGTCAGTATCGAAAATCTAGTTATTTCAGCCCTTAAGCAGTTTGAAACACAATTAAATAATGGTGCTTTAGTTACTATTGACCAAGCTACGTCTCGAGTGCGGATTTTACCAATTAGACGTGAATCAAAATGAATTAACTGTTATATTTGTAACTTAAAATTCATAATCTAAAACCCAATATCTAAAATTCCCAAATGCTTGAACAAGCCATAGAAGATATTATCCGCAATCAACGCCCATATTACCTACCACAAGGAAACCCTATCAAAGGCGTTGATAATCAATATTGGCTAGTTTTCAAGCATCGGGATGCTGACAATCTGCTGCATAACTTCATCACTTTTTTAGGTATTGGTGATAAACACGCTCCAGAAAAATTGCTGCGGCTCGACCCTAAAAACGCTAATATTTTTGAATATACTCCCCTTCAAGAAGGAAATTTACCTAGCGTAACTTTATTAAGAACTAGCAAGTTAGATATTATTGAAAAATTCCTTAAAAAAGAAAGTGTTACTCAAGAAAAATCATTACTAAAAAATAATTTTCGAGAACTTAAAGGTTGCCGTCGTAAATTCAATTTACCAGATGAGCTAGATAAATATCATCCTTTAATTTCTAATATTTTAGAACGCGCTAAAATCTATCGTCGTTCCACTGGCTATTTTGATAGCGATATTCTCAAACTTTATCAACAGCCCTTACAACAAATTGTACAAACGGGAAGTCAAATTCGCCTGTTAATGGATTGGATGGGGTTTACTAAAAAAAGAGATATTAAAGAGCTAGAAAAACTACAAAACCCCTACTATCGTGCCGAATTTACCCAACGAACTCTAGAGAAATTCCTCCAAGGTTTGTCAGATAATGCCTTTTCCGGTACAGAAATTATGGCGGAACTGGTACGTCTAGGATTTTTACGAATAAAGCTCGTGAAAATGGATTCGGGACGAGCAATTTATCACAAGAAAACTGGTATTTTTACAGATGATCTAGAAAATCATATTCTGCATGAAGGTTCGGATAATTTCACCGTCGCAGCCCATTCTAGAAATGCAGAAAGCGTTACATTTTTCTACTCTTGGGAATCTCTAGACTCAGAAGCAATTAATAATAGTATTCGCCAATTTGATGCTGAATGGCAGCGAAAAGATATTACATTTGATATCAGCCAAGACTTTTTACAGCAAGTACTAAAAGAACGTTCTCGACGCTTCCAAGCTAAACAACCCACAATAGAATCTGTTAATCCTGATCGATTAACTCCAGGAGAAACCACCACAGTAGAAATAACGGGTACAAACTTAGATAAGGTAGAAGAGATTCAAGTTAAAGATGACGAGCTGGTAAAAGTTGATATTGATCGCAAAAAACCTGAATCCATCGTCGGTAAAATTAAAGTACATCCCGATCGCCCACCAACTAAACTTAATAATTTTCGAGTCAAAACCAAAACGGGTTCTTACAACACATCCCCAAAGAAACCAGTTTCCGTCAGTAAATCTTTAAAAATTCCTGAATACCCAGAAATTCCCGGATTTAAACAAGCCGTAGAAATTATACTCGCAGGTAAACACGGCACACCAAAAGATTTTCAGTATTGGTTAGCACAGCAACGTCCCCATCAATTCCAAGTAGAAAGTAGCGATCTACTAGATCGGCTAGTTTACCAAAATATCTTATTTGAACATCAAAAATCCGGCGCACAACATTGTCTGCGGGTAATGCAAGGGTTTGGCGTTGCAGTCTGCGCTGACGCTGTAGGGCTTGGTAAAACTAGACTTGCAGCGACAGTTGCTAAATTATACCAGCAAGATAACACCACTGCTAAAATCGCCATCATAGCCGCCAAAAAACTGTTTCCTAACTGGGAGCGAGAAATGGCAGAATTAGATTTTAAGTCGAATGACTACGAACTCTACAACAAAAACCTGATGAGTCGCAAAGGTAATAACTTTCTGACCGACTTCAATCGTTACGGTGGTCCCGACTTAGTAATTATCGACGAAGCACACGAAGGTATCCGCAATTATAGGAATCGCATTCATAAAACCTGCTTGCAAGTTCAAGAACAAGATAAAAAAGTAGGAAAACAACGACATTTTTTACTTTTAACCGCTACCCCCTGGAATAATCGACGAGAAGATATTTACAATATTCTTTCTCCTTTCCTCAATCGTCCACAAGGTTTTAAGGAATTAGGTTTTCAGCATGAATTAGTAGCATGGTTTCAAAATCGAGAAACTGGTATCGAAAATTTTACTGACAACACAGAATTATTCCGTCGTACTTACCGAGAACTGTTTCTACAACGTACCCGTAAAATACTGCGGGATGCTACCCCAGACCTGAATTTATATGCTAAACGAGTCGCTCAATGGCTACCCGTACAATTTGAACCTACTACAGAACAAGCTCTAGACCAAATTTTTACCCAGTTTGAAGACAACTTATATATTCCCTTTTCCGATCCCATTCGCTACCTGACAAGTAACGTAGAACAACGTAGTTTGCTCGGTAACCAGCGCCGATTCTTCCTACAACGGGCGGAATCTAGTATGTATGCACTAAGACGTACAATCAAAACCTTTGGGGATAAAATTCGTCAACTCCAACAACGCTTAGAAGCTGTTTCACCAGATGCAGATGGGTTAAAAGAATTTTTATTGATTCACTATCGTTTTCAGTCAGAAAATAAAACCAATCAAAATAATTTTTTAGACCTTGATGACAAAGAGGTGTGGGACGAAGACTATGAGGAAGAAGAGGAAGAAGAAGAAAATAATCAAGAAAGACAACAAAAACGCCAAAAACTCCTGAGTGCGATCGACACAGTTATCGATAAATTACATCAAAATAAAACAGAAGCACAAAGAATTTATCATAAAATTCTGGCAGATTGTGAAGACGACCTGCAAAAACTAGAACAAATTCAAAACCTGTTGTCAGGTGAGTTTGTCCGCGACCATAAGCGAGAAGAAGTTACCAATAAAGTTAAAGAACTGATTGCTAAAGGTCACAAAGTACTTTTAATCTCTACCTTCAGCGATACAGTCATCGATTATTATCACTACATGACCCGAGATAGTATTATTAGTGATAAAGGTATTGCGATCGCAATTGGTGCAACTAAATATTACTACCCAAATAATTCAACAACTCCAAAGATATTTAAACCACATAATATTTACAAAGACGATAGACATAGAACAGGTGTAAAACGTAACGAGGTTTTTCAATTATTTGCACCTGTAGCCAATTGTAAAAAACCAGAACAACGACCCAATATAACAGAACAAATATCAGTTTTAATTGGTTCAGAAACTCTATCAGTAGGTCAAAATCTCCAAGACGCAGACTATCTGATTAATATCGACCTCCCTTGGAACCCAATGATTCTAGAACAGCGAATAGGTAGAATTGATCGCCCCAAACAGCATCATACCGAAAACATTTATATCTATTACGCTAACAGTGAAAACCAATTATTAAGACAAGCTTCTCGACTTGCTAACCTTAATAAAAAATTGGTAGGTGAATTAAACCAGCAAGATGGAAAGATATCCATAGTAACTAAAGTTGATAACTTGGGAGCTTCCATATATGGCGATACTTTATTTGATGATGAAGTCCTACCCGGATATATTAACTTTCTTAACAGCTTAGTTAAAGCCAGAAAACTAGAGCAAAATAACCTTCAAGAAGAAGCTTATACAAAACAAGAAACTAGCAGCGACCTCTACACTCAAAATGAAGTTTTATACGCAGAAGAATTAAGTAAACTACTCAAAGAATTGGGAGAAGACTATCAAGCAAATCCGATTACATTAGGTCGTCACAACGGAGAAAAAGAAGAACCGTCAGGATTACTCGCATTAACGCTAGAATATTTTGGACCTAATGGAGAAGCAATTCCAAATCAAACCCAAACAATCTTTTGGAACGACCAAACCGCAGAAAAAGATGGTTACGGAATAGCGATCGCTACAGCTTTCAAAACACGAGATGCAGGTGATGTATTCTCTACCAAATATCTCATGAAAAATGTGGATAAACTCTACAAACAATTAATTGAAGTTAAAAGAAAGTTGACAGCAGAACTAAAACAAGAAGAGATATTAGAAAATGTTAATATGACCTCAGAACGTATCAACTCAATCAAAAAACGGCTGAAGAGATTGGATGCTCTCCCAGAAGGATTAAAAGCGACAGAAGTTAAAGATAGTATCAAAAAACTTAGTTCCCACAAAGATATAAAACAAGTTCAAAAACTACTAAGAGAATACACAGAAGGTACTCAAAATAATTTAGATGATAAAAATTTTATAGTTCAATTAGTGCGAGATACTGACAAACTTAGCTTGCTTCCAAACTATGGTATTAAAGCAACAAGTTTAAAGGTTTCATTAGCTGCTATTTTAATGAGAGTTTAATAGTTACTTAAGGCTTAATGTTTAATATTTAACAAATTTTCACTTAGCCTTTTCCTAAAATTTCATCAACATTAATCTTGATATCGGCAAACGCTTGGAACCTTTTCCCGTAATTTATTATGGCTTCATTATCAAAACATCAATAAACAATATTCAAATCAATAATATTCAAATAAATACTCAAACAGGTACGTTACGGCGCTTTTAAGATTTCGCATCAAGCAATTATCTGGACTTGCGCCTAACGCACTCTACCGCGCATATCTTGCGAAGAAATAAAATTAAACTGTCAACTTCCAAGCTGCTAAATCTGCTAAGGAGCGATCGCGATATTTTCCGTAACGTTCTCGTTTGTTTTTGATTTTTTTACCTAAGTCTGGAATAATACCAAAATTTGGTGGCATTGGTTGGAAATGTTTGGGAGAAGCGGAACTGATAAATTCAAATAATGCTCCCATCATAGTTGTACCTGGAAGGCTCACAGCTTCTTTACCTAAAGCAATTCTTGCAGCGTTGGTACCTGCTAACCAACCACCTGCAGATGCTGCAGTATAACCTTCTGTACCAATTAATTGTCCTGCAGCTAGTAACCTTGGGCGCTCTTTAAATTGTAATGTTGTCTGCATTAATTGGGGTGCATTAATAAATGTGTTGCGATGCATTACCCCCAAACGGACAAATTCGGCATTTTCCAAACCAGGAATCATCCTAAATACTCGCTTTTGTTCCCCCCAACGCAAGTTAGTTTGAAACCCTACCATATTCCACAGTTTTCCGGCTTTATCTTCCTGTCGTAATTGCACGACAGCATAGGGACGTTCTTTCTTTACATCACCATCACTTGTTGGGACAGGAGGATTTTCCCAAGTACCCCAGCCAGTAGGAGAAGGAGGAGTTAAACCTACGGGCTTTAAAGGTCCATAACGCATTGTATCTTCACCCCGCAGCGCCTGTTCTTCAATGGGGAGACAAGCTTCAAAAAACTTGGCGTTTTCCCGTTCGAAGTCTTTTAATTCTACTTGTTCGGCGGTACGTAGTTCTTGCCAAAATCTCAGGTACTGCTCTTTATTCATAGGGCAGTTTAAATATGCTGCTTCACCTTTATCATAACGGGATGCCATAAAAGCAATATCATGATTAATTGATTCCCCAACAATAATTGGACTTGCTGCATCAAAGAAACTGAGATATTCCATTCCTGTAAAGCGGTGCAAGTCTGCGGCTAGATCGGGACTAGTTAGGGGACCTGTAGCTAAAACAACAATTCCCTCAGGGATAGCGCGTAACTCCTCACGACGAAGGTCAATTAAAGGATGATTAGCCAAAGTCGAAGTTAAATCTTGACTAAATACACCTCGATCCACAGCCAAGGCTCCACCAGCTGGAACCTGATGCTCATCAGCTTTAGCAATCACAATCGAACCAAGTTGACGCAACTCTTCATGCAACAAACCTGCGGCGCGATCGCTAGCCATGGCTCCGAAAGAATTGCTACATACTAATTCTGCAAGATATTCGCTATGATGCGCTCCACTGAAACGATTCGGACGCATTTCATAGAAAATTACTGGTATTCCAGCTCGAGCAATTTGCCATGCTGCTTCAGTTCCTGCAAGTCCCCCACCAATTACTGTAACTGTTTGCTTGTCCATGTTTTAGTTCTTAGTTTTACTTCTTAAGATTCTGGTTTCTAATATTCCAGTTTCTAATATTCCAATTCTTAAATAAGAGTTCTGGAGTTTAGTTTTTCATCTATATTTTGATCTATGGGGAAATTTATCCATGAGGAAATAATTATACCTTAGCCAAACAATTTGTCTGGAGGCGACATGGTGGTATTTTTTTAATTACCTTCCATAAGATTAAATTTTTCACAGATTTATACTTTATCGAATTTAGTTAATTTTTGCAGGGCAAAATAAATATATAGATTTGCAGGGCAAAATAAATATATAGATTTGCAGGGCAAAATAAATGTGTAGATTTGCAGAGCAAAATAAATGTGTAGATTTGTAGGGCAAACTAAATATGTATAACTGAACTTGTAAATCTTGATTTGTAAATATTCGAGAGTTCGAGGATTTGAAAAGTCAGATTTTTGAGTCTTGATAATTAGCGTCGCTGAATAGATATTATTCCGCAAGTGGTGAAGGTAAAATATAAAGCCGAAAATCAATGATTGGGATTTTGTAATGTAATACCTATAACAACTCAATCCCATAAATGAACAAACAAGAAAAAATCGAGTAAATAAAAATATTGTCCCTTAACTAAATTAATCGCTTCAAGAGTAGATAAATTGCCTAATTTAACGCTTAATAGGCTGTTGGTACATAAAGATTAAAAAATTGATTCTGGAGTGTGGGTTTGTGGAAAATTATCCAAATATTCCCCCCTAATCCTCTTCTTTCCCAGATCCCCATTTTTTTTAGGAAGTTTAAACAATATCCTATTGCCACTCATAAACCAATAGAATCATCGCAATAGTTTGTTTATTCTCTGATTATGAGAATAAAAAATAGCCCAATCGAAAAAAAAACATTTAAAATATTGTTAACATTTGTAAAATTAGTTCCTTAAGGACTAGAAACATAATTTTTGTCTAGTTAAACTAACAATAACAAGCAAATATAATTTAATTTCTAAGTTCTAATAAAATTAAGGTGTGGCCTAGAAGCCTAGATGATTCCAATACAGCTTTCTCTGAAAAACTTTTTGAGTTATCGTGATGCAACTTTGGATTTTCGCGGGTTGCATACAGCTTGCATATGTGGTTCTAATGGTGCTGGAAAATCGTCTCTGCTCGAAGCTATTACCTGGGTAATTTGGGGCGAGAGTAGAGCAGCTTCGGAAGATGATGTCATTCAAACTGGAGCGAAAGAAGTTCGGGTTGATTTTACCTTTGAAACTAACCAGCAAGTTTATCGAGTTATTCGCACCCGCAATCGAGGTTCTACTAGTGCGCTGGAATTTCAAATCGAAACTCCCAAGGGTTTGCGAGCAATTACAGCTAAGGGTTTAAGAGCAACCCAGGAGTTAATTGTAGAGTATATTAAGTTGGATTACGATACTTTCATTAATTCAGCTTATTTGCGTCAGGGACGAGCTGATGAATTTATGCTCAAACGCCCTTCGGAACGTAAGGAAATTTTAGCTGAGTTACTGAAGCTTAACCAATATGATGAATTAGAAGATAGAGCAAAAGAACTTTCCCGCCAATTTAAAGTTCGGGGAGAGGAATTAAAACGCTCTTTAGAGTCAATTAAAACTCAATTACAACAGCGTTCGGAAACTGAGAATCAACGCCGAGAATTAGAAGTACAAATTAATCAGTTTCAGCAACAGCAAGCATTAGATAATGTGGAACTACAGAGTTTGCAAGTAGTTCAGCATCAAAGACAAAATTGGGAAGAGCAGTTAAATTTTGTTCGCCAACAGTTGCAAAATTTGACCCAGGATTGCGATCGCTTACACCAAGATGAATCATCAATTGGTGTTCAGCTATCTCAGTTAACAACAATATTAAATCGCCAAGCTGAAATTGAAGCGGGATATAACGAATATCAAAACCTGCAATCCCAAGAAGAAGCCATGAGTGCGAAATTTGAAGAATACACTCGTGCAGGACAAATTCAGCAACAAAAACAACAGCAATTAGCGAAGCAAGTCCAAGCTTTAGAACGACAAATTCAACAAGGACAAGCACAGTTAGAAGCTTTAATTCAACAAGAGCGAGATATTCAACAAACGCTGAGTAAATCTAATGAAGTTGAAGTTGCATTAGAACAACTGAATGCGGCTCGCAATCGCCTCAAATATTTAGATGATTTACAATTGCAGGTTTCTCCCCTACTGCAACAAAAGGCGACATTGCAAAGCCAGTTAGACCGGGTACATGCTGGGATCGTTGCAAAAATCGAGCAACTACAAACAACCCAACATCAACTGCAGCATCATTCCCAACGCCAAGGACAATTACAACAAGCGGTGGTGGATGTAGCAACCCAGATTGAAGAAATGGAGAAAACCCGAGTTTATCTGCAACGGGTACAGGAAAAAGGACAGGAACGCCGCCATTTTATGGAGCGCTTACAAGCCCAACAACGGGAATATGAAAGATTACTGGGCGAACTTGAGCAAAAATTGCTGATGTTGCAAAATCCTGATGCTAAATGTCCTTTATGCGAACGTCCCTTAGACGAACACCACTGGAATCGAGTAGTAGATAAAACCAAGCTAGAATATCAGGATACTGAAGGACAATTGTGGGTATTTCGGGAACAAATGGCGGTTTCTGACCGAGAAATTCAGGTCTTGCGTCAGGAATATCGCGAAGTTTCGCAAAGATTATCTTGCTATGATCGACTGCGGGAACACAGAGGACAATTAGCCGCACAGTTGGAATCTTCTGCAGATGCTCAACAGCAATTAGCAGAATTATTTGCAGAGCAGGAAAAATTAGAAAGAGCATTGCAAATCGGTCAATATGCTCCCGATACCCAAAACCAATTGATTCAATTAGAACAACATCTCCAAGAACTAAATTACAACGAACAAGACCACGTTCTTGCTCGCAGCGAAGTAGAAAGATGGCGTTGGGCTGAAATTAAATTAAGCCAAATTAAAGAAGCAAATAAACGTCAGAATCAGATTGCACAACGCAAACCACAACTTGAGGCGCAAATTGCTCAGTTAGAAACAACAATAAAACAAGAACAAGTTAACTCGGAATGTGCGAGGGAAATTGCTGCACTCGATGCTCGCATCAAAGAAATTGGTTATGACAGAGAAACTCACAGTCGACTGCGTGGGACTCTCAAACAAGGTCAAGCTTGGCAATTAAGCTACCAACAATTACAATCTGCACAGCAACAATATCCTCAATTGCAGGCTAGAGCGCAAGAATTAAAAGCTGCTTTACAAGCAAGATTGGGAGAAAAACAGCGTCTAGCAACTCAAATTACTGATATTGTTAAGCAACTGGAGCAAACAGCAAATCCTGCATCCCAAATTCAGGCTTTAGAACAAAAAATTGCATCAAGGCGTCGTCAACTAGATGAATACCTTTCACAGCTAGGACGTTTAGAACAACTCGCTCATCAACTACAAACTCTGCAAGCACAGTCGGAACAGCAGCAAGAACAATTACAAAATTGTCGCCAACAACACCGCATACATCAGGAGTTAGCCCAGGCTTTTGGTAAAAATGGCATCCAAACCTTGATGATTGAAAATGTTTTACCCCAGTTAGAAGCTCAGACAAATAATCTTTTAGCAAGATTGAGTGCAAATCAACTGCACGTACAATTTGTCACTCAAAAATCTACAAAGCGGAGAAGTAAAAAGAACGCTAAATTAATCGACACCCTGGATATTTTAATTGCTGATGCAAAAGGAACCCGTTCCTATGAAACTTATTCCGGTGGTGAAGCCTTCAGAATTAATTTTGCAATTAGGCTTGCTCTTGCTAAACTTTTAGCTCAAAGAGCTGGCGCAGCATTACAGTTACTAATAGTCGATGAAGGCTTTGGTACCCAAGATGCTGAAGGTTGTGACAGGTTAATTGCTGCAATTAATGCGATCGCGCCTGATTTTGCTTGTATTTTGACAGTTACTCACATGCCTCATCTTAAGGAAGCTTTTCAGGCGAGAATTGAGGTAAATAAGACTCAGCAGGGTTCGCAAATTCGGTTATCGGTTTAATTAAATTATTGCAGAAGACAGGAGACAGGATTTATAATCATTCATAACCAATGGTAAGGGTCAACATTACACCAAATACCACAAGCGTTTAAATCTTTTTGAGCTTTATTGTGACTGTTTTTAGCTTGCTGATAATCTGGTTTGATTTTTATTGCTTGCTCAAAAGCTCGAATTGCTTGTCTGTATTTTTTTTGTTGATGTAAGGAGTCACCTAAATAATACCAAGCTGTGGCATTACCTGGTTTTAAATCAGTAGCTTTTTTTAATGCTTTGACTGCATCTTCGTAGCTGTGTAAATTACGTAGTGTTTTTCCTTTATTAAACCAAGCTAAGCCAAAATTTTTATCCAATTCAGTTGCTCTCTTATAATATGGGAGGGCTTGAGAATCTGAATTTAAACTACTGAAGTTTTCACCAATTGCGTTCCAGATATCAGGTTGGTTTTCTGCGACTTTTAATGCTTGGGTGAGTGAAATAGTAGAATCATGATATCTTCCTTGTTTCCGGAGAATTTTTGCTCTACCTTTCCATGCATCCTGATTATTTTGATCTTTTTCAAGCACTTTGTCATATATCTCTAAAGCTGCTTGATTGTTGTTTTGCTCGTCAAATATTTTAGCCATTGCATTGCGAGCGTCGAAAAAATCTGGCTTAAATTTAATTGCTTCCTTGTAATTTGCGATCGCTTTATCTTTCCGGTTAGATGCATGATGTACATTCCCTTGCTCGTACAGGGATACAGCACGTTCGTGAAAATGAATTCGCTGAGCTAGTTTATATATTTCTCCTGTTATTAATGCTCCAACCAACAGGGATACGATAATAAATAAGCCAATGAATATATTTTCATTACGATTATCGGAACTTGGTGTATATTCGGAACTTGGTGTATACAATCTGCGATCGCCAGAAGAAATAACCTTTTGTTTATTTCCAGGAGAAACAACTAGGGTTAAACCGGTTGCTTGTTGTAACTTTTTCAAAGCTTGTAATGCAACTTTAGCAGAAGAATAACGTTGGTTGAAGTTGCAGCACACCATGATATCCAAAATTTGGGCTAAACCGGGACTAACTTGTGCTTTATTTCGCCAAATAATATCACCAGTATTTTCATCTTTTTCTAATTCCTTGGGATTTAACCCGGTTAATGCTTGAATACCAATTATTCCCACAGCATAGATATCACTACTAAAGTCGGGATTACCTTGTTCTTGTTCTGGGGGAATATATCCCGGAGTACCTATCATCACGGTAGATTTGGGAGTTGATGTTTGGGTACCTATTAATTTTGCAGCACCAAAATCAATTAAGACTAACTTATTATCTTTTTTTCTTCTGATGATGTTACTCGGTTTGATGTCGCGATGAATTATTTTGTGCTGATGGACGAAATCCAAGATTTCTAAAATTTCGATTAATAAAGAAATCACTTGTTCCTCATCTTTGGTTTCTCCGGAAGTTAGTTCTCGAGCTAGCTCGTCACCATCTATCCATTCCAGGACTATATAGGGTTGTTGATAGGGTTCTTGACAGTTATGGAAACTATCTACGAATGTCGGAATCTGGTTGTGAGGCCTAATTGTTCTAAGATTTGAGCTTCCCTGTGGAATAAAGTTTTGGCGTCTTCTAAATACTGTGCTTCTATAGAATCGGTTTTCAGTGTTTTGACAACACATTCTGGTTGGTTAGGTAAGCTGATATCTTTGACGATATATATTTGCGCAAACCCACCTTCCCCTAACTTGCGAAGAATTTGATATTGTTCGTTCGGAAAATTGAAACCTAATTGTGAGAGCATTATATTTATGACCTTTTCATCCATCACTTCCCAACATGATGAAGGTGGGGAAAATACCAAGCAAACTTCCAAAGCAAAGTTGGTGTGACACAGTACTAGTAGTCCGCCACATTAATTTTGATAGGTAAATTAAGGTTCGTAGTAGCGCTTTAGCGCTTTAATATCAAGACTTTACCGGGCGTCTTTGGGGGGGTTTTGACAACAAACAAACCCGTCAGAATCAATGTGGCAGAGTACTAGTCTGAAATTATTTGCTTGAAAAAAAGGTTAAGTCATTTCCCAAGCAATTCTCACAAATTATCTATAATAGAATTTTAAATGCTTGGGAAGCTCTTCCCAAGGGGAATGTCATTAATATGTAAAGTTTTATTACATAAGCTCTAAATAAATTCTAGGTTTAAGAATTTTCTAAACAGCTGGTTTATCGGTAACGCTGGTGGAGGTAAAGATAAGAGTGGGTAAGGTTGTTAAAAGTGACTTAGCTAAAGAATACGTCAGGACTCTTGTTAAAGCCCTACTCAAACTTGCATCAAACCCAAACACAGACGACTCTGTGCAACAAGAAGTTAAAGTCGAATGGATTTATGACAATCAGTTGCAGGTTACTGGGGTCAGCGTAGACAAAAAAGGTAAGGAACATGAGGGTACGACATTAAAAGCTTTACTACAACTTATTGAACAAAACAACCCCCAATTAATCGCTAAAACTAAAGCTGAAGCTGAAAAGAAAGGTGAAAATACAGGTAAAGCTAAAACTCAAAAGCAAATTGACGACTATATTATTGATAAAGTACGAAATTCTATTAGATATTTACAAGAATTAAAACTATTAGAAGATCTACGCCCTGAAACTCAAAAATCAAATTCACCCTACTGGAAATTTAAGCTCGTCAACCTCAAGTATGAACAAACTAAAATTGAACAACACCTTAAATATATTGAAGAAAAATTAGGAATCTCCTCATCATCGACCACAGAACAACTAGATAGCAAATCTAATTTAGAGATTCTCTTCGGTGTCCCGAGTTTACCAACGCACCATCAACCCCGTCCTGAAGAGCTCGAACCCCTCAAAGAAAAAGTACTTTCTAAGACAAACAAAACGGTGGGAATTACGGCTACAAGTCGCCGAGTCGGCTTGCAAGGGATGGGTGGTATTGGCAAAACTGTATTAGCTACAGCTTTAGGGAGAGATGAGGATATAATAAGGGCGTTTTCTGATGGAGTGTTTTGGATAACATTAGGACAGACACCAGAACTTTTAAGTAAGCAATCTCTTCTTGCAGAGTATTTGAACGGCGATCAAGCTGCGTTTACAAGTATTGAATCGGGAAAAGCGCGGTTGCAAAAACTGTTTGCAGATAAAGCTTGTTTGTTGATTTTAGATGATATTTGGGACTCAAAACACTTAAAAGCCTTTAACAGCATTTTGGATTCACGACGCTCTCAAATGCTAATTACTACCCGTGACGCTTCGATAATTAGCTGTTTGGGAGCTAAGAAACATGAGTTAGGAGTTTTGAGCGATCGTCAAGCTTTAACACTTTTAGCACAGTGGACGGGTTATGAGAAAAATGCTGCACTACCCTCGCAAGCACAGGAAATTGTCGGAGAATGCGGAAACTTACCCCTAGCTCTGGCGATGGTGGGAGCAATGTTGCGCGGGAAAGACCGTTGGGAATATGTATTGTATAGGTTGCGTAATGCTGATTTAGATAAAATTAAGCAACAGTTCCTGGATTATCCTTATCCCGACTTACTCAAAGCTATTCAGGTCAGCGTAGACGCGTTAGAACCACGTATCAAGAAAAAATATTTTGATTTTGCTATCTTTCCCGAAGATACAGCTATACCAGAAAAAATACTACAAATATTTTGGGAAGCAGAAGACTTAAATAAGTATGATGCTCACGAAGTTGTAAATGAGCTTGTCGATAAATCCTTAGCATCACAGGATGAGAACGGTAATTTGCGTTTACATGACTTGCAATTGGATTATGTTATAGCAATCGCCAGCTTAGTTAGGACGTAAGGTAAGATAGATCGAGAAGTGATTAGTCTGGACAATTCCAATGGCAAGGTCTTACAGTTATGATCTGCGACGAAAAGTGATTGAGGCAATTGAACTTAATGGAATGAAGCGCTGTGAAGCCAGTGAATTCTTCAACATCAGTCGTAATACCATCAATACATGGTTCCAACGTCGTAGAGAAAC
>JGI1201J43222_100265_pt1 | contig 14529 bp, 8 predicted proteins | sample MastesBC008_FD_43222 | JGI IMG/M metagenome (IMG submission 43222) | reverse complement strand
AACGCAGGATGAAGGCAGTTTTACATTAAATATAGTTACTAATTAAGGTAGACCTAGCTGGCTACGAATATTAGTTTTACAAGATATTATTCTTGCTGGATTAACTATGAACCCTCATATAGATGATGCTGTTGGCGAATTAAAAAGGGGTCTGACCCATCAGTTCTAAATTGTATTAATTTTCTGGATTTCAGTTCCTTGGAACTGACTTAGGATTTTAGCCCACAATTTATTACAGGACATAAAAACAACGCAATATTNANGTTTTGAGGGCGAGGGGTTTAACCCTGTGAGAATTGACCAACAGCATCATAGATTTTTTAGTTTATTTTTGTTAGTTTTTCTGACTAACTTTCCTGACTACTGGCTAATATTAAGGTTCGTCCACCTTTTAGGCATTGAGCTTGAATAATCAGTGCTTATGTATTAGTAAAACTTAGGATCGATTGTATATTATCGACTAAATTTACCTACATTTATCTAAAATTTTGGTAAATAAATTTTCAGCATACTATTAAAGTGTAAATTTGTCACTAGAATTGGGGACTGGGGACTGGGAACTGGCGATTGGGGGATCGGTTACCATTTACCAATTAACTGTTCACTGATAAACAATCAATTAAGATGACGGCTAGTATACACAAGAAATAATATTCTTTAGCTAACTTCTATAAGTAAGATGACTCCAGATAGGATTCCAAACCAAGTGAATTATTCTGTAACTCCAGATAAATTTGATGCTGTTCTGTTTGATTTAGATGGCGTACTGACAGCAACTGCAAAAGTTCATGCAAGTTGTTGGAAAAAGACCTTTGACGAATTTCTTCAGCAACACGCCAAAGAAAACGATATTCCATTTCAGGCTTTTGAAATTGAAACAGATTACAAACTTTATGTGGACGGTAAGCCCCGTTATGAAGGGGTAAAAAGTTTTTTAGAATCGAGAAATATTCACTTACCCCAAGGTTCCCTTGAAGACGATCCCACAGCTAAAACAATATGTGGTGTGGGTAATCGTAAAAACGAATTCGTTCATTTAGTTTTAGAAACAGAAGGTGTTGAAGTATATTCTGGTTCTGTGGACTGGGTAAAGCATCTCATGTCTGAGGGGATTAAAACTGCGGTAGTCTCATCCAGTAAAAATTGTGAAATTGTTCTCAAAGCTGCTGGAATTATAGAATTATTTAAGATTCGAGTTGATGGTAAAGTTGCAGCTCAGTTGAAAATTCCAGGTAAACCAGCACCAGATACTTTTCTTAAAGCGGCTGAGATGCTGGGTATAGAACCGAAAAGAGCGGTGGTTGTAGAGGATGCAATTTCCGGCGTTCAAGCAGGTAGCGCTGGTGGTTTTGGATTAGTAATTGGGGTTGATCGCGAAGGAGATGCGCAAGCTCTTAAAGACAATGGAGCAGATATTGTAGTATCTGACCTCAGTGAGATGCTGACAAATAGTTCTGCTACTTCGTAACTGGTGATTGGTGATTGGTGATTGGTGATTGGTAATTGGTAATTGGTAATGGGTAATTGGTGATTGGTAATGGGTAATTGGTAACTATATTTACCCAATCTCCATTTACCCATATGCCGCTTGCGGCGGCACGCAGTGCTTATGGCTAACGCCACGCTTCCGCTAACGCCTATCGCCAATCCCTAATTCCTAAAAGTCATAGCAGATGTTTATCTTCTACTTACCCGTGCAGGTTCAACCCACTCATCCCAAGAGCTATCATAACCATCATAGGTAATTTTGTAGCCATTACCACTCACTTGTAAAATTCTTGCTGGGTACCATTTACCTTTCCAGCGAACATTGACTGAGCTACCAGTCCTAAAATATGCGCGGAAGCGTCTAGAACCAATCCATTCATTCCAAGAACTATCATATCCTTCGTAGGTGATAAAACATTTCTGACCGCTGACATCCAATACCTTTACTGGATACCATTTTCCCTTCCATTTAGCCTCGGCTTTTTGTCCTCGAGTGCATATTGGTGCTGATGCAATCGCAGAATTGGGTATAAATGTGCCAGCAAAAGAAGTTACCACCAAAGCAGCAGCAAACATTAATTTTTTATTTTTCATTTTTTCCTCAATGATTTATTAAATCTACATTTTTAAAAGTGAGTTTTCTTATCACAATGATTACTGAAACTCACTGCTATAGCTTCATCTCTCAAAAGCAATCTACACCTCAGCAAAAGCTACTAATTTATATTTTTTATCTGTAAAGATACCTGTAATATATTTAGTTTATTAGCTTGGATTTCACTTCCATTCAACCTAAAATAGTGATAGCTTTCGTTTATTTGTTTTACAAGATTTATACCCTTTTAATAAGGGAAGCTAATGAGAAATCGCTTAAGTAAGAATAAATCCACCCCATCTCAGACAGGGTGGATAAAATCATTAGTAATATTTCAATACAGGCAGAGCAAATTCAAAATTGTATTGCCCAATGCTTACCAATATTTTGCCGTTATAGCAATCGAAGGGCTGTTATCAAATACCTTGATGAAACTGATGTTGATGCTCTCGTTGTAATACCATGCATTTTCAGCAGAATTACTGAGACGATTAGCCCGTTCTTCAGCTGTACCTCCCGTAATTATATCAAGCTTTTCTCCAGCAACATGAACGCTATACAAAGGACCTGAATTTCCTTTTTGCTCTGTGGGATCGTGTAATATTGCCACGAAGAAATATTTCTCGTACTCGGGTGTATATTTGTCGTGGACGCGCTCTACTTTAATCTCCCGCGTCTTTTCACCGGTCTTGTTGTGGGTAATTTTGACTTCGCGATATTGACCTCTTGCTTCAGAATCACCACCTTCTTCGAGAGCAATGCTCGGTGCAGAAGAACGACTTACACCATCATCTAAGTACATGGTGTACTCCCCTTGCGATCCTGGGTAGATGTTTAGGGTAATGGGATTGGGCTTACCTTCTGCATTCAATTGTCCCACATATTGTTCCAGTTCAATGGTGGGGATAATTGCACCCTCCCGCACATACATGGGAACGATAAAGTTAATGTGATTATCATGGGTATTCAGATTAGCATCAAAATCCCGAATGGTTGTACCACCTTCTACTGCTGAAGCTAAGGGCATGGTATTGTTCATGAAACCATACCAGTTACTATCTTGAGGTAGATAGACATCCCGCTTACCATTGTTATTATTTTCTGTCTGGGGTCGCAGAACCGGAGCAATTAGCAGATCTTTACGGATAAAGAACTCGTTGTTTAGAAATGCTTCTTTATCGTTGTAGAGGGATTTATCGTTAGGAGCATTCAAAAACAGGGGTCGGCAAATAGGGAGTCCATTAACAGTGTTTTCAAACAGGCTATCGTAGAATAACTGCATTAGCCGATAGCGCAATTGAATGTAATGCTTACAAATCGGCAGAACCATGCGGTATAAGTCTTGAGGCTCTGGTATATTACCACCCTTATATTGCTCAAACCATTCTACATATTGGAATGGTTCTTGGAACTCTTTGCGCCCTTTACGAACGTAATGGTTTCGGAACCAAGGTAAAAATGCACCAACAGCAGTCCAGCGAATCATTAGTTCTGGACTAGCCCATTTACCTTCATCAACTGCTGAGGCTTCAAAACCACCAATATCTTGCCCTGATACAGCCAAAGCATTCATCCCCAAGGATAACACTTGAGATACGTTCATCTGGAGGAAATCCCAGTCGGAAGAGTTATCCCCTGTCCACAAGCCAGCAAATTTGTGAGAACCGGTAAAACTTCCTCGCCCAATAATAAAGTTGCGTTTATTTTCTCGTCCTGGAAGTTTATTCAATCCTTCATAAGTAGCTTTGTGGAGATTATAGGAATAAAGATTCCATACCTTGATTGCTGCTGTCTTTTTGGGCTCAATTCCCGGTTGGAAATCATCTGTTATTAGTAAACGGAAGGGAAAGCCCTTCATGTCTCCACGGAAATCACGAATTGCAGGTGTGGTCATATCTTGCCAAACAAATTCTAAACCTGTGTTAAACAGATATTGATATTGCTTACCCCACCATTCACGGACTTCTGGTCGATTTAGATCAGCATAATGACCTGTAGTTCCTAGTTGATTCCCATAAGCATCATTTCCGTAGTAGACTTCGCCAATGTAAGGTTGACCACTGTTGAAACCTTCTACATAACCATTGTTAGGACAGTATTCATTCCCACCACCATAAAGTTGGTAGTATTTGCTTTGAGGATTGTCAGGCTGGTAACGCTTATCTAATACGAAATAGTTTTTATCCCGTCCCTCAGTGTATGTGGTATAGTTTTCATCTTTATTACTAATCACTGGGGTAATGTTCGTACAACACTTAACACCCTGATTCCTTAAATTACCAAACATTTCCTCTGGATTGGGGAATTTAGTGGTATCTATGGTGAAAGTCTGGTAGTTATGTTGAACATCAACGTCTACTGCAAGCCCATCAAGGGGAATTCCATAATCACGGTACTTATTAACAGCCCATTCGAGATCGCTTCGGTGTTCATAACCATAACAACCTTGATGATATCCCAAAGCATAACGTGGTTTCAATGCTGGGTGACCTACAATTTCGGTAAAACTATCCAAAATTTCAGTTGGACTCTCTCCAAGGAAGAAATAATAGTCAAGGTCACCAAAACGGGTGCCGAACATATAGCGACTGGAGTTGCTATATCCCACATCGACAAACAGTTGACTGGGGTTATCAATCAGAATCGCATTAACGCTATTTTTATCCGGAACGCCATTAAATTCATAAAAGAAAGGATCTGAGTGGTAGAGGGGTTCGCGATTATCTAAAGGTCCAATGTTATAGACCTGTCGATACCGCATATTATCGAAATTGAAATAATTCAATTGTTCGGTATTTTTGCTGAGTGATTGACCCCCTTGTTCGCCAAATCCAATATATTTGGCAGTTGCTGGCTTATGAACTGCTTGAATTATGGCGTAATTATCTTTCTCTTGTGTTCCTTCTTTTCCTTCAGGGACACTGCCATTTCTCGTATAATAAATACCAGTTTCCGCTGTTTCCCAGACTTTATATTCTTCACCGTTGGAACTGTTGAATACTTTTATTGCAAATGGGTCTAGAGTGACAAACACCGTCATCTCAATCCCATTGGACTGTTGCTTTTCTTTTGTTTTTAACTTGATTTGACCGCTTTGTTGCGTGCAGTATACATCAAATTTCTCAAGTTCTGGTAATGCCCATCCTGTCTCTTCTCTCGCCCTTTTGTGGTCTTCGTCACAATCGAAGTGTTTTGCAACTACCAAGCGAGTATTACTTGACTGATATTCAGCTTTTGTGGATTTTGCTGGGTTAAAACGCACTCTGAATGTATCGTGTTGAGAAAAGTGGAGTAGCATCAAGCACTTTCCACCCTCACTTTTATTAAACTCAAGACTCAAAGTTTTTGTCTTTTCATCAAAGGAATGAGAAACAACTTTCTCTAACTTTTCCCATTCTTGGTATCTGCCAAAATATTCTTCTACTTTGAGAAATTTATAGACGCGATCGCTTGGAAAAATTTCGTTGGACATAACTTGATTATCAGAATTCAACAACATTCAAAAAAAAACAACTAAAACAAATAAAGTAAGACTAAGAATGAAAGATATAGATTTCTCAGCACTTATTTAGAGGTTTTAATTGGGTGATACTCGATCGCCATCCAGATGCAATCTGTATCTGCGTAATATTGATGCCACGGATAAGTATACTTTTGGTGTTTGTGAACTTGACAAAAAGGAAGAACGGTGGTGTATCCCTCACTCATGAACAGATCTTCATAGAGAGTTCCAAAATCGTCTTCTTTAAACTTCTGCATTCTTCCCTTTCCAAATATTTGGGTGTGAATCTCAATGAAGTCATGTTGGTTGTGGATTGCACAATCGCTAAGGGAAGGAGCATACCAGAGGTTAACTTTAAGAGAGAACTGTTCTTTCCAATCGGGCTTACTCGATTGTCTTGTCATGAAGTAAGGATCGATTTCTATGATTCCTGCTTCATCTTGGGGAGACTTATACAAGGGTACATCTTTGGGAAAGCCAGGATCGAGATTACCTAATATATCCCACTGAGATTCAAAGATAATCTTGCCGATGTTTTTAGTCTCTACCACTTCCAGCAAAAGTAAAGATTTTGCTTCCTTAACTACTGTATCGTTGAGGATGGTAGATGAAAAAGCAGGAATTATGCTGATATTTGCTTCCTTTAAGTAAGCATCTGATTCTTGGGGATTTACGGCGATAGTACGGTTGTTGATGTAATAATTTTCTACATTTTCAACGTACTTAGCTTCTATGTAAGCACCGGAAAAGTTAAGCTGTTTGACTTGGTTAGTTTTCATCAGTTTTTGAGTTTAAGGGTTTTTGAGCTTAAATAACTCATTAACGGAACTGTAACTGAAGGGATTGTGTTTGACTAACTGAAATGTCCTTACGCGGAGCAAAGTCATTGTAATGAACGACGATAGATGGATTATCTGCAGTGTAATACCCATCTACAGAGTAACCGATAGTGGCAAAATCTAAACGCCCATCACCATTGAAATCAGCAACAGCTATACGAGCTGCTGAATCCTCAGAGACCCGCCATTTTGCAAAGACGCCATTTTTAATATCTATAGCCTTGTAATAAAAGACTCCTTGCCAAGGCATCGGACCTCGTAAAGCAACGAGGAATTCATCATCTCCATCGTTATCAAAATCTGCACAAATCACGAAATGTCCCGGTCCTTCTCCTATCGGATTGGGGTCTGCGTAGACATCGAGTACAACTCTTTCCCACTGTGAACCGATGAGAGAATTTTTGCTCTCATTGTTATCTTCTGTTTTATAGTAAACAGCAACAGTATTGCCATGAAATGGCTCGACAGTAGGGATGTAAGCGAAAGCATCATCTCCTATTTTACCTGCGTCAACATTACCACTACCTTTATAACCCGTTCGATTTACTTGGGTTAGTTCCCCTATGCCGAGGGTCTTGCCATACCATACGCCATCTTCAGGACTGAAATAAACCCAAGTAATTCCTTCTTCAGAAGCAATTAGAGCAGAATCAAGATTGGAGCCAAATTTACTACCATATTTCTTAATCGATACGCCATGAACAACGTGAAAACTAATTACACGAGCATCGTCATCATTTGGATCTGGCTTAGTTTGATGCTCGTCATAGTAACTCTTGTCATATATTTTAAGTCTTTCTTCCTTCCACTCTGTGGCTCCATACAAGTCATCTGGTTGAGTGAAAAGTAAAGTTGGTGTAATGGAGTGAACATTATTTGGTCTTCCCACAATTGGAAGTGCTAAAACTTGAAGTTTACTTTCCTGTGTAAAATGACCAACCTTCAAACGATGCATGGAGGTAGCTCTACCAATATAGTGGCGCTTCCAATAGGGCTCATCATTGCCTGGGTTTTCCAGCCAATCTATTTTGCCTCCATCGGGGTCACAGTTGACCATAGTTAAACCATATTGATAACAAATGATCACATCATCTCGTCCATTACCGTTAACATCTGCATGATGCATCCCAACTGGACCAAGATACTTGGCAATTAGTGTCTTTTTCCAATCATTGTTTCGATACCAATTAACCTCACCTTGACCCATTCCATACCCAATGATGTCTGCTTTAGAACCACCATCAATATTGAGTGCTTCAATCCAGTAGCCGTCCAGGCGGCGATCTTCTACAAGCTGCCGTTTGAACTTAGGGATAAGAGGTTTGTACATAATCGTTTTACCGACTGACTAGTAAAATATCTTGCGTGTCAAGTTATAATTTTCTGTGCAGATAAAATAGGATTGATTTTTACCTTTTATTTATCTACACTGTCAGAGAATTTCTATAGAGTAATCCCTGAGCTTCTAACTTGTTTGAATTTACATATGCGACGTGTTCAGCATTCGCTGGTAAACTATTACACTTAAGTCATGAATGAGTAGTATTACTACAAAAGTGAAATAATATTTACCTATGAAATACTTAGTAAATGTTTTTTAGCCTTTAAGAATCGTTCATTTGAGTCTTTGCAGATTAGTATCTGACGAAACATAGCTAGGTAATATCTTCACCGTGAATAATTAGATAATACATCAGTGATTTCACGTAAGTGTAACTCTTGATCGAGTAAAACAAATATTTTTTTTAGATTTTGTTTTATTTTTATGAAAATTAGCAGGACTTAGATAAAAAATAAGCAGGAAAGAACCTCAAGATCATTGACAACAATGGATTAACTTCAAGCCCCTGTGTATCAGTGTGTTTATTCAGCAGCAGTATATTTAGAGATGTGGAAATTGGAGTTGTAGCAAATTAGAAGGGCGAAAATGATTTAGACCCAGTAGGGTCTCAAGCCAAATATTAGAGTCTCAAGCCAAACATTTCTCAATGGTCGCTACAACTGAATTTGCAAGTGCAGATAAATCGTACCCACCTTCCAAACCAAAGAGAATTTTGGAAGTAATTCCCAAACAATACTCTGTAAATAAACCGTAGTCCCTTGGTTGAAGATTAATTGTTGCTAGGGGGTCATCTGCATTTGCATCATAACCAGCACTGACAATCAGTAAATCTGGCGCAAATTTAGATAAAAACGGTATGACTTCTCTCTCAAAAGCTTGCTGATAAAGTTGAACATCGCTGTTAGGAGGAATGGGTAAGTTGAGGACATTGTTGTGGAAACCTCGTTCGGTAATTTTTCCTGTTCCTGGATAACAGGGATATTCATGTAAAGAACAATAAGCTATTTCCGAGTGAGACTCAACTAATGCTTGGGTTCCATTACCGTGATGTACGTCCCAGTCAAGGATTGCGACGCGGTTTACATTTGGTTGTTTTAATGCATAAAAAGCTGCGATCGCAGCATTAGAAAATAAACAAAATCCCATTCCCAGGTTACTTTCAGCATGGTGTCCTGGGGGACGCGCAAGCACAAAAGCCGGTTTACTTTTTTTCAGTACAGCATCTACCCCATCTAACCAAGCACTCACCGCTAAAAGTGCAACATCATAACTACGAGGAGAAATTGCAGTATCCGTATCTAGGTAACCACCTCCACTTTGGGCGATCGCTGCAACTTTTTGAATGTAATTTGAACTGTGAATTGATTCTACCCAAGGTAGTACGGAACGCTCCGCTACTGAAGTTGGTAATTTCCATTCAATGCGATCGGCAAAGTCACTGGCTGCGATCGCATCTTTAATAGCTGTCAAACGTTCTGGTTTTTCTGGGTGAAATCGCCCGGTTTTATGTTCTAAGAATTCGTCGGAGTATATGAGTAACATTAGGGGATTAGCAATCGACGACTGGAGACTGGTTCGGTATTTAGGACTGGGTATACTTGGGAATCAAGATTAGAGATTAGTAATCAGTAACATGTAACTGTTAAACCATAACTGGAAAGATAATATCCTAATTCCTTATCGCCAATTCCTAATCCCTAATCCCTAATCCCCAATAATACGTTTTATTATCGTTTAAATCAGCTATTATATTGAGTTATTTTATTATTTTTACCAAGTAATATCGCTTTATTTATCTGAAGTTTGGATAATCGATAATTATCGCCTTATTTTAGCAATTGAAAAAAGTGGTTTTATTATTGCAATTACCGCTTCATAATAGTAATATCTTCTTTTGCTTATTTATTTATCCTTCCATAAGATTATTTTTTTTCTAATTTAATTTTTTATTATTGCTAAATATAGGTATAACTTCAAATTTTCAAGCACCAAATTAGACCCTTTGTTGTACTCTGAAAACCCTTGTCAGCAAAGGCTTTAGGCAAACCTGTATTATTTTTTAAGTATCAACGTGTAACTACTGGTATTTTTTTTGCCAACTATTACTTATTTTGCCTGGTTTATTCAATGACATTTCACTGCTAGACTTGTAGACCTGTTACCCTTGGAAAATGGAAAAAATTGATTGATTCTTTTTATTTTTTCTTTCGTATTTCTTGTTTTGTCTAGAGCCAGTTTTTCCGGCGAAAAAGACTAATATGTGCTAGAATTGTAGCAAATTATAGCAATTACTCGATATTTGCTGGGAATAATTTTGGTTTTTCCAGGGTAAACGCTAAAAATTGCGATTTTTGGAGTTTTTTAGGTTATGACGATTATCCCGACCGATCTGCGGAATGAAATGTCCCGGTCTTACTTAGAATATGCGATGAGTGTCATCGTGGGTCGGGCGCTGCCAGATGCCAGGGATGGTCTTAAGCCCGTGCATCGTCGCATTCTCTACGCCATGCATGAACTGGGATTGACCTCAGACCGTCCTTTCAGAAAGTGTGCTCGTGTGGTCGGGGAAGTATTAGGTAAGTATCATCCCCATGGCGATACTGCGGTATACGACTCCCTAGTGCGGATGGCGCAAGATTTTTCCATGAGAGTGCCTTTAATTCAAGGGCACGGTAACTTTGGCTCTGTAGATAACGATCCCCCAGCTGCAATGCGATATACCGAATGTCGTTTGCATGCTTTGACTAGTGATGCTTTGCTTCGGGACATTGAGTCAGAAACAGTAGACTTCGCAGACAACTTTGACGGTTCTCAGCAAGAGCCAACCGTTTTACCAGCAAGGGTTCCCCAATTATTACTCAATGGTTCTTCTGGAATTGCTGTTGGGATGGCGACCAATATTCCCCCCCATAACCTGGGTGAATTAATTGATGGAACGATTGCGCTGATTCATAATCCAGAAATTACAGATACGGAATTGATGAAGTATATTCCCGGACCAGACTTCCCGACAGGGAGTCAGATTCTGGGTACTTCGGCAATTAAAGAAGCTTACACCACCGGTCGTGGTTCGATTACCATGCGTGGGGTGGCAACAATTGAAACAATTGAACAACGGGGACGTCCAGACCGAGAAGCAATAATTGTTACAGAGCTTCCATATCAGACCAATAAAGCAGGATTAATCGAAAAAATTGCTGAATTGGTCAACGATAAAAGGATTGAAGGTATTGCTGATATCCGAGATGAAAGCGATCGTGATGGAATGCGAATAGTCATCGAACTGAAGCGTGATGCCTATCCCCGCGTTATTTTAAATAATCTCTACAAACAAACACCACTGCAAGCTAATTTTGGCGCAAATATGCTGGCTTTGGTGGATGGTGAGCCTCAGTTACTCACGATCAAAAAGTTCTTGCAAGTATTCTTAGATTTCCGCATTGAAGCAATTACTAGAAGGACAAATTATGAATTGCGGAAAGCTCAAGAAAGAGACCATATCTTGCAGGGTTATTTGATTGCTTTATCCCAATTAGATGCAATTATTAACTTAATTCGTCATGCACCTGATGCACCAACAGCAAAAGGCGAACTAATCGGTAACTATGGTTTGTCTACAGTGCAAGCCGATGCAATTTTGCAAATGCAATTACGCCGTTTAACCGCCTTAGAAGCTGATAAAATCCGTCACGAACATGAAGAATTACAAGCTTTAATTACCGACTTGCAAGATATTTTGGCAAGACGGGAAAGAATACTAGAAATTATTGAAACTGAAGTTAAACAGCTTAAAGATACTCATGCTAATCCCCGACGTACGGTAATTACCCATGCAGAAGGAGATTTGGCAGATCATGATTTAATTGCTAATGAAAAAGCTGTGATTTTGCTTACTCAGCAAGGTTACATTAAGAGAATGCCAGTTAACACTTTTGAGGCGCAAAGTCGTGCTACAAGAGGTAAAGCTGCAGCAAAAGTAAAAGAAAACGATAATGTCGAGCATTTCTTAACCTGTTGCGACCACGATAGCGTACTATTCTTCAGCGAACGCGGTGTTGTCTACTGTCTGAGGGCATATCAAATTCCCGTATGTTCTCGTACCAGTCGGGGAACTCCGATCGTGCAAATGTTACCCATACCTAAGGAAGAAAAGATTACTTCAATCGTCCCGGTTAGCGAATTTACTAGTGATGAATATCTTGTGATGCTAACCAAGGGTGGGAATATTAAGAAAACAGAATTGGCTGCATTTAGTAACATTCGCGCCAATGGTTTAATTGCAATTTCCTTAGAAGAAGGCGATCAACTGCGGTGGGTGCGACGAGCAAAAGCTGAAGATAGCGTAATTGTTGGTTCTAGCCAGGGAATGGCTATTCATTTCCGATGCAGCAACGAACAGCTACGTCCTTTAGGTCGAGCGACCCGTGGTGTTAAAGCAATGAAATTGCGTAAAGGGGATGAATTAGTAGGAATGGATATTCTTCCTGCAGCAATTCTTGCCAATATTAATACCGATAATGAAGCTGCAGTAGAAGAAAGTGAAGTAGAAGAGGTCGAAAATGCAGATTCTTTAGAAGAACTAAATGGGAATGGTTCTACTGGTCTTTGGGTAATGGTAATTACTATGGGAGGTTACGGTAAACGGGTACCTGTTTCCCAATTCCGCTTACAAAACCGTGCTGGACAAGGTTTAATGGCAACTAAGTTTAAAAACCGTAAAGTTCAAGATCGGTTAGCAGCTTTACATATTGTTGGTGACGATGATGAAATCATGATGGTTACTAGTCGAGGAATTATTATTCGCCAAGCTGTGAATGCAATTTCCATTCAGTCGCGTTCTGCTACTGGAGTTCGAGTACAACGTTTGGATGTAGAAGATGCAATCATGGGTGTAGCAATAGTTCCTCCGGATACCGGTGATGCTGCCGATAATGATGAAGATACAGAAGAAACAGAAGAATAGTTATAAGCAATGGAGTTGTGAGTAATGAGTTTAAAGATGGGTTTAAATACACACAGCAAACTCAAAACTCATAACTTCAAGTTTCTAACAGCTTTAGTTAGTGGAATTTTAATGGGGTTAACTGTTGCTCCCTTTGGGGCTTGGTTTTTAGCATGGTTAGCCCTATCTCCTTTATGGGTTTTTGTAGTTAGTAACGAAAAGTCAAGAGATAATGAAAAGTCTGGCGAACAATCAAAAGTAAAAAAGGGGATAAAATCTTTATTTTTAACTGCTTTAGGATGGGGAATTGGATATTATGGTATGTCCCTTTCCTGGATTACTGGGATTCATCCCATGACATGGATGGGGGTTCCTTGGTTAGCAAGTTTAGCGATCGCGCTTTTTTGTTGGTCGTTTATTACTTTGTGGGGAACTGCACTTGCAATAACGTGGGTATTAATCTGTAATTGGATTTTTCATTCAAAATTGATTTCAAGCTTCAATTCCAATTTGAATTCAAGTCTAAATTCAAGTCTAAATTCACGTTTTCATTCAAATTTTAAATTTAAGTTTGGGTTTAAAGCTCAGAATTCCCCATGGTTTAGAGTTTTAGTCGGTACATCTGTATGGTGTCTCCTTGAAGCAATTTGGACTTCTGGTCCCCTATGGTGGAGTACTCTTGCTTATACCCAAAGCCCACAAAATTTGGTAATTCTTCATTTGGGACAAATTTCTGGTACTACTACTATCACCGCTACGATAGTTGCAGTTAATTGCTTGTTAGCAGAAGCTTGGATCAAGTATGCACGAAGGGGGAATAAAATAACCAATAAGCCAGCTAATAAAACAGCAAGAAATTCTTCTGTTGTCAGAACTTCTCCAGCATCGATCTATTTAGGGTCTGCTGTATTAATACTGGTAGTTTCCCATCTAATCGGATTTGGTTTATATAATATTCCTCTACAAGAAACAGCAGAAACACAGTTAAAAGTTGGAATTATTCAAGGTAATGTTCCAAATACAATCAAATTAACTGAATATGGCAAACAAAGGGCGTTAAATAATTATACGAATGGCTATCTAAATTTAGTCGAGCAAAATGTTGATGCTGTGCTGACACCCGAAGGAGCCTTACCTTTTTTCAAAAGAAGAATCTTCCAAAGTTCTTTAGTTGCAGCTGTGAGAGAAAAAGGTGTATTAGCTTGGATTGGTGGTTTTGCAGAACAAAAACAGGGAGCTTACACCAATAGTTTATTTACATTTACCGGAGACGGCACAATTTTTAGTCGTCACGACAAAATCAAATTAGTTCCATTGGGGGAATATGTTCCTTTTCGGAATATTATTGGTGGTTTAGTCAGACGCTTATCACCTTTAGACGAACATCAAGTTCCCGGTAAACCAGATCAAATATTTGAGACTCCATTTGGGAGAGCGATCGCAGTTATTTGTTATGGTTCAGCATTCCCTGAACTGTTTCGCTATCAAGCATCCCAAGGGGGAGAATTTATTTTGAGTCCTTCTAACGATGCTCACTTTAGTGAAGCAATGCCAGCTCAACACCACGCTCAAGATATCATGCGAGCGATAGAAACCGACAGATGGGCGGTAAGAGCAACAAATACAGGTTACTCAGCATTTGTTAATCCCCACGGTAAAACAATTTGGATATCTGGACATAATACCTACGAGATCCATGCAGAAAATATTTATCGTCGGCGATCGCAAACTTTATATGTGCGTTGGGGTGATTGGTTGACTCCTGTTTTATTGGGTTTGAGTGTTTTGTTTTTGGTAATTGGGTAATTGGTAATGGGTAAT